>Ga0209511_1000022_pt1 | contig 310902 bp, 233 predicted proteins | sample SSSSmetaG_FD_184141 | JGI IMG/M metagenome (GOLD analysis project Ga0209511, IMG submission 184141) | Glacier valley bacterial and archeal communities from Borup Fiord, Nunavut, Canada, to study Microbial Dark Matter (Phase II) - ​SSSS... | ecosystem: Environmental > Aquatic > Freshwater > Ice...
TCATCCTGTTTGATACCTATTTTTAGGGCAAACGGATATGAAAAACGTGGTTTTGAATGGTCAACTTTCAGTTTGAAACTGAAAAGTCTCTATTCTAAAGTGGGTGGGTATGCTCCGGAATATGTAATTCCTTATTAATCTTCTAATATTATAGTTTGAACAAGGTATAAATTCCAACTTAATAGCCGTTTTCACCCTAATTCGGATAAAATTTTCCAGAAACTTTGTTCAATTATACCGGGGAGTATTTTAATAAGATTCGAATGTATAAATAGTAAGTATCAGATATATTTGAAACAAAAAACGAATTACGAATATACTTGCCATCATAATACCTGAAAAAGTACGATCTCTTTGCTGAAATATGATTATCAAATCCTTGCTAACAGAAAGTGAATGTACAATTTTAAATTCAACAGATATTTGCAGTGAAAAGTATCTTTTTTATGTGTTAAAATATCAGACCGCTTAGCTCTTGTAGTACCATTTTGCCATCCCAATTTCACACTCCCTAATTGAACAAAGATTTTTTTTTATTTTTATTACCATGAAGACTGCCCCCAAATCCGAGGCAGTTTTTTTATGCTTTATTTGAGGATACTTTACTCTTTTGAATCTGAATGCAAATATGTGAACCCAAGCGATTTTATATTTTTTTTTGTTGTGTTTTCTTGTCTGAAGATGTAAATAATTGATTTATTAAATTTTATCTTGTTCTATGTTGTAAATATATCTAAAATTGAAAATCAAATATCTTAATTCGAAAATCAAAAATCAGATCAATTTATACTTTTGTTTTGAAAATATGTTACTATTTTTTGGTATGCCCGTAGTGTTTACTAAATAATGATAAGCTCATTTTATTGTTCGAAATATTCTCTGTCAAGCCAATATTTATGTCAATGACTATATTATAATAATGACAAAAAACCGAGTTGTTTAGTTAATGATAAGGTTTGTATTCTGTGATGATTGGGGGGTGAATTTCTACCCCAATCATTATTTTAGTAATTAAAAACAAGATTATAAAAGAATTTTAATTTGCTACATTTTGCTTGTTGACTGATAGAAAAAAATAAATTACTAATTAATTTATAGTGACTATTTAAAAGGCTGTGAAATAAATATTTCATAAAAAAGGAAATCATTCTCTTTCAGCTATTAAAACAATTTATCACAATATCTTAATACTAGAAAGATTTATTCTAATGTTTGCTATCAATCTTCAAACACACTCAAAAATGACAAAAAATATCATAAAGCTAGCGTTATAATGCACTATTACAGCTTAAATATTAATTTGTATGTCTTGAATTAGAAATAAAATATCTATTATCGTAAATTAGTGATAAATTAGTTAATTAATTTTGCCAACTAATATTCATTTTAGAGTATCCTTATAAAATTACTTTTGGATTAAGAGGGAGCACGAGATATTGTGACTTTTAAACAATTTCACATTGTGTATTAAATGTCAAGTGCTTTTTTTTTATAACTATAGCTGCTAAGTGCTTGGTTAACCAGGTTTTGTGCGTGAGATATTATTAACCTTAAAAATAATCATGGTATGCTGAAAATAATGGACGATAGTTGATTGTTCTACTTATTGTAGGAATAATTAGCAATAAATTAAAATTATATTTAATCTTAATATGATTTTAATTTGACAATAAAAACAAAGTAATTAACCTGTCTAATAAAAATAATACAATGGAAAAAAATCATGAATCAGTCCGTTTCCGTATAAATAATAAACGGAAACAAGTGTTGAAAAGCTTTTATTTATTATTAATGATCCTGTTTTGTTCGGCAACTTATGGACAAAGTACGCATTTAATAAAAGGAAAAGTTGTAGATTCAAAACAAGATCCTCTAATAGGAGTAACTGTAATGCTTAAGGGCAATAGTTCTTCAAGTTCATCAATTACAGATATTAATGGAAGGTTCACCTTAAATGGTTCGGGTACAAAACAAATCCTTTTTATTTCGTACATAGGAATGGAACCACAAGAAATAGACGTTCTTGGAAAAAACGAAATTACTGTAGTTTTGGTAGATAAAAATATCAATATGGATGAGGTGGTAGTCATTGGTTACGGTACACAAAAGAAGGAAGACCTTTCATCCTCAATTGCAGTTATATCAACTAAAGAGCTCTCCAAAGTTCCTGGAGGCTTACAGGCCAGTTTACAAACCAGTGTCCCCGGAGTTCAAATAACCAATGGAACAATCCGAATTCGTGGTGTAGGATCTATCAATAACACAGATCCTTTGTATGTTGTAGATGGTATGATTGGTGGATCTGTTCCTGATGAAAGCAATATTGGCAGTATTCAAATTTTGAAAGATGCAGCCTCCTGTGCTATATACGGAGCCCGTGGAGCAAACGGTGTGATACTGATTACTACCAAACGTGGTACCGTTGGAGCCACTAAAATTGAATATCAAGGATATGGCGGGATTAAAGCTTTGTCACATAATGTAAATATGCTGAATGGACAACAACTTGCCGAGTTGATTAACGAAGAAATGTATAATGTAAATCCTACAAGGACCGATTATCTGGCAGCATTATCCGACCCTTCGAAAATAGGAAAGGGATCAGATATGTTTGGTGCTTTGACGCGCACCGGTAATTATCAGAAGCATAACCTATCGATTAGTGGAGGATCTGAAAATGCATCTTTCAGAGTGAATACTAACTATTCTACTGATAATCCTATAATTATAAAAGACGGATATAAAAATTACGGAGTTCAAATCATTTCGGATTTAACCAAGGGGAAGCTTAAGATCAGTGAAACGGTTTCAATCAACCGCAATTTACGTGATTGGAGTAATAAGAGCGTTCCTACAGCCCAAAAATGGTCGTCAACATTACCACTTTACGATGCTACCAGTACAACCGGATTTGCGGGAGCAGGTAATGGAACTGACGTTGCCAGTGCTTTGGCCGATTCTTACTTAAATTGGAATAATAGCGAGTCCACATCAACTGTAGGTAATTTTTGGGCTAGCTATGAATTTATTCCCGGATTGAAATACAAATTCAATATGGGTGTAGATATGTATAGGAATATGACTCAGAACTATATTACAAGCTATTCTGTGGGTCAGTACCAAAATCATACGCCTGATGAATTGACCATATCGAGTGCAAAAAGTAATCGTTTCTTGTATGAAAATACCCTGTCGTATGATAAGATTTTCGGAAAGCATAATATCAGTGCATTACTTGGTGTTACTTCAGAAACTTCAAAATCACAATCGGTTAATGCCGCAGGCCGTAATATGCCAAGTTCTGAGGTTCTCATTTTGAGCACTGCACAGAATGCAGATTCAAAAGTAATTGGTTCTTCACTTGGCCAAACGGCAATGTATTCTGTTTTAGGGCGTGTCAATTATAGCTATGCCAGCAAATATATGCTTACAGCCAATTTCCGTAGGGATGGATCAGCCAATTTTGGTAGTGATTACCGTTACGGGAATTTCCCTTCATTTTCAGGAGCATGGAGAATCAGCCAGGAAGGATTCATGAGGGATATGTCATTTATTAGCGATATGAAAATTCGAGGCAGTTATGGTATACTCGGAAATTCAAATATTGCACAGTATCAATATCAGAGTACAGTAAGTTTCGACGGAGTTTGGTATTATTTGAACAATATTAAGACAACGGGAGCGCTTCCTTTGACTCCTTCAAATAAGGATGTTAGATGGGAAAACCAGTATTCAACAGATTTAGGAATTGATCTTTCACTCTTTAAAAACAGACTGTCATTTACATTGGATTACTATAATAAGCGGACACAGGATATGTTGGTGAATGTTCCAATCTCTTTTGCATCCGGATATGTGGGTAATTCACCGGTTCTTAATTCGGGAAGTATCCGTAACACAGGTTTAGAATTAGCGACCACCTATAGAAAAAGTGAAGGAAAATTTAACTACTCAGTTTCAGCAAATATTTCTACGGTAAAGAATCAAGTAGAAAGTCTTGGAAATAAAAATGAAATTTTATCTGGAACAGTTAATCCTGGTGGTGAAAATGTAACCAGAACAGCTGTAGGTCATTCTATCGGTCAGTTTTGGGGTTATGTAACGGATGAACTTTATACAACCCAGGCACAATTGGACGCAGATAAAACCTTTGCCCCTAAAGCTGCACTTGGTGACGTGCGTTTCAAAGATTTAAATGATGATAAAGTATTGAATGATGTCGATAAAACCTTTATAGGTAACCCTATTCCGAAATTCAGTTATGGTTTTAATGCAGATGCAAGTTATGCAACTCCTATTGGTGTATTTGATATAGCTATGATGTGGCAAGGAACATACGGGAACGATATTTATAACAACAGTAAGAATTGGGGCGAAGGAATGTATCATTATTATAATGGTTTTGCCAGTACTCTGGATCGCTTTCGCGCTGAAGATATCACATTTGTTAACCCTGTTTCCGGTGTTACTACCTTCTATCCCAAGAATACGGATACGGATATGCCAAGAGCAGCTTTAGGAGATCCAAATCAAAACCTGAGAGCTTCCAGCAGATATGTTGAAGATGGTTCCTATCTGAGGCTTAAAACATTGACAATTGGTTACACTTTACCTAAATCGATTACGAGTCGGCTAAAAATCGATAATTTAAGGATGTATGTCGGAGCCAAAAATTTGCTGACATTTACAAACTATTCCGGGTATGATCCTGAAGTTGGATCATCGGAAACGGCATCAAATCTCAATAGAGGTATAGATGCACAGCAGCCATGGGGGATTTCTTTTCCAAATTCAAAAGAAGGCTTTGTCGGTTTACAAGTAACTTTTTAGTCGTTTAAACTTCAAAACACATACAAAATGAAAAAGATAACAAAACAGATAGGATTATTGCTTGTTTCAACACTGATTTTGAATAGTTGTAAACCGGATATGGATTTAAATAATCCATCCGAAATATCAGTAGATACCTATTATAAAACAGCAGCTCAACTTGAAGCATCCGTTATTCCAGCTTACCAGGCATTAATAGGTAGAAATCAGGGTGGATACGCTCGAAGTCTTTACTTTGAGTTTTTGGCTCCGGGAGATGATTTTAACCATACCTTTAAATGGGAACCAATGTATCAGGATACCTATAACACTCCGGCGAGCGATGGTATGCCAGCATCTTCCTATTCTGGTTTTTTTAATGGGGTTTTTGCTGCTAATTTGGCTATTGATAAGATCACCAATTTTACCGGCACTATTTCTGATAGTCAAAAAAACAGATTGTTAGGAGAAGCTTATTTTCTAAGGGCTCTTAATTACATGCACCTCGTTCAATTATTTGGCGAAACAGTTCCGTTCTTAAAATCTACAGTTCAGGATTACTATCCCACTAATGCTAAGCCCGGTGAAATTTATGCTTTAATAATAAGTGATTTTACAGAAGCTGAAGGCCTTTTGCCTGTCAGAAGTACTCTTTATGCAACTGCTACAAACATAGGTAGAGCAACACAAGGTGCGGCTCAGGCATATTTGGCAAAAGCTTATATGTACAGACCTATCCTTGAAGTCGGCAAACCAGCAGAATTCAGCAAAGCACAAGCAGAACTTCAAAAAGTTATTGATAGTAAAGAATATAGTCTGGTTGCAAACTTCAGAGATAATTCACTGGAAACAACAGAAAACAACTCAGAATCTGTCTTTGAGGTTCAAATGTATAATGGACCTAGTTGGTTAGGCGGCGATATGTCTGATTCGTGGAGATGGGCTGAAATAGGCGTACCCGATGGAACGGGTGGATCCTGGTGGAATTTAGCTCCAAACAAGAAAACATTTGATGAATTTGAATCAGGAGATCCTCGTAGGTATATGACTCTATGGTGTCCCGGTGGTGCCAGCTATACACAAATAGATGGATCAGTAGTTGATTTTAACTATATGTTAGCTCATTTGGCCACAAATAAAGACTTGTATGGAACGCGTAAATATTGTCCGGATAAACAGTTAGCAGATATTGACAATGGAATAAATGAAAGGTTGTTGCGCTACGCCGATGTATTATTATTGTATGCTGAATGTCTCAATGAAGCGGGAGATATTCCCGGTGCAAAGACTTACATTGACATGGTAAGAAGCAGAGCCAATAATGTTGTACCTTCGGAACAGCCGCAAATGTCGTATCAGCATACAGCGGGGACGATTCCTACGGTTGATGGTTTGCTGGCAGAAAACAAAACTATCAATGGAATACCTATGAATAGCATAAAGAACATAATCCAACATGAAAGGTTTGTTGAGTTTTGTGGTGAATTTCAACGCTATTTTGACTTGTTGCGTTGGGGTATGGCAGATGCTAAATGGCTTGATCCATTGAAAACAATAGGTTGGACAACAAAAGCCATGTATTATCCAATTCCACAAACAGAATTAGATAATAATAAAAACCTTAAAGGTAATGCAATGAATAATTAATAAATAGATAGCCCTCCTAATCAATTTAGGATCATTAGGTTTTTATTTATCAGTAATATTAATAAAATATGCAAGAGATTTTCTTCTCTTGCATATTTTTGTATAAGGGCCTGGTTCATGTTTTGGTCTGTACACGCCATGTTGATGGAAAGTGTCAGCGAATGACAAGGGTCTTCCCCCGGCTGGCGGATGGAATATGAAAGAAGTCCTCATTAAATTTAAATTTATAGCGTAAAGAAATCTAAGATAAGGCTGACAAATAGATTATTAACTGAAAAATGTGATTAGTAATACTATTTGTATATCTGTGCGTCCAAGAAAAGAACATCAAAATTGTGATTTGGTACAACTAAATATAAACATTATACCAGTGTTTCGTTGTGTGCCGATTTGATTTTTTTAGTTTGTTCTAAACTGGTAAGTAAAGAGCAAGCTATTCAAAAAAGTATATTTTTCCCCAAACTACTTAATTCCTTTTTAAAAATGTGTTTTTGATGGTTTGGTGTCCTGGTATTCGGGGAATAATATTCTCGAACTTCAACAATTAACAGCGCACTTTTTCGCTTAAAGGCACTTAATGCAAAAAATAACATATAGATGTGGGTAAGAGTACGATAGGTACTGTAAAGTAGACGGATCATAGGCATTTACCACCAATCCTATTGTTGAAGGCTATCATAATTACCTAATTCTCGAAACATTAAATCTAAAATCAAAACAGATCCTTTAATCTTTTTATTATTTTTGATGAATATTAGTGCTGAAATTGTAAGTAAAAAAACTTTCGTAAGGTTAAGCTGCAATACGCATAGAAAATATTAAAGTAACCGTAAAATCTAAATACATAATGAAAACATTTCTTCCTTTAATCCTTGGATTTCTGACGTTTGGCTTTACTGCCATCTCCCAAAATCTGGTGACACCAGCACCAATTGGCTTCGACATTGTTCGGGAGAGTATTCCTCACGGTAAAATTGATACAATTACTTACCTATCGAAAACAGTAGGAGCTAAGCGCAAGGCATTGATATATACACCTCCAGGCTTTGTGAAAGGGAAGAAATACCCGGTTCTATATCTACTGCACGGTATTGGTGGCGACGAAAAGGAATGGTTTAACCAAGGTCAGCCACAGCTTATTTTGGATAATTTATATGCCGAAAAAAGAGTGGAACCTATGATAGTGGTATTACCTAACGGACGCGCTATTAAAGATGATCGTGCTGGCGGCAATATCATGGCAGCTGATAAAGTGCAGGGTTTCGCAACATTTGAAAAAGATTTACTGAACGATTTGATTCCTTATATCGAGAAAAATTATCCGGTAATTAAAGATAGCGAACATCGCGCCATTGCAGGATTGTCGATGGGTGGAGGGCAATCCTTGAATTTCGGTCTTGGAAATCTTGATAAGTTTGCCTGGGTTGGCGGTTTTTCATCGGCACCGAATACTAAAACACCTCTGGAGTTAATGCCAAATCCGGAATTAGCAAAAACTAAATTAAAACTACTCTGGATTTCATGCGGGGATAAGGATGGTTTGATGAATTTTAGCAAGCGGACTCACGATTATATGAAAACCAATGGAGTACCTCATATATTTTATGTGGATCATGGTTATCACGATTTTAAAGTTTGGAAAAACAGCCTTTATATGTATTCTCAACTTCTTTTCAAGCCGGTTGATGTGACTTCTTTCGACAAAATCAGCAATGCAGGTCGACCAGCCGAAACAAATGTAAGATCAGCAATGTATCCTCAGATTTTACCCGACGGTCATGCTGTTTTTCGTGTTAAAGCCCCTGAAGCTCAAAAGGTCCAACTCGACTTTGGAAAAAAGTACGATATGGTAAAAAATAATGAAGGTATATGGGAAGTAACTACAGATTCATTAAGTGAAGGCATCCATTATTATTCTCTGATAATTGATGGTGTCGCCGTGGCAGATCCTGCCAGTGAATCTTTCTATGGCATGGGACGTATGGCAAGTGGTTTTGAAGTTCCTTTTAAAGGTGACAGCTATTACGAAGAGAAAAATATTCCTCATGGTGATATCCGTATCAAACGCTATTATTCTAATGTAACAAATACATGGCGGAATTTTTACATGTATACTCCTCCCGGATACGATGAAAATCCCAGTGCAAAATATCCTGTATTATACCTGATGCATGGTGGTGGCGAAGACCAACGCGGCTGGGCTACACAGGGAAAAACTGATTTGATTCTCGATAACCTGATTGCTGCCCAAAAAGCTGTTCCTATGATTATCGTTATGGTTGACGGAAACCTTCCATTAAATGGTTTTGGCGAAGAGTCGTTGAAAACTTTTGAAAAAGAGTTGAAGCAAGCTCTCATTCCATTTGTAGAGAAAAATTACCGGGTAAAAACCGAAGCACAATATCGTGCCCTTGCCGGATTGTCGATGGGTGGAATTCAAACTCTTTATGCAGGTGTCAGGAATACCGATATGTTTTCGTACCTCGGGGTTTTCAGCTCAGGCTGGTTTGCAAACCAAAATGAACTTTCTGATCCCCAATATGAATATATGAAAAATAATACAGAAAAGATTAACCGTAATTTAAAACAATTCTGGATTTCTCAGGGAGGTAAGGAAGACATTGCATGGAAAAATTGCCAAGTCATGCTTTCTAAGCTGGATGAAATGAAGATTAAATACGATTATAGTGAATATCCTGGAGGTCATTCCTGGCCTGTTTGGAGGAATAACATCTTTAATTTTGCTCAGACATTATTTAAGTAAGATAGATTAATTTTGTACGGTTCACATTGTCAACGACTTAGTTTTCGTTCTTAAATAATAAAGTGTTTCAAATATAGACTAAATACAAATTAAATAGAAATATGAATATATTGAAATTTACATTCCTTATTTCGGTTCTTGCACTTCTTCCTCTGGCACCGTCCAACGCTCAGAAAGGTGGTAAGCTGAAAATGTGGTATGATAAACCGGCTAGTAATTGGAATGAAGCACTTCCATTGGGGAACGGGCGCATTGCCGCTATGGTTTTTGGTAATCCTTCCAATGAACAACTTCAGCTCAACGAAAGTACTTTTTGGTCGGGGGGACCGTCGCGAAATGATAACCCGGATGGCTTGAAAGGGCTGGATTCTATCCGCTATTATATCTTCAAAGGTGATTACAGACGAGCAAATACTTTATCCAACCAGTTTTTGACGGCCAAACAATTACACGGATCTAAATTTCAAGTCATTGGAAATCTTAATCTGAATTTCCAGAATAGCGATAGTTATACCGATTATTACCGTGATCTTGATCTGGAAAAGGCAATCGCGACAACAACATACAAAGTTGGTGATGTGACTTATAAAAGAGAAGTTTTTGCTTCACAACCTGATCAGGTAATTGTGGTTCGGTTAACGGCCAGTAAGCCAGGACAACTTTCGTTTACCGCAAGCTTCGACAGTCAGTTACAAAAATCATCTACTGCTTTGGATGCTCACACACTTGAAATGACCGGCCTTTCTGCTACTCACGAAGGAGTAATTGGTCAGGTGAAATTCGCTACCCGAGCAAAAATTATTAATAGAGGTGGTAGCACGTCTGTAGAATCAAATAAAATCAGTGTAAGTAAAGCGAATGAGGTGGTGATTCTGATTTCAATCGCAACTAACTTTGTAGATTATAAAACTTTGACAGCTAACGAGGTTGAAAAATGTACCAACTATCTTTCATCTGCTGAAAAGAAACCTTATTCTAAAATAGTGAAGGATCACCTTACTTCATTTCAGAAATATTTCAAACGCGTGAGTTTCGATTTGGGAACTTCTCCTGCTGCTCAAGCTACAACAGATAAAAGAATCAGGGATTTCTCAAAAAGCACTGATCCTGAGCTTGTTTCTATGTATTATCAATTTGGACGTTATTTGCTAATCAGTTCATCACAACCCGGAGGACAAGTTGCTAACTTACAAGGTATATGGAATGGTAGCAACAATCCTGCCTGGGATAGTAAATATACTATCAATATCAATACTGAAATGAATTATTGGCCGGCAGAAAAAACCAACCTGACTGAGATGCATGAGCCTTTAATTCAGATGGTCAAGGAACTTTCAGAATCAGGGAAAGAAACTGCCAAAGTGATGTATGGTAGCAATGGTTGGGTGGCTCATCACAACACTGATGTTTGGCGAATCACCGGGGTGGTTGATTTTGCTGATGCAGGTCAATGGCCAATGGGTGGTGCCTGGTTGTCACAACATTTATGGGAAAAATATATTTATAGCGGCGATTTGAAATACCTCGAAACAGTTTATCCGGTACTGAAATCTGCCTGCGATTTTTACAAAGATTTCCTGATAGAAGAACCTACTCATAAATGGTTAGTAGTAAGTCCTTCTGTGTCTCCAGAAAACACTCCGGCTGGACATCGAAGTGCTTTGGTTGCCGGATGTACTATTGACAATCAGTTATTATTCGACTTATTTACAAAAACTATTAAAACGGCGAAATTGCTGAAAAAAGATGCTGCACAGGTAGCTGATTTTCAAAAAATACTCGATCGTCTTCCTCCAATGCAAATAGGTCGTTTGGGTCAATTGCAGGAATGGCTAGAAGATTGGGATAGCCCTACAGACAAGAACCGACATGTTTCTCATTTATATGGATTGTTCCCAAGTAATCAAATAACTCCATATACCACACCGCAACTATTTGATGCAGCGCGCACATCGCTTACTTACCGTGGTGATGTTTCAACCGGTTGGTCAATGGGCTGGAAGGTGAACTTTTGGGCTCGCCTTTTGGATGGTAACCATGCCCGGAAGCTTATTTCAGATCAACTCACCTTGGTTGAACCAGGTAAGAATGCAGTCATGGGAGGTGGAGGAACTTATCCGAACCTCTTCGATGCACACCCACCTTTCCAGATTGATGGTAATTTTGGTTGTACTTCGGGGATTACTGAAATGTTGCTTCAAAGCCATGACGGATCCATCGATATTTTACCGGCATTGCCAGATGAATGGAAGAACGGAAGCATAACCGGATTAAGAGCATATGGTGGTTTTGAAGTGAGTATTTTCTGGGAAAATAATGAGGTGCAGAAAATAATCATTAAATCAAATTTAGGTGGAAATTGCCGTATACGTGTACCAAATGAATTAAATTTAGCTTCGACCAAAGCCCTTCAGCTAGCTTCAGGCGAAAATCCGAATCCATTCTTTGAAATTGGAAAAGTAAAAGATCCACTAATTTCTGTTTCAGCAAAACTTAATCCTGTTATACTAAAAACAAGTTATTTATACGATTTACCTACTAAAGCTGGTAAAATATATACTTTAACTTGTGAAAAATAGAAATAATCAGATATTCATATTATCGTACTCCAAAAAATACTGATCAGTACAGGTGGTTTAAAACCCAGTTATCTGGGAGCATCTGAAAGTAAAGTATCAACCAAAATAGAAGCAGTCAAATGAAATTTTTCAATAAAATAAGAGTATTAATCCTGTTTGTAGTTATAATTCTGTGTTCAAATCAAGTGAACGCGATAGTCAGGTTGCCTCACCTGATTAGCGATGGCATGGTACTTCAGCGCGATGTGCCATTAAAAATATGGGGTTGGGCTGATCCGGGTGAAAAAGTAAAAGTAGCATTTCTTGGAAAAAAGTACCAGACAAAAGCCGATAAACAAGGAAACTGGAAAGTAGATCTTCATGCAATTGCAGCAGGCGGACCATATACCATGAAGGTGAATGAAATTGAAATCAAAGACATTCTGATGGGCGATGTTTGGTTATGTTCAGGACAGTCGAATATGGAATTGATGGTTTACAGGGTGATGTATTTGTATCAAAAAGAAATTGAGCAAACGAATAATACCAATATCCGTTATTTCAAGCCGACTATACGTACTGATTCACAAAGTCCTCAGAACGATTTTAAAGATGGAACCTGGCTTCCTGCAACTCAGAAAAACATTATGAACTTCTCATCTCTGTCATACTTGTTTGGAGATCAGCTGTATCAAAAGTATAAAGTGCCAATTGGTCTCATCAACAACGCTATAGGAGGTTCGGCAATTGAGTCCTGGCTAAGTGAGGAATATCTTAAGTCGAATATGGATAAGTGGACGGCAGCAAAGGCTAAGGCAGATTCTCTACGCGCAAAAAGACCTGCAGTACCGAATCCGGTTCGTTTTGATTTTAATGCAGAATTGGCCAAAAACGATCCTGGTCTTGGTCGTTGGTCAAAAGGGGATGTGAATGTATCTGACTGGCCTCAGATTTCACTTCCCGGGTATTGGTCAGACAAAGGTGTTGATATGCGGATGGGATCTATGTGGTTTTATAAAGAGTTTGATGTGCCTGATTCGTTGGTGAATAAAAAAGATGCTGTCCTTCGTTTAGGTCGAATTATTGATAGCGACTCTACATTTTTAAATGGAACATTCGTAGGCACCATATCCTATCAATATCCTCCCCGAAATTATAAATTACCTGATGGAATATTGAAATCAGGAAAAAACAGCCTGATGGTAAGGGTTATATGTCCCGGAGGTAAAGGCGGATTTGTGGAAGATAAACCTTATGAAGTACGAATCGGTTCATCTAAAATTGATTTAACAGGTCAATGGAATTATCATATCGGTGCCAACCTGAAACCCGAAAGGGGACAAGGTGGGGGTGGAGGTGCCGGTACACGTCCGGCCGGATTGTATAACAGTCTGACTAGTCCGGTAATCGGTTACCGGTTAAAAGGAACAATCTGGTATCAGGGAGAATCCAATACCGGTATGAAAACGGACGAATACCTTCAACTCTTTAAAAATATGATTACCGGATGGCGGGCAAAATTTAATCAACCCGATATGCCCTTTGTGTTTGCACAGCTTGCCAATTTGGGAATTCCCAATAAACAACCCGTAGAAAGTGGTATGGCCAATGTACGCGAGGCGCAACGCCGTACTTTGGAACTGCCTAATACAGGGATGGCTGTAACTTACGATGTTGGTGAGTGGAACGATATTCACCCTTTAAATAAAAAAGAAGTAGCACGTCGGTTGGCAATGGAAGCGGCCAGGGTGGCGTATCATGATAGTTCGGTTATCAGCTCCGGTCCCTTGTATGAGTCGATGGAGATTTCCGATAACAGCATCATTCTTACTTTTAAATCGGTGGGAAGCGGATTGTTCGCAAATAGCCTGCTGGATGGTTTCCAGATAGCAGGTTCAGATGGTAAATTTGAATGGGCAAATGCAGTGGTCCTTTCTTCCAATAAGGTTAAAGTCTGGAGCAGAAAAGTAACTAATCCAACGGCTGTAAGATACGCCTGGGATGATAATCCGGCCTATGCAAATTTGAAAAATAAAGAAGGTTTACCAGCATCACCTTTTACCACAACTAATTAAGAAACGAAGAGATAATGTAAAAATAAAATATGGAAACGAAATATAAAATGCAGACTCTTTTAATATCTCTCATATTTACACTACTGTCTTTAATTTTCTTAATTATAGCTGGTTGTTGTTTTATTTTTGTTACTTCTTTTTCATTTTCAATATCTCTGTTTTTTCTATTTCTATCTATTTCATTTTTGTTCGTATTATATGGAGGTGGATTAGAAATTAAATATATTAAAATTTGCGAGGAAAAATTGATTTTTAAACAGATTTTTGGACTTGGTTATCGTAAATATGCATTTTCCGAAATATTTGGTTTTAAAACGGCAATTTTGAAAAACAAGAAAAGGGAATACCCTCAGCTATTAATAAAAACAAGATCAGAAAGAGTATTAGAAATCAATGGTTTTTCTATTTCAAATATTAGTGAAATTGAAAAAGAGCTAAATAAAACAGTTCGTTATGATAGTTCAATCAAAGAACCTATAATCAATTTGAAAGATAAATTATTTTTTTAATCATAATTTTATTATTATTCTTCTTTATAATTTGTTTTTCATTTCTTCTAAATAGTTTGTTATAGTAAAATGCATTGACCATCATTTTTTAGTCTTTTATATGAATCAAATTTTAAAAAAAACTTTTTGTTTGCTTGGGTTATATATTTATTATCAAACATAGAACATTAAAGCATAAGTACAAACCACCATTTTTAATACAGTAGACTTAAGTAATCGTTTTTGTCTCGATACCCTATACAGGTGGGAGGCGACAGATTCCAGCATGGTTGTTTAAAAAAGAAATTTACTAAAGGAAAAAATACAACAGAAATTAACTAACCAATACAAAACAATGAAAAAAAGTTTACTGCTAGCCATAGGCATTTTATTTACTATAAGTCTGATGGCTCAACAATTTCCTTATCTAAATACTAAATTAAGTGCTGAGGAAAGGGCAACTGATTTACTTTCCCGCTTAACATTAAGTGAAAAGGCATCGTTGATGCAAAATAACTCCCCGGCAATTCCCCGATTGGGAATCAAGGCATATGAGTGGTGGAGCGAAGCTTTGCACGGTGTAGCCCGCTCAGGAGTTGCTACCGTTTTTCCCCAGGCTATTGGAATGGCAGCCTCTTTCAACGATGGTTTGTTGTTTGATGTTTTTAGCGCTGTATCTGATGAAGCCAGAGCCAAATCGAATAAATTCAGTGAACAGGGAGGTCTGAAGCGTTATCAGGGCTTGACTTACTGGACGCCAAATGTAAATATCTTTCGCGATCCACGTTGGGGACGTGGACAAGAAACCTACGGAGAGGATCCATTCCTGACCAGTCGTATGGGGGTTGCTGTAGTGAAAGGTTTGCAAGGACCCGATGATGCAGAATATGACAAATTACATGCTTGTGCAAAACACTTTGCCGTCCACTCGGGTCCGGAATGGAATAGGCACTCTTTTAATGCAGAAAACATTAACCCTCGCGAATTGTGGGAAACCTATCTGCCAGCGTTCAAAGATCTGGTTCAGAAAGCAAAGGTAAAGGAAGTAATGTGTGCTTACAACAGTTTTGAGGGGGAACCATGTTGTGGCAGTAACCGTCTGCTGACGCAAATTCTTCGTGATCAATGGGGATATGATGGGTTGGTGGTGTCGGATTGTTGGGCAATTTCCGATTTTTATCATGCTAATGCACATGCTACTCAACCGGATGCTACGCATGCAGCAGCCAATGCTGTATTGAATGGTACTGATTTGGAGTGTGGAAGTGATTTCGGAAATTTACCTGATGCAGTGAAATCGGGTCTGGTTAAAGAAAGCCGTATCGATGTTTCATTGAAAAGGCTACTTAAAGCACGTTTCGAATTAGGTGAAATGAACGAAAAGACGGTTTGGGATATTCCTTATTCGGTGGTCAACAGCAAAGAACATCAGGAATTAGCACTTCGTATGGCGCAGGAGAGCATGGTGCTGTTGCAAAACAATGATAATATTTTGCCCTTGAACAAAAAAATGAAAATTGCTGTAATGGGACCTAATGCCAACGACTCGGTGATGCAATGGGGTAATTACAACGGTTTCCCGGCGTATACGGTTACTTTGCTTGAGGCTATTCGTAAAGCTTTGCCAGAGGCTCAGCTCATTTACGAATGGGGCTGTGACCGTACAACGGATGTAGCCGTTAGTAGTCTTTTCCCCGAATGCAGTATCGATGGTAAAAAAGGGTTTATTGCTCAATACTGGAATAGTAAATTACCAGAAGGAGAACCTGTTGCAACAGATGTACTTTCAACTCCCTTCCGTTTAACTACCATGGGCGCAACAGCCTTTGCTGCAGGAGTTAATATACGAAATTTCTCGGCGAGATACAAGACCGTATTTAAACCGGGCAAATCGGGTGATGTGGCGTTCCAGTTTCAAACAAGCGGTAGGGCAACTTTGTCAGTCAATGGAGAAATGGTGACTCGGAATATTTTTGCTAACACACCAACCAACGTGTATACATTGAAAGCTGAAGCCGGTAAATCGTATAATATTGAAATCACATTTTCACAAGGAATCGAGGATGCTGCATTGAATTTTGACTTAGGTTCATTGGTTCCTGTCGATTTGGCTGCCAGTATTTCCAAAGTAAAGGATGCAGATGTCGTAATTTTTGCCGGCGGTATTGCTCCTTCGCTCGAAGGGGAGGAAATGCGTGTGACTGTTCCCGGATTCAAAGGGGGTGATCGTACGGATATAGAACTTCCAGCCATTCAGCGCCGATTAATACAGGCATTGAAAGATGCAGGGAAAAAAGTGATTTTTGTTAATTATTCCGGATCAGCCATGGGCTTAGTTCCGGAAACGCAATCCTGTGAAGCCATTCTACAAGCATGGTATCCCGGTCAGGCAGGTGGTACAGCTATTACCAATGTATTATTTGGAGATTATAATCCCTCCGGCAAACTTCCGGTTACCTTTTACAAAAATATCAATCAGTTACCCGATTTTGAGGATTATTCTATGAAGGGTCGTACGTACAGGTACATGACAGAAAAACCTCTTTTCCCTTTTGGTTTTGGGTTAAGCTATACCACTTTTTCAATAGGTGATATTTCATTTTCTAAAAAGATGATTAAAAGCAACGAAAGCCTTGCGGTTACTATTCCTGTATCTAACACCGGTCATAGCTCCGGAACAGAAGTCGTTCAGCTGTATGTGAAGAAATTGAATGATATCGATGGACCTATTAGAACCTTGAGAGCTTTTAAACGGGTGGAAGTTGCTGCAGGCAAAACCGCAAAAGTAAACATTGATTTAACTCCCTCAGCTTTTGAATTTTTCGACTGGTCTCAAAGAAAGATGATGGTGACTGCTGGCGAATATGAAGTGTATTATGGAACTAATTCTGATGCAAAGTTCTTGAAAGTCGCTAAAATTAGAATTCAATAATTTATTGAATACTGTTTTAGCAATGTATTTACAGCCATTAAGGTTTCTGTAAGTATACTTTCTAACTGGTTTATAATTAAAAATAGGGGTGAAAATTTGTCAAATACAGGCAAGTTTTGCACCCTTATTTATTTTAGAGTTCGCTGCAGAAATCAGTCAGGCTATTTTGAACAGTAGCTTTAGCAATAATAACCATTGTGTTTTTGTTATTAAATAAACCAATATAGTTAAATCATAACCAGTACTTTTAAAATAAGGTCAAAATAGCGGAATTAAGTTGAACGATTATATTTGTTTTTAATTCAAAGTGATTTCCAATTGAGTTTGAAAAAGAATATCGGTTAGGCTAAAGTTCGGTCAAGCATCTCTCGCCTGGTTGTGGTTTAAACTTATTAAAAATTGACTTAGAAATAAGGAAAACCTGCAGTAGGAAGGCTTTTCATTTACTACATGGGTTTAAAGATCCATTTTTAGAACAATAAATATCTAATAGTATAAATAGTGAATCTAAATTTAAAATTGACATCGTGATATTTTAATTATTTTTGTTGTGTTTAGAGGCAAAACCATAAATTGCATGAATGTAAAAATAATGGATGGTTTAAATAGTGCAAATCTCATTTAAAAGAGCATGAACGGGGACGTTCAGCTTTCAACAAAAAAAATGATGTTGGATACTCAAAAACTAATGAAGTTAAATGTATTGTGCCTGGTGAAAGCCAAAAGTAAAAAATTGCCTAAAACACAGGACTATCAACCTAATCATGTTTAAATAGCTAATCTGAAGTGCAGAAAATACAGGAATATTTGTTGCATTCTTCGCACTTATAGAAATAATTACGAGTGATAAAAAGTTGTAAATTGATTAATTTAATTACAAATGAAAAAAACCACATTTTTAAATCTATTTTTTCTAATTGTCTTCTCCATTACTGGATTACAGGCTCAATCAAGTATAAGCACCGGAGCACCTATTCCGGTGGAAATAGAAAATCCCGAGTTACTTGGGATAAACAAAGAACCCTATCACGCCACCTTAATGCCTTATGCCAACTTGCAGGAGGCTTTAGTTGCCAAACGGCATGCCTCATCACTTTGTCAGAGCCTGAACGGTTTATGGAAATTCAACTGGGTCCCAACTCCGGAAAAACGTCCGTTCGACTTTTATAAGTCCGATTATGATGTTTCAGGCTGGAAAGACATAAAAGTTCCTTCCAACTGGGAAGTACAAGGATATGGTACGCCTTTCTATCGCAATTTGGGTTATACCATCAAAAAAGATTTTCCACATGTGATGAGCGAGCCGGATAAAAACTTCACTTCGTATGTGGAACGCAATCCCGTGGGAAGTTACCGACGGGAATTTAATATGCCTGCCGAATGGGCTGGCCGTCGCAATTTCATCACATTCGATGGCGTTGACTGTGCTTTCTTTTTGTGGATAAACGGCGAAAAAGTAGGCTTTAGCGTAAACAGTCGCAATGCTGCCGATTTTGACCTTAGCAAATACCTGAAACCAGGAAAAAACATGATAGCAGTTGAGGTTTATCAATACAGTTCGGGTACCTGGCTGGAAGATCAGGATATGTGGCGTCTGCATGGGATTTTCCGTAATGTAACGCTTTGGAGTGCTCTTCAGGTGCACATACGGGACTTTTTTGTAAAAACAGATTTGGATAAAGACTACAAAGATGCAACACTGAATGTTACAGCAAAAATTAAAAACTACAGCAATAAAACAGCCAAAGCGCAAACATTCACGGCTACGCTTTACGACAAAGCAGGCAAGGAAATAGCCAAAGGCAGTGCAAAGGGCAGCTCACTCAAAGCCAATCAGGAAGAACAATTGAATGTGAAAATACAGGTGGAAAACCCGCTGAAATGGACCGCTGAAACGCCGAATCTATACACGGTTGTATTGACTAATTCCGAAGGTGAGATATTATCGTCAAAAATCGGTTTTAGAAAAGTTGAAATCAAAGGACGGATTTTTATGGTAAATGGAGTGCCAATCAAATTGAAAGGCGTAAACCGTCATGAACATTGGTCGAATGTGGGTCATGCTGTTACTGAAGAACAGATGATTCGCGATCTGGAAGTAATCAAACAGGGAAATTGTAATCACGTCCGTACCAGTCATTATTCAGATGATCCTCGTTGGTATGAGTTATGCGACGAATATGGAATATGGCTGGTTGCCGAAGCGAACTGCGAAAGTCATGGTTATGATGGTCGGTTCGATGAAGAACCTACCATGAAAGCGGCTATTATTGATAGAAATGTGGCCAATGTTGAAAACTTTAAGAATAGTCCTTCGGTGATTATATGGTCATTAGGAAATGAATGTGGTGGCGTAGGTTCCAATTTTGTAGCTGCGTTGAATACAGTTAAAGCTATTGATCCGACTCGTTTTGTTCATTACGAACGTTTTGGAACCGGAAAAAATAACCCGGCTGACATAGATGGCAGGATGTATGGCACAGCCGAAGATTATGCTAACACAGCCAGGAATAAGGAATTGACAAAACCGTTTTATATCTGCGAATTTGTTCACGCCATGTTTAACTCCATGGGGTCGCTGGACGAATACTCTAAGGTTTTTGACAATAACCCGGAAATCTTAGGTGGTGCCATTTGGGAATTCCAGGATCAGGCATTGTGGAATAAACGCGACCCTAATCACCCAATTTTAGCTTATGGAGGTGGTTTTGGCGAAGCACCGAATGACCATTATTTCATTCATAAAGGAGTAATTTCTTACGACCGTTCAACAGAAGGAAAGAATGTAAAACCACATTATCCTGAAATGAAAAAAGCTTTCCAATGGATAGATACTGAACTCACCGATCCGGTTAATGGAGGCATTCGAATTAAAAATAAATATCAGTTCATTTCTTTGGATGGTTTTGAAGCCACATGGAGTTTATCCGAAAACGGACAAGAAATTGATAACGGAAAAATAAAAATGCGTTCCATCTGGTGGGGGAAAGGACTTTCTGAGGCAAATATCCCCTATAAAATTGAGCATCCCAAAACTGGAGCTGAATATTTTCTGCGTGTTTCCTACAAACTAAAAGAAAAAGCACTTTGGGCTGATAAAGGATTTGAGGTAGCCACAGAGCAGTTTAAACTGCCTTTTAACATATTTCCGGTGGTAGAACCAAAAGTAACCCAAGGGGTAAAACTTGTTCAAAATGCCCAATCGGCAATTATTTCAGGAAAAGATTTTTCTGTAAGTTTCGATAAAAAAAGCGGCTTTATGAATAAGCTGACAAAAGATGGAATCAATCTTTTAACTGCCGATGGCTCACCAAAATTGCATTTGTGGCGTGCCTCTCACCGCAATGACGATGACTGGGCTTACCAACAATGGCAAAAATACGGAGTAACTACGCTCCAATATACATTGGTCGATTTTAAAGTTGAAATTATTGATAAGGCATCGGTAAAGGTTACTTCGACAACAAAAGCTGATGGTAAAGAAGGTTTTGGAGTTTATCATACTGCCATTTATCTGGTTAAAGGCGATGGTTCGATAAAGGTTGACAATCAGGTTCAATTCGTCGGTTTCCATATCAACTTAGCCCGAATTGGCGTGCGGATGATGCTCGACAAGAAACTTGATCGGTTGACGTTTTTAGGTCGTGGACCATTCGAAAACTATTCCGACCGTAAGAGCGCAGCCGAAGTGGGCATTTATGAATTGGGCGTGAATGAACAATACGAATATGAAAAGCCTATGGAGCGTGGAAATCATGAAGAAGTAAGATGGGCAAAACTAAGTGGTAACGGTATGCCTTCGTTAATGGTCAAAGCCGATGAAAAACTAATGCAAGTGGCAGCTCTCCCTCATACCGATGAACAAATGTATCCGGTAGAGTATAAAATTGATTTACCTGCCAGTACTTCAACGGTTTTCTGTATTTCAACCAAAACGCTGGGTGTTGGATCTGCCAGTTGTGGTCCCAGACCACTTGAAAAATATCAGGTTTTTGCTGAGCCTACATCATTTACATACACTATTAACTTGTTTTAAATTAACTTAGACTACCACCTGCTTGTCAGATAGTAGTCTAAGTTAATTTAAATAAAATTCCTAAATAATCAGAAAAACAATATTAATGAAAGTCACAAACAACTTTAGATTTAAAGCCCTTATTGGTTCCTTTATCACATTTAGCTTTTTTGGGGTCAATAGCTTATCCGCTCAAACAGTATGGCTTGATCAATTGGATCTTAGTACAGCGACACAAGGCTATGGTACACCCATGAAAAACAAATCAATTGATGGTAACCCACTTACAATAGCCGGTAAGACTTTCGAACGTGGTTTTGGAAGTCATTCCGAGAGTTCTTTAACTGTTTTGCTTGAAGAAAAAGTAACTTTGTTTACAGCCCAGGTTGGAATAGATGACGAGGTAAAAGGCCAGAAACCAGCCGCTGAATTTGTTGTATTTGGCGATAATAAAAAATTATGGTCGAGCGGTGTAATGCATTTAGGTGATGCTGCCAGACCCTGTTCAGTAAAGCTAGATGGAGTTAAGAAACTTGAATTGCTAGTAAACGATGGGGGTAATGGAAATTATTACGACCACGTTGACTGGGTGGATGCAAGATTTGAAACTATAGGAGTAAATACCTTTAAAACCTTCAGTCCGGTGGCAACTGAACCATACATTCTCACTCCAGCTCCTTCGGCTGTACCCAAAATTACAGGTGCCAAAGTTTTCGGAGTGCGCCCTGGTTCACCATTTCAGTTTCTTGTAACAGCGACAGGTGACAGACCAATGACGTTTTCGGCTTCAGGATTACCGAAAGGATTAAAGATTAACACTCAGACCGGTTTAATCACCGGTAAACTTTCAAAAGAAGGAAAGTATGTTGTTAAACTTGAAGCCAAAAATTCGAAAGGCAAGTTTCAAAGAATACTACGCGTTGAATGTGGAGACCAAATTGCTCTTACTCCTCCAATGGGATGGAATAGCTGGAACTGTTTTGCCAATGAAGTTTCAGCAGATAAGGTAAAACGTGCTGCCGATGCCATGGTGAAAAGCGGGCTTATCAACCACGGCTGGACCTATATCAATATTGACGATTTCTGGGAAAACAACCGCGACTCGAAAGATCAATCATTACGCGGCGAATTTAGAGATGAGGCTGGCAATATTGTTACTAACTCGCGATTTGTAGATATGAAAGGACTTGCAGACTATGTGCATGATTTGGGATTAAAAATAGGATTGTATTCAAGTCCTGGTCCATGGACTTGCGGTGGATGTGCCGGTAGTTATGGTTACGAAAAACAAGATGCTGAAAGTTACTCTAAATGGGGGTTCGATTATCTGAAATACGACTGGTGTAGTTATGGAAATGTGATCAATGGATTGCCAAACAATGACCCATTGAAAGTATCGTCTTTGTCGTATAATGGTGGTAGCGAATTGAATACCGCCATGAAACCATTTAAGTTGATGGGAGATTACCTGAAGGAACAACCCCGTGACATTGTATTTAGCGTATGTCAGTACGGTATGTCGGATGTATGGAAGTGGGGCGGTTCGGTTGGTGGCAATTCCTGGCGTACAACCAATGATATTACCGATACTTGGGTAAGTGTGAAAAATATAGTGCTCGATCAGGATAAATCGGCTGCTTATGCCAAACCGGGTAACTGGAACGATCCCGATATGCTTGTGGTTGGTCATGTTGGATGGGGAAATCCGCATCCAAGCAAACTTAAACCCGATGAACAATATCTTCATATCAGTCTCTGGAGCCTCTTTTCGGCGCCTCTTCTCATAGGGTGTGACATGGAGAAACTCGATGATTTCACCTTGAATTTGCTGACAAACGATGAAGTTATAGATATCAATCAAGACCCACTTGGTAAGCAGGCTACCTGCATCCAGACGATTGGCGAATTGCGTATTTATGTGAAAGAGCTGGAAGATGGTAGCCGGGCAGTAGGCTTCTGTAACTTAGGTAACGACATTATTGAACTTTCGTACAAAGATTTTGATAAACTCGGTATTAACGGCAGTTTTAAAGTTCGTGATCTTTGGAGGCAGAAAGATATCGCAACTATCGAAACCAAAACAGATCAACTTGTCCTCAAGGTTCCTGTTCATGGTGTCCTGCTCTATAAATTCACTACTGAAAAATAAATTCGAATTAAATTAAAACAAAATTAATGAGACATGAAGTATAAAACATTAATAAAAGTGCCTGTTATTTCAGTTTTTATCCTGATAGCATCAATGTTGCCATTTGGAATAGAAGCACAGAACCCCATAGTTCAAACCAACTTTACTGCCGATCCGGCTCCTATGGTACATAACGGTACTGTGTATCTTTATACTTCACATGATGAGGATGTTACCGTGAAGAATTTTTTTTCGATGAACGACTGGAGATGCTATTCATCAACCGATATGGTAAACTGGACCGACCATGGTGCTATTTTGTCGTATAAGGTTTTTGAATGGTCGCGGGGTGATGCCTGGGCCGGACAGTGCGTTTACCGGAACGGCAAGTACTATTATTATTTGCCGGTGAATCAAAAAAACGGTGGAAATGCCATTGGTGTTGCGGTTTCCGATAGTCCGACTGGTCCTTTTAAAGATGCCATTGGAGCTCCCTTACTTGTTGGATATGGTTATATTGACCCAACTGTATTTATCGATGATGATGGTCAGGCTTATTTATACTGGGGAAATCCCAACCTATGGCATGTGAAACTCAACAACGATATGATTTCTTACAATCAGGAATTTGGTGTTGTAAAGGAAGATTTGAAAGATGAGAATTTTGGATTTAGAGCAAAAAAAATAGACAATCGGACAGCGGCTTACGAAGAAGGCCCGTGGATGTATAAGCGTAACAGCTTGTATTACTTGTTATACCCCGCTGGAGGTGTTCCCGAGCATTTCGCATATTCTACGGCTAAAAGTATTACAGGTCCCTGGACCTATGGCGACACCATCATGCATGTAATAAAAGAAGGTGGAGCCTTCACCAATCATCCCGGATTGATAGATTTTAAAGGTAAATCCTATCTGTTCTATCACAATGGAGCATTACCCGGTGGCGGAGGTTTTAAACGGTCTGTTTGCATCGAACCGATTGAATTTAATGCCGATGGTTCCATTCCATTAATTAATCCAACAAAAGAAGGAGTTAAAGAAAGTGCATCTAATCTGAATCCATTTGCAAGAGTAGAGGCTGAAACCATCGCATGGGAAGAAGGCATTGAAACTGCAAAAGATGAAAAAGTAGGCGTTTATGTTACCGACATTAGTAATGGCGACTATATCAAAGTGCGCAGCGTAGATTTTGGCAAAGGAGCTAAAACCTTTCTGGCGAGCCTTGCCACTTCTTCGTCAAAAGGGAACATTGAGGTACGTGTTGATAGTAAAGATGGACGTTTGTTAGGAACTTTGGATGTAAAAGAAACAGGGGAAAACCATAACTGGAAAACTCAGTCGTGCAAACTAAATAAAGTAAAAGGTGTTCACGATGTGTATTTAATTTTTAAAGGTGGAGATGGGAACTTGTTCAATTTTGACTGGTGGCAACTCATGGACAAATAAATAAATAAAATAACAATATATATGAAATCATTATTTCGTGTTTCTTTTTTACTCCTTTTTTCCATTATCGGGTTGAGCCAATATGTATTTGCTGATTATCCGATAGCATCTCATCGTTATTTGGCCGATCCGGGAGCTCTTGTATATAACGGAAGAGTTTACCTTTACTGTTCAAATGATGATGAAAATCCCGGAGACGATAAATCGGGATATCAAATGAAGTCTATTGTCTGTGTCTCAAGCAGTGATTTGAAGAACTGGACCGATCACGGAATAGTGTTTCAAGTCCCCAGAGATGCCTCATGGGCAGGTAGAAGCTGGGCTCCATCTCCTTCGGCCCGGGATGGTAAAATCTTTCTCTATTTTGGAAATGGTGGAAATGGGATTGGAGTTGCCAGGTCAAACAACCCTTTGGGACCTTTTGTAGATCCCTTAGGCAAGCCGCTTGTTGAAAACAGTACGCCAGGTGTGCAACCAGCCAGTAATATGTGGCTTTTCGACCCAATGACTTTTATCGACGATGACGGACAAGCTTATATGTATTTTGGCGGAAATGGCGACAACAATGTACGTGTTATCAAATTGAACTGCGATATGATAAGTGTTGATGGGCCTGCCATCCCATTATCAGCGAATAATTTCTTCGAAGCATCGTGGATGCATAAAGTAAATGGCATCTACTATTTTTCTTATTCAGCTAATCCAAGAGCCCAAATGCGAATTGATTACATGAAAAGCACTAGCCCTACATCCGGTTTTACTTATGGGGGTGTGATTTCTAAACAACCACCGCTAAACGACAACAATAACCATCAGGCAATTTTTAAGTTTAATGGTGATTGGTACGAAGCCTATCATAACCGCTTTGTGGCAAAAGAAGCAAAAGTACCTGCTACGTATAAACGGAATCTTTGTCTGGATATGTTTAAACACAATCCGGACGGAACCATCGAGGTCATGGCTAACACAGTTGACGGTTTAAAGCAACAGTCTTATCTTAACCCATTTGAACGCGTTGAAGCAGAAACTATTAATGCACAGAACGGTATAAAAACAGAGATTTCCAGTGCAGGTGGCATGAGTGTTTGCAATATTGAAAACGGCGACTGGATCAAAGTCAAGGGAGTTAACTTCGGGAAGACCGGAGCTAAAACATTCAGTGCCAGTGTTGCGGGTAATGGTGGCCAAATCCAGATTTCTATTGATAAACCTTCTGAGAAACCAATTGGAGTATGTAAAGTTACTCCTACAGGTGGAACTCAAGAGTGGAAAATCAGGACTTGTAAACTTGCAAAAATCACCGGAGTACATGATGTTTATTTCAAATTTATTGGAGGATCGGTATCCTTGTTTAATTTCGATTGGTGGAAATTTATTTAAACGAAATTTTAGTTATCATGAAAAAACTCTTAATATATACATTCATCTTTATATCTTCTTGCTGTATTTGTTGTTGGGCAGATAACCCTGTTGTTCAGACTCACTTCGCTCCTGATCCTGCACCTATGGTTTACAACGGCACAGTTTATATGTACACCGGCGACGATATTCCCGGCTTCGACTTTTACTACATGACTAAATGGAGGATATTATCCACTACCGATATGGTAAACTGGACAGACCATGGAAGTCCAATTTTATTAGAATCATTCAAATGGGCACGTGATCGTGCCTGGGCTGCACAGTGCATCGAACGTAACGGTAAGTTTTATTGGTATATATGCGCACAAAGTAATAAAAACGATATGGCCATTGGCGTGGCTGTTTCCGATTCACCAACCGGACCATTCAAAGATGCCATTGGGAAACCATTAATTATCAATGGTAGTTGGTCCAATATCGATCCGACTGTAAGTATTGACGATGATGGGCAAGCTTACCTTTATTGGGGTAATGGCAGCTTGTATTATGTAAAACTCAACAAAGATATGATTTCCTATTCCGGCGAAATTGTGACTGTTCCTCTTACGGTTGCGTCTGTTGGTGGGATTAGAAGCAACCGAAGCAAAGAAAACCCGAATAAAGATATGTATGTTGAAGGGCCTTGGTTCTATAAACGGAATTCTATGTACTACCTAATGTATGCCGGAATGGGAAAGGGAGGAGAAAGCCTTTCGTATTCGACGAGTAAAGGTCCTACAGGTCCGTGGAATTATCAGGGGAAAATCATGGAGAATCAAAAGATTAATAGCTTTACCAATCATGGTGGAATTATTGATTATAAAGGTAACTCTTATCTTTTCTACCATACAGGACTTTTACCCGGAGGAGGAAGTTATGGACGGGCTGCAAGCGTGGAACAATTTACTTACAATCCTGACGGATCAATCCCTGCTGTCTCCATCTCAAAAGAAGGCCCCCAACCAGTTGGGGATGTCAACCCTTACAAACGCGTAGAAGCAGAAACAATGGCATGGTCTCAAAAATGTTCTATATCTCAAAATGAGAAAATTGGAGTCTATGTTTCGGGCACTCGCCTGAAAGGATACATAAAGGTACGTGAGGTGAATTTTGGAAATCAATCGCCTAAATCATTTTCTGCTTCACTGGCAGCAGGAATTGATGGTGGCATTTTGGAAGTTCGCCTTGATAGTGTTTCCGGATCAATTATATCGTCCATTAAGCTTTCTAATACAGGAGGATGGGAAAAATTTAAAAATTTCACATCTGAATTAAGTCAGGAAGTGACTGGAAAACACGAAGTTTACTTTTGCTTTAATGGCCAAAACATCACTTCCGGACGTGAATTATTCAACTTCGACTGGTGGAAATTTCAATTATAGAAAACAAACGAATTAGCAATTCTGCTAATTAATAGGATATGAATTTAGCAATAGTTAAAATAGATTCAGCGAAATTTGTTCTATTTTGACTGATTAAAATTTGGGAGCCCAATTTAAATTAAAAATACAAATGAAAAATAGTAAATTCAATATACTTGCTGTGGTAGCTATCATTAGTCTAATCTCATTAATTGGAATGAGATGTTTTGCTGATAATCCTATCATTCAAACAAAATTTACAGCCGATCCGGGTCCAATGGTATATAATGATACGGTATTTCTTTACACCAGTCATGACGAAGACGATGCCACCGGTTTTAAAATGAAAAACTGGATGCTCTATACTTCTACCGACATGGTGAATTGGACTGATCATGGTATTATCGCATCGCTGAATGATTTTAAATGGATAAAAAATGTTGACAATGGTGCCTGGGCACCACAGTGTGTTGAGCGAAACGGTAAATTTTATTTTTATTGCCCAATGCATGGTAATGGAATTGGGGTATTGGTTGGCGATAGCCCTTACGGACCATTCAAAGATCCATTGGGAAAGAGATTAATTGACACCGACCATTTATGGAATGACATTGATCCTACTGTTTTTATCGATGATGATGGTCAGGCATATCTTTATTGGGGGAACCCAGACTTGTATTACGTTAAACTTAATAAGGACATGATTTCCTATTCAGGCGAAGTAATCAAAGTAGATACTAAGCCTGATAATTATCAGGAAGGCCCATGGTTTTGGAAGCGAAAAGATCATTATTATCTGTCTTATGCCTCTACCTGTTGTCCTGAAGGAATTGGGTATGTGATGAGTGAAACCCCAACGGGTCCTTGGGTACATAAGGGCGATATCATGGATGGTGACAAGAGATCATCTGGAAATCATCCAGGTGTAATTGATTATAAAGGTAATTCGTATGCATTCGGTTTTAATTATGCCATCAATTTTTCGCAGACAAAAACACATCGTGAAAGACGTTCAATTTGTGTTGAGGAAATGACTTACAATCCCGATGGTACAATTCAAAAATTACCTTGGTGGACAGAAACCGGTGCATCGCAGATTGGCACATTAAATCCATACCTTAGAAATGAAGCGGAATGCATAGCGTGGGAGTCGGGTGTGGAAACAGAAAAAAATGACCTCAAAGGTGTTTATGTGACTGATATAGATAACGCAGATTACATTAAAGTAAAGGGCGTTAATTTTGGAAAAGGGGCGAAATCGTTCGAAGCAAGTGTTGCTTCGGCTTCTCAGGGAGGAGCAATTGAAATTCATACCGATAGTCTTTCCGGTCCGTTGCTGGGAACCTGTATGGTAGCAAGTACCGGTGACTGGCAGAAGTGGATTACCAAAAGATGCACCATCAGTAAAACAAAAGGAATCCATGATCTTTATTTTATATTCATCGGTAGTAAGGGAAAAATGTTTAATTTTGACTGGTGGAAATTTTCTACTAAAAATAAAAAGTAAAAATATGAAATTGAAAAAACCACTATTACTACTTCTTGTATGCTGTATGACCAGTGTCTTCAATGTTCTCGCTCAAACAAATAAGGACTATCACGCATGGGCCACGACTCCACCACTAGGTTGGAATAGCTGGGATTGCTTTGGAACGACTGTCACTGAACAACAAATTAAGGAACAGGCCGATGCAATGGCAAAGTATCTTTTACCAAGTGGATATAACTATCTGACTGTGGATATTCAGTGGTACGAACCTGAAGCGAAGGGACATGCATATGATCCAAAAGCTGTGCTCACGATGGACGAATATGGCCGTTTAACTCCGGGACTGAAAAAGTTTCCTTCGGCAGCCAATGGCAAAGGATTCAAGTATCTAGCCGATTATGTGCATTCAAAAGGACTGAAATTTGGAATCCATATCATGCGTGGTATTCCTCGTCAGGCTGTTGAAAAAAACACACCAGTTTTTGGTACAACAGTGAAGGCTCAGGATATTGCATTAGCTAATTCCCGCTGCCCATGGAATCCTGATATGTATGGTGTTGATGCCACGAAATCTGAAGGTCAGGCATACTATAATTCAATTGTCCAAATGTATGCCGACTGGGGAGTAGATTTTATAAAGTGTGACGATATTTCACGTCCTTATGACAATGTTCAAAAAGCCGAAATTGAAGCACTCCGCAATGCTATTGATAAAACAGGTCGCCCTATACTTTTAAGCTTGTCGCCTGGTGCAACACCTGTTGTAGCCGGTGAACATGTGATGAGCCATGCCAATATGTGGCGTATTACCGATGACTTTTGGGACAGATGGGGGTTGCTGCTGGCTATGTTCGAGCGTATGGATGCCTGGACTCCTTACCGCGGTCTCGGGCATTTCCCCGATGCAGATATGCTCCCGATTGGAATTGTCGATTTCAAACGCCCTACCAACTTCACCAGGAATGAACAATTCACACTTATGAGCATGTGGGCAATTGGTCGTTCACCACTTATTTTTGGAGGTGATATGACCAAACTCGATGATTTCACCAAAGAAATGCTCACCAACCCCGAAATGTTGAAAGTGAACCAGCAAAGTACTAACAACCGTCAGGTGTCGCGCGATAAAAACCTGATTGTATGGACTGCTGATGTACCTAATAGTAAAGATAAGTATGTTGCACTTTTTAATGCGCAAAGTAAAGGAGACAATATTGATTTCAACAATGCCGATTATGCAAGTCCGCTAATTTCCGGTAAGGGTAGTACTCAAAAGGTAGAGGTATCGTTGAAAAACGGGAAAAAGCTAGTCTTATTTGTTAAAGATGGTGGCAATGGTTTTGACGGGGATCATGTAGTGTGGGTCGATCCAGTGCTTCATGGACCCAAAGGAGACCTTAAGCTTACCGATTTGAAATGGATCAGCGCCAGTGCCGGTTGGGGAGAAGCCCGTGTGAACCGGACCTGCGACAACAAGCCGATTGTTATAAACGATCAGCCTGCCGAGGGTATTGGTACCCATGGTGAATCCATACTAATTTATGAATTACCGGAAGGTTATGACAGCTTTACAGCAACCGGGGTTGTTACACAGGATAAGGGTTCAGTAGTTTTTGGTGTCCTTGTTAGCAAAGGTTCAATTGAACTTCCGGAAACAGCGAATGTAAAATTAAATTTTGAAGCTATTGGTATAAATGGCAAAGCCAAAGTCCGCGATTTGTGGAGTCACAAAGAGTTAGGAAAATTCAAAGGCAATTTCAGCCGTGAATTACCTCAACATGGTGCAGGACTATATCGTATAACTCCAACAAAATAAATCAATTTATGAAAAAGATCAATTTATTGCTTTCGCTCCTGTTGGTTCTTGCCATAGGTACTCAGGCACAATCTTTCCAAAAAACCAATTTGGGTGTCAAAACTCAAATAAACTCAACAGATGTGGAGATTCAATTTTTTGGACCTTCCACAGTGAGAGTTTTGAAATCGCCAGTAGGGAAAGCCTTTACGAAGGAAAGCTTAACCGTCGTAAAAAAGCCTCAAGCCGCAAAGTTTACAGTCAATCAACAAGGAGATGTAGTTTCGTTGAAAAGCGATAAATTGAAAGTGGATGTGGATGTGAAATCGGGTAAAATTTCTTATTCTACTCTTTCAGGAGCACAACTTTTAAGCGAAAAAGAATCAGCATTTACTGATTTTAATGATGCAGGGTCAAAAACCTATACCATTAGTCAGTCGTTTACACTCGACAAAGACGAGGATATTTATGGTTTAGGTCAGCAACAACGTGGTAAATTGTCGCTACGTAACGCAAGAATTAACATGGTACAAGGTAACACCGACGACTATGTACCTTTTCTGGTCTCTACAAAGGGTTACGGATTATTTTGGGATAATTATTCCCCAACAGTTTTTGAAGATAAGCCAGAAAATACCTCTTTTAAATCGGAGGTGGGTGATTGCATTGATTACTATTTTATGTTAGGTGGAAATATCGATGGGTCAATTGCCGGTATGCGCGACTTGACCGGTCAAGCTCCTATGTTCCCACTTTGGACTTTTGGTTACTGGCAAAGTAAAGAACGTTACAAAAACCAGAACGAACTGGTAGGTGTAGTTAATAAATATAGGGAACTGGGTGTACCGCTCGATGGAATCATTCAGGATTGGCAATACTGGGGTAATAATTACCTGTGGAATGCGATGGATTTTTTAAATCCGGAATTTCCTAACCCTAAGAAAATGGTGGAAGATATTCACAATATGAATGCACACGTGATTATTTCTATCTGGAATTCATTTGGCCCACAAACAAAGCAATACCGCGAAATGGAACCAAAGGGCATGCTTCTGGACTTCGGAACCTGGCCACAATCGGGCTTGGAAAGCTGGCCACCAAACCGTGAATATCCATCAGGTGTAAAACCTTATGACGTATATAATCCTGAAGCCCGCGATATATATTGGAAATACCTTCAAAAAGGACTTTTTTCGGTTGGAATTGACGGATGGTGGATGGATTCATCGGAACCTGACCACCTGGATTTTAAGCCTTCCGATTTTGACATTCAAACCTACCTTGGTTCATTCCGTAAAGTACGCAATGCTTTCCCCTTAATGACGGTAGGAGGAGTGGCAGAACACCAACGTTCAGCCAGTTCCGATAAACGTGTATTTATCCTTACCCGCTCGGCGTTTGCAGGTCAGCAACGTTATGGAGCCAATACCTGGTCGGGGGATGTGAATTCTTCCTGGCAATCCTTACGCAATCAGATACCTGCAGGTCTCAACTTCTCGATGAGCGCTATCCCATACTGGAATACCGATATTGGTGGTTTTTTTGCAGGTGCTTATAATAGAAACGGGAACGATGGATCAGGAGCCAAAAATCCATCCTTTCAGGAGCTGTATGTTCGGTGGCTTCAGTTCGGAGCATTTACTCCCATGATGCGTTCGCACGGCACGGATATCCCCAGGGAAATTTATAATTTCGGAAAAAAAGGGGAACCAATCTATGATGCGATAGCAAATGCTATTGATTTGCGTTATTCACTGTTGCCATATATTTACTCCACGGCCTGGGCGGTTACAAACAACCAATCTACCATTATGCGCGCTTTGGTAATGGACTTTAACGATAAGAATGTCAGGGATATAAACAACGAATATATGTTTGGTAAATCCATATTAGTAGCTCCGGTTGTTAATGCTCAATATACCCCTGAAACTATTGTAAAATCAAACGAAGAAACAGGCTGGAATAAAAAAGAAGCTAATAATGGAAATAAAAGTCAGTCGGTGGACTTCACGGATGCTAAATCTACGAAAGTATATTTACCTGCAGGTACTGTTTGGTATGACTTCTGGACAAACCAGAAAATCAAAGGTGGTAAGGAAATAGCAAAGGAAACAACAATCGATATGATTCCTTTGTACATTAAGTCGGGAAGTATAATTCCGTTCGGCCCACAAGTTCAGTATGCCACTGAAAAGAAATGGGATAAGCTCGAAATCCGCATCTATCCCGGAGCCAATGGCGAATTTACTTTGTACGAAGACGAAAACGATAATTACAATTATGAAAAAGGTGTATTTTCTACGATAAGCTTTACCTGGAACGATGCAAAGAAAGTATTAACTATTAATGATCGTAAAGGCTCATTCCCGGGAATGCTTAAAACTCGTAAATTTAACATTGTAAACGTTTCATCTGGAAAAAAGGATATAAAAGCTGTAACTTATAGTGGAAAAAAGGTTGTTGTTAAGTTTTAAATCAATATTATTAATTATAATCCCAAAACAATGACGATAGATGCCTTGATGGTACGATAATAACAGAATAAAGATGAAATTAATGATAAAATTAAATGCTATGTTGAATTTTTTTAAACTTTTGCCAATAATGTCTGTGCTTCTACTAGTCTGTACTCTGAACCTCAAAGCGCAGCAAAGTACTCAAGGCAAACAACTCTTCGATAGTAATTGGAAATTCTTTTTGGGCGATCCCCCGGCTGTCAACACTGTTGATTTTGACGATAAAAGCTGGCGTAAGCTCGACTTACCGCATGATTGGAGCATTGAAGGGACATTGGATGCTAAGAATCCGATGGGAACCGATGGAGGATATTTTCCTGCAGGTATCGGTTGCTATCGAAAAACGTTCACGGTTCCGGCATCGTTTAAGAACAAGCTTGTTTCAATCTATTTCGAAGGTGTTTACATGAATTCGGAAGTCTCGATTAACGGAAAATTGCTGGGCGTTCATCCTTACGGCTATACTTCTTTTAGTTATGATCTCACTCCCTACCTGAAATTAAATGGCAAAAACGTTCTTTCTGTTCGGGTTGACAATTCAAAGCAAAAAAATTGCCGCTGGTATAGTGGCTCCGGTATTTACCGACATGTATGGATGGTTGTTACCAACCCAGTACATGTTGCTCAATGGGGTTTAACCGTTACGACTCCCAAGGTATCCACTAAAAGAGCAACTGTTATAGTGAAAACCTTGGTGAAAAACGAAACGGGATTAGCTCAAAATGTTAGTCTTAAAGCTACACTTCGTGATGCAAATGCGAGAAAAGCAGGTGACGATCAACTGGTACTGGAACTTCCTGCCAACAGCGAGAAAGAGTTTGAACAAATCATTCAGGTTAATAACCCTCTGCTGTGGACTCCCGAAACACCCAATTTATATCAGGCAGAAATTCGTGTTACGATGAATAAAAAAACTGTTGATACGATTAAAACAAACTTTGGGGTTCGCTCCATAAAATTTATGACCGAAAAAGGATTTCAACTGAATGGAAATACGGTGAAGTTGAACGGAGGTTGTGTGCATCATGACAATGGTTGTTTAGGAGCAGCGGCTTTCGACCGTGCTGAAGAACGCCGGGTTGAACTACTTAAATCCGCCGGCTTTAATGCAATCAGAACTTCGCACAATCCTCCTTCAGAAGCTTTTTTGGATGCTTGTGACAGATTGGGAATGTTGGTTATTGATGAAGCATTTGATGGTTGGAAAGAAAAGAAGAAGGATTACGATTATGCCATGTACTTTGATGCATGGTGGCAGCGCGACTTAGAAGCCATGGTAAGACGTGATCGGAACCATCCTTCCATTATCATGTGGAGTGTCGGTAATGAAGTCATTGAACGAAAGAAACCTGAAGCGGTTGCGATAGCCAAAATGCTTGTGGATTGTGTCCACAAGAATGACCCCACACGTCCTGTAACATCAGCTATGACGGCATGGGACAAAGATTGGGATATATTCGATCCGCTAATGGCTGCACATGATGTTTGCGGGTATAATTATCAGCTACATCGGGCTCCATCGGATCATGAGAGAGTACCTTCGAGGGTTATTGTTCAAACGGAATCCTATCCGCGCGATGCTTTTGCGAATTGGAAAATGGTGCAAAATAACAATTATATTCTGGGCGATTTTGTTTGGACGGCACTCGATTATCTGGGAGAATCGAGCATTGGACGTTGGTATTATCCAGGCGATAAACCGGGCGAATCTTGGGAAGGGGAGTTTTTTCCCTGGCACGGTGCCTATTGCGGCGATATTGATTTGACCGGATGGCGCAAACCGATTTCGCATTACAGAAGCATGCTTTACAATGATACTGAAAAACTTTATATGGCCGTTCGGGAGCCAAATCCCGCTTCTGGAAAAATAAAAACAACCGGTTGGGCTGTTTGGCCAACATGGGAAAGCTGGACATGGCCGGGTTACGAAGGAAAAGAATTGGAAGTTGAAGTTTATTCAAAGTATCCGAAAGTGCGACTTTATCTGAATCAGAAACTGATAGGCGAACAATCTACAACGGAGGAACAACAATTCAAGGCAACATTTAATGTGCCTTATACCAATGGCGAGTTAAAAGCAGTTGGAGTAGTGGATAATAAAGAAGTGGAAACAACCATTTTGAAAACTTCGGGCGATGCGGCTAAAATTAAACTAATTGTTGACCGTTCGAAAATATCGGCTAATGGTCAGGATTTATCTTTCGTCACCATTGAAGTAACGGATAAAAATGGAAATCTACAGCCAAATGCTGATAATAGATTAGAATTTAAGATTAGTGGTCCGGGCGTAATTGCCGGCGTGGACAATGCAAATATCAAAGATGTAGATCCTTACGTTGCTACTTCTCGGAAAGCATGGCATGGACGCGCGCTTGTAGTAATTAAAAGCACTAAAAATGCTGGCACGATTAAACTTTCAGTAAGTTCGCAGGGTCTAAACAATGCTACAACTGAAATAATTACAGTTAATAAATAATTTGGAAATTATAACAATAAAAAAATACATGAAGAAATCACTTTTATTCCTTTGTGCAATTTATTGCCTAAGTTTAAATATCAAAGCGCAGAATAAACTTTACTCCAATGAATTTCCGTTAGGCGATGTTAAGTTACTTGATAGCCCATTTAAGCACGCACGCGATCTTAATATCCAGGTGCTGTTGAAATATGATGTTGACCGGTTGTTGGCACCTTACCGAAAAGAAGCCGGATTACCCGAAAAGGCTAAGACTTATCCAAACTGGGATGGCTTGGATGGTCATATTGCCGGACATTATCTGACAGCATTAGCATTGAATTATGCCTCAACAGGTAATGTGGAATGTGAAAAACGTATGGAATATATGCTTTCCGAGCTCAAAATTTGTCAGGATGCCAATGCTGTTAATAACTCAGCTTGGGGTGTAGGTTATATAGGAGGATTCCCGAATAGCGTGAAATTATGGACAGCATTTAAAAAAGGAGATTTTGGTATTTATAATTCTGCCTGGGCACCTTTTTACAACTTACACAAAATGTATGCAGGTCTTAGAGATGCCTGGGTATATTGTGGTTATGAAAATGCAAAAGTAATGTTTTTAAAATTCTGTGATTGGGGAATCTCCATCACTTCTGCACTGACTGATGAGCAAATGGAATCAATGCTAAATATGGAACATGGAGGTATGAACGAGATGTTTGCCGATGCTTATCAGATGACAGGTGACCAAAAATACCTGACTGCAGCAAAACGCTACTCACACAGAATACTTCTTGATCCAATGTCGCAGGGAATAGACAACTTGGATAACCAACATGCCAACACACAGATTCCGAAAGTAGTTGGATTTGAAAGAATTGCTGAACTTAGTCACGATCAGAAATATGCCAAAGCCGGTAGTTTCTTTTGGGAAACGGTTACAACAAACCGCTCGTTGGCTTTTGGCGGAAATAGCAGGAGAGAGCATTTTCCAAATACCGAATCATGTACTGATTATGTTAATGATGTAGATGGTCCTGAAACATGTAATTCAAACAATATGTTGAAACTGACCGAAGATTTATTCAGAGTACATCCGGATGCTAAATATGCCGATTACTATGAAAAAACAATTTACAACCATATCCTTTCGAGTCAGCATCCTGAACATGGAGGGTATGTCTATTTCACTTCGGCCCGGCCACGTCATTACAGGATATATTCTGCTCCCAATGAAGCTATGTGGTGCTGTGTAGGTACCGGTATGGAAAATCATGGCAAATATAATCAGTTCATCTACACTCATTCAAATGATTCGCTATTTTTAAATCTTTTTATTGCCTCGGAACTCAATTGGAAAGAAAAGAAAATAAAATTCAAACAAGAAACATTGCTGCCTTATGAAGAGCAAACCAAGCTGACTGTTACCGAAGGTGGTGCTAAATTTAAATTATTGGTTCGCTACCCTGCATGGGTGAACGAAGGTGCTTTAAGGATTTCAGTAAATGGCAAGAATATCTCTTACTCGACTCATCCGTCCTCTTTTGTGTGTATCGACAGAACCTGGAAAAAAGGTGATATAGTGGAAATCAAACTTCCAATGCACAATTCTATTGAATATCTGCCCAACGTGCCTCAATATATTGCATTTATGCATGGTCCAATTTTGCTTGGTGCCAAAACAGGAACGGAAGATTTGAGAGGCTTGATTGCCAATGACAGCCGCTTTGGACAATATCCGGGTGGAGAAAAACGACCCATCGACAAAGCTCCTATTTTAGTCGATGACAATATTCAGAAAATTGCCGACAAGCTGATGCCGGTTCAAGACAAACCGTTGAATTTTACGCTCAACGTCAAAATGATTTATCCAATTGATCAGATTAAGTTAGAACCTTTTTACCAAATCCACGATTCAAGGTATATGATGTACTGGATGACGCTTACAAATTCGGGATATCGTTCATACATGGATTCAATCACTAATATTGAAAATGAAAAGATGGAACTACAGAAACGAACTATAGATTTTGTTGCACCCGGCGAACAACAACCTGAGGTAGATCATGCTATGGAAAGACAATCCTCTTCAACGGGCAACGATATGAATGAATTTTGGCGCGAAGCCCGCGATGGTGGATACTTTAGCTATAAACTTGCCACAGGTAAAGAAACATGGTCAAGCTTGTTGGTTCGCTATTGGGGTGCTGAAAACGGAAATAGAACTTTTGATATTTATATTGACGATCAAAAATTGGTCACTGAAAATATTTCTGACAAATGGAGACAAAACAAATTTCAAAATGTCGAATATTCTATTCCTGATGCGATGTTAAGCGGAAAGGAATTTGTACGTGTGAAATTTAAAGCATTGTCTGGAAATACGGCTGGTAAAGTTTATTATGTCAGATTACTAAGGACTAAAAATATATCAAAAAAGAATAAATAAAGGAACAATGAGAAGAACCAATTATTTACAAATGACAATTGTTCTGTTTTTGCTTTTGACGATTAACGTAAATTCGCAAACGCTTTATGTAGGAGCCAATTACCATCCTCATGACGACAAAAATATTAATAAAATAAAAAGCGATATACGCTTGATGAAAACCGGGGGTTTTACTTGTGTTCGGATGGGGCATTTGGCATGGGACAGCTATGAAACATCGGATGGAAAATTTGATTTTGCATGGTTTGACAAGGTTATGGATTTGATGAATGAGGCCGGAATTAAGGTTATAATGGATATTGCCATCCGTCCTGCACCAATATGGTTACACAAAAAGTATCCTTCAATTGATATTGTGGATACAAATGGTGATGTTCAATATCCAAATCATCGTTATATGGATGATGTGGGCGACCCGAATTATCAAATATATGCTGTACGATATGCCGATTCTATATCAAAACATTACGCAAAACACCCTGCTTTGTTGGCTTTTGGTATAGACAACGAGTCGGGAGATGGTCCGATTTCTTATTCAGAAACAGTACGACAAAGATTTATTTCCTGGTTAAGAAATAAGTATGTCAACCTTGCAAATTTGAACAAGGCTTGGGGTAGTCAACGTTGGTCGAGAAAAATCAATCAGTTTGATGAAATAGGACTTCCTGTGTCGGGTTCAGTCATCGGCGCGCCCGAAAGAATGCTTGATTTCAGACAATTTGTTTCCGACGAGGTTAACGGAGTTTTATTTAAAGTTCTGGACAAAGTAAATCAAAATGCACCTAATGTGCTAACAAATACAAATGCATGGTATTACAGCCCAACGAAGTATATTGATTATGCCCCAATTGCATATTCAGGAAAGATAACACGCGAGGGATGCGGTTTCTATCCCGGGCTTTCGTTAACTACGAATTGGGGAGTTATGAACGCTTCGTTTGGAATTTCACGTATTCAATTTGAAAGTGATAATCCTTTTTGGTGTAGTGAATTTACCACTATGACCGCTGTGCCAAACTCAATACGAAAATCTGCTTATGCTACATTAATGTACGGTAATCAAATGGTTTGTGGATGGACATGGCAGAGTATGCACGCAGGCGAAGAACAGTATTTGGAAGGAATGCTTGACTGGGATGGTATTCCAAATCGGAAATACGATGAGTATAAAAAAATTGCTGCTGAATTCAAAAAAATAGAAAAATATTTTCCGTATCGACTTAAAGCAGAAGTTGGTGTGGCTTTTTCGTTTTCCAGTCAGATTGCAAGCAGTAGTTTCCCTGAACAACATGAAAATCAAGTACAAGCCTGTTGGGATATGTTTTACTGGCGCAACATGGATTCGAGAATAGTTGAAATTAAACAGAGCACATTAAACTATAAATTATTGATTGTTCCGGGTGTAGCTGTAATGGACGAAATAACAGCAAGCAAAATACGCAATTTTGTGAAAAATGGAGGAACAGTTCTGATGACATCAAATTCTGCTATAGTTGATACAACCGGACAAGTTTTTACATCAATCAGACCGGGGATGTTGAGCGATGTGTTCGGCATTAGGGTAGGAAGTTATGAAGAAACTGAAGCTATGAACGAAATATCGATAAAGTCATACAAAGGGAAAAAACTTGAACTTACCTACAAAGGAAGAACTATTAACACAGAATCAGCACGTTTTGATGTAGTTGAATCCAAAAGCGCTGACATTTTGGGGTATATTACTAGCTTAGATAAGAAATACCCAATTATTACATCTAATAGATATGGCAATGGAAGGGCTATTTATGTTGGCTTACCAGCTAAAGGAGAGGTGCTCGGTGACTTACTCGATGATCTTATTACCGAACTGGGCATTAAAAAAGGGCCAATTGTGCCTACGGGTGTTATGGCACGGCAAATTGACAAAAATCATTATTTATACTTGAATGTAAGCGGTGAAACCAAAGAAATCCAAATGAAAGGAAACTCTCGTAGCATACTTTTAGATAAAGATTATTCGGGTAATTTTACGATTCCACCCTACGAACCTGAGTTTATAGAAATTAAATAAAATAGCATGATAAAGTATTTTATATATGGAATTATTTTTTTCGTTTTATCTATTGGCATAAGCTATGCCCAAACTAAAGCTCCTACAGTTTGCGGTCCTATCCCTTCTGAAAATCAGATGAGATGGCAGGAAATGGAATCGTACGCTTTTGTTCATTTCTCATTAAATACCTATACTGATCAGTCGTGGGGGTTTGGAAATGAAGATGTCAAACTGTTTAATCCTGAAGAATCGGATTGTCGACAGTGGGCTCGTATATGCAAAGCAGCAGGCATGAAAGGAATTATCATTACAGCCAAACACCATTGTGGGTTTTGTTTATGGCCTTCAAAATATACTGAGTATTCGGTTAAAAATGCGCCTTGGAAAAACGGAAAAGGCGATATGGTGCGCGAAATGGCCGATGCCTGCAAAGAATATGGTTTGAAATTAGGAATTTATTTGTCGCCTTGGGATAGAAACAATGCTGACTATGGAAAACCTGAATATATTACATACTTCCGCAATCAGCTTACTGAACTCCTCACCAACTACGGACCTATTTTCGAAGTCTGGTTCGATGGAGCTAATGGAGGCGATGGATATTACGGTGGAGCCAATGAAATCCGTAAAATAGACCGTACAACTTATTACGACTGGAAAAATACTTACAAATTGATCCACAAGTTACAGCCTAATTGTGTGATTTGGAACGATGGAGGTGACCGTGGTGATCTTCGCTGGGTTGGAACCGAAGAAGGCTTAGTTGGCGAAACAAACTGGAGCTTGTTGAATGCCACTGGTGATGTGCCGTGGAATATGTTACATTACGGTTTGGAAAATGGGAATACCTGGGTGCCTGCCGAAGTAAATACTTCCATCCGTCCGGAGTGGTTCTATCATCCTTCCGAAGATAACAAAGTAAAAACAGTTCCTCAATTAATGGATCTTTTCTATAACTCCATCGGGCGTAATGGCTCGTTGTTGCTCAATTTTCCGATTATGCCCAATGGCTTAATCCATCCCAATGACGAAAAAGCGGCGAATGAATTTGGACAAGCAGTGAAAGAATCATTTACCGTTAACCTTGCCGAAAGAACAAAAGTGAAAGCTTCCAATTTTCGTGGTAATTCAAAAGAGTTCGGAGCTGACAAAGCCATTGACTGTAAAAAAGATTCATATTGGGCAACCGATGATAAAGTAACTAATGCTTCGTTGACTATCGACTTAGGCAAGCCAACCCTATTCAATCGTTTTTTGGTACAGGAATACATCCGTTTGGGACAACGTGTGAAAGCCTTCACGGTTGAAGCGTTCGTGGATGGAAACTGGAAAGAGCTGGCAAAAGCAACCACTATCGGTTACAAACGTATCCTCCGTTTCCCAAGTGTAAATGCAACAAAGCTGCGTTTCAGCATCACCGATTCTAAAAGTAGTCCGGTAATTTCCAATATTGGAATTTATAATGCACCGGTATTTCTGCATGTACCTTCCATTGCTAGAAATCAATCCGGAGAAATCAGCATATCAACAGATGAAGTCGGGCCTGTTTTTTACTACACATTAAATGGCAGCGAGCCGACCCGCAATTCGATTAAATATACCGACCCTGTTCCAACTCAAGGGAAAGTAACTGTAAAGGCCATTGCTTACGATCCGGCTTCAGGTAAAAGTAGTCCGGTGAGTCTCGAAAAGTTTGACATCAGCCGTAAAGAGTGGAAAATAGTGGGTATCAGCGATGAAAAATCCTACTCAATTTTAGATGGAAACAGTTCTACGGTATATCATCAAAGAGATTGTAAAATAATGCCGATTGAACTGGTTATTGATTTAGGTAATGAATACAATGTCTCCGGTTTTAAATACCTTCCGGATCAAAATAGATGGAGCTCCGGCATCATAACGAACTACAAGTTCTATGCCTCGACCGACAACAAAGAATGGAAATTGGTGAGCGAAGGAGAATTTTCAAATATCAAAAACAATCCTCTGTGGCAAATCAAAACTTTTTCGCCCGTATATGCGCGATTCATTAAACTAGAGGCAATTAAAAACACCTTAGGCGATAATGTAGCAGGATATGCTGAAATCAACGTAATTACAGAATAAAAAAAAACAATAAATTTCATGATGAAGTTAAGATATTTATTTATAATCAGTCTTTTCCCTCTACTTTGTCAGGGACAAGTTGTGAAAGGCTTTAAACAGTTGCCAAACAGGGTAAACATAACCTTATCGGATGGGACACTCAGCATTTATCCTTTAACCGATAATGCTGTAAGAATCAAATTCTACAAAGGAAATGAAGAGAGCCTTCAAGAGCTTGTTTTTACTTCGGGTATTGCAACTCCTGAGTTTCAGGTTTCCGATTCGCCATCCAAACTTGAAATTAAAGTCAAAAAGATTATTGTTTCGTTGGATAAGCAAACCGGTAAGTTGTCGTATGCTGATAATTCTGGCAAAGTATTTTTAAAAGAAAAAGCAGGTGCCCGAAAGCTAACTCCCGGTACTATTCAAGGCGAACCTTGTGTTGTGGCAGAACAGAGTTTTGAATCACCGGCTGATGAATATATATTCGGCTTGGGACAATTTCAGGATGGACAATATAATTTAAAAAATGTAGCTCGTCGTTTGACGCAGGTTAACACGCAGATTGCTATTCCTTTTATTTTTTCAAGTAAAGGCTATGGTTTGTTATGGCATCAGTATGGACTTACCGATTTTAATCCGGCTGATAATTTCATTTCACTCCTAAAACAAGAGCTATCTACCACCGGAAACAACCAAATGGCAGAAGTAACCACTACTTCGGGCACTCAAAAAATATCACAAGATCAATCGCTTTATCAAGGTGAATTTAATGTTCCAAAAGATGGCGAATACTCCCTGTTTTTGGATCTGGGTGATATGGGCAACCGACACTTTGTGGCTATTGACGGGAAAGCATGCATAGACCAAAGTAACATGTGGCTTCCACCTACCTCAGGTACATTGTTAAATCTAAAAGCCGGAGTGCATCAGGTACAGGTACTCTGTAAATCAAATAATACGCCTAAATTGTCATGGAGACAGAGTGATAATTCAACGACATTCCGTTCGCCGGTTGCCAAAGCACTTGATTATGTTGTGTTTTACGGACCATCGGCAGATAGTGTAATTGCTTCATACCGGAATCTTTCGGGTCATGCTCCCCTGTTTCCTAAATGGGCTTACGGTTTCTGGCAATGCCGCGAACGCTATACATCCGGTACTCATTTGGTTGAAACAATAAAGGAATTCCGCAAAAGGAATCTCCCTGTGGATGTCATCGTACAGGATTGGCAATACTGGGGTAACAGGGGCTGGGGCGTTCCACAATTCGATGAGAAGAATTACCCAAATCCGGAAGGATTTATAAAAGAACTACACGATTTGAATGCCCATTTCAACATCTCTATTTGGTCGAACCCCGATAAAAACTCAACAATTGGCAAAGAGTATGTGGCAAACAATCGCTTTATTCCCAACACCAAATGGTTAGATTATTTCAATCCCGAAACCAGAAAAGAGTACTGGAATACATTGAAGTTGAATATGTTTGATAAAGGTGTTGATTCCTGGTGGATGGATGCTGTGGAACCCGAAAACGATGCTTTGAAAGGAGAAAAAACTCATATTGGTGCTGGCGATTTCTACCGCCTTACCTATCCTTTGATGGTCAGCCAGGCTGTGTACGAAGGTCAACGTGAAACTTCTTCCGACAAGCGGGTCTGTATCCTCACCCGTTCAGCTTTCTCCGGGCAGCAACGCTATGGGGTAATCAACTGGTCTGGCGATATTGGTGGCACCTGGGATGTATTCCGGAATCAGATTGTAGCCGGATTAAACTTTACCATTACCGGATTACCCTATTGGACAACCGATATTGGCGGTTTTTTCCGTCCGGGACCTTCGCAATACACCGACGAGAAATACCACGAGCTACTTACACGTTGGTATCAATGGGGTACGTTTAATCCAATCTTCAGGATGCATGGATATCAAACAGAAACTGAACCCTGGAAATATGGTCAAAAAGTGGAGGATAATATGCGCAAGATGTTGAACCTTCGCTACCGCTTACTTCCCTATATTTATTCCGAAGCATGGCAGGTTACAAAAAACGGATCTACGATGATGCGCGCTATGGTTATGGATTTCAATGGTGATACCGATGCAGTGAAACAACCTTATGAATACATGTTTGGAAAAGCATTCCTGGTTGCTCCAATTACCGAGGCAGGTGCAACACAAAGAGAAGTATATCTCCCTAAATCCACTGATTGGTACAACTTCTGGACCGGTAAACGCATGAAAGGCGGACAAACTATAAAAACCGAAGCCCCTTTGGACAAAATACCGTTGTTCATAAAAGCAGGGTCAATAGTAGCTATGGGGCCGATAGTTCAATATTCAGGTGAAAAATCGGCTGATACCCTCGAAATTCGGATCTATAAAGGAGCGGATGGCAAATTTGATTTATACGAAGATGAAGGCGATAATTATAATTATGAGAAAGGAAAATATACCATTATTTCATTTCAGTGGGACGAACAACAGCAATCCTTAACTATTGGGGGCAAGCAGGGAAATTACCCGGGTAGCTTGAAAAAACGTATTTTTAATATTGTTTTTGTATCTGAATCCGAAGGACTTGGAATTACTGAAAACAGTAAGAAAAAGGAAGTTAGTTATTCCGGAAAAAAAATCAAAATTAAATAAAAAGATAAATATTGATTCGTTCAATACATTGATATTTAGTAGTATAATTTAACAATTCTCTTTCAAATTATATAAAAATAATACATGAAAACAAAAGCGATAATTGCCTCAATTTTAATAGTTTCAGCTAATTTGTGGGGACAACAATTGCCCTATAAAAATCCTGACTTAAACTTTGAACAAAGAGCAACTGATTTAATCTCGCGCTTAACATTGAGCGAGAAAGCAACTTTGATGTGTGATGTGTCTGAAGCTATTCCGCGCCTGGGGATCAAAAAATTCAACTGGTGGAGTGAAGCTTTGCATGGTCTTGCCAATAACAGTAATGTTACTGTTTTTCCTGAACCTATCGGTATGGCTGCTTCGTTCGATAATGACTTGGTTTATCGTATTTTCGATGCTGTTTCTGATGAAACCCGCGCCAAATACAATGAAGCAACCCTAAATGGACAAGAAAATAAAAGGTTTTTAAGCCTTTCGGTTTGGACTCCCAATGTCAACATATTTCGGGATCCACGTTGGGGACGTGGTCAGGAAACTTATGGCGAAGATCCTTACCTAACTTCGCGCATGGGTGTTTCGGTAGTAAAAGGGCTTCAGGGCCCTTCGGATACTAAATACAAAAAGCTTCTGGCATGCGCTAAACACTTTGCAGTTCACTCCGGACCCGAATGGAGCCGCCACATCCTCAATGTAAACGATCTTGATCCCCGTGACTTGTACGAGACCTATCTTCCTGCCTTCAAATCATTGGTCCAGGATGCTGATGTTCGTCAGGTGATGTGTGCTTATCAGCGTCTGGATGATGAACCTTGTTGCGGTAGTACACAATTACTTCAACGGATTTTGAGAGATGAATGGGGCTTTAAGTATATGGTCGTTTCTGATTGTGGCGCGATAGCCGATTTCTATACCAGCCACAAAGTTTCATCGGATGCTGTTCATGCCGCTTCCAAAGGAGTTTTAGCAGGAACCGATGTTGAATGCCAATGGACGGACCATATTTATAAAAAATTGCCTGAGGCAGTTTCAAAAGGTCTGATTACAGAAGAAGAAATAAACAAACATCTGTTGCGGGTTTTGGTTGGCCGTTTTGAACTTGGCGAAATGGATGATGATGCACTTGTGCCATGGGCTAAAATTCCTATGTCGGTTGTAAATAACGATGCCCATAGAAAACTTGCTTTGGATATGGCTCTTAAGTCAATGACACTTCTTCAGAATAAGCAAAATCTCCTTCCCTTAAATAAAACGAACAAAAAAATAGCCGTAATCGGGCCCAATGCCAATGATAAACCTATGTTATGGGGAAATTATAACGGAACACCGGTAAGAACGATTACCATTCTTGATGGTATAAGTTCTAAACTTTCAGCCGATAAAGTTATTTATGACAAAGGATGCGATTTGGTAGAGGATAAAGTGACCGAAAGCTATTTTTCGCAATGTATGGCTCATGGGAAAAAAGGATTTAAAGCTACTTACTGGAACAATATAGATCTTTCCGGCGATGTTGTTGCAACCCAACAGATTGCAGATCCTATAAAATTAACCACTGCCGGACAACATGAATTTGCAAGCGGTGTCCGTCTCGAAGGATTCTCGGGTAAGTATGAAACTGAATTTACTCCGGCTAAGACCGAAGAAATTGTATTCAAATGTGGTGCTACCGGATATTTTGAATTATTTGTCAATGGAGAGTCTCTTGCAAAATATAATAACTGGAGGACATTGCCTTCCCGAATTCCTTTCAAAGTAGAAAGCGGTAAGAAATATAAGATTGAAATCCGATATGCTCAGATGAACGATTGGCAGGCAAACATCGAATTTAATTTTGGCAAAGAGCTTGAAGTAAATTTCACAGATCTTTTAAAGAAACTAGATGGAACTGATATAGTCGTATTTGTTGGTGGACTTTCAACGCAATTGGAAGGCGAAGAAATGCCGGTTTCATATCCGGGTTTTAAGGGTGGTGATCGAACGGATATTGAACTTCCGGCGGTGCAGCGCAATTGTTTAAAAGCGTTGAAACAAGCCGGGAAAAAAGTGATTTTCGTAAACTGTTCGGGCTCTGCCATCGGCTTAGTGCCCGAAACCGAAAGTTGTGATGCCATCCTTCAGGCTTGGTATGGAGGTGAATCGGGTGGTCAGGCCGTTGCAGATGTACTCTTTGGCGATTACAACCCATCGGGTAAGCTGCCTGTCACTTTCTATAAAAGCATAAAGCAGTTGTCCGATTTTGAAGATTATTCGATGAAAGGTCGCACGTACCGTTACATGTCAGATCCTTTATTTCCCTTTGGTTTTGGGTTGAGTTATACTACTTTCTTAATTGGGAATGCAAAATTCAGCAATACTTCGATTAAAACGAATGAATCCTTGCAGCTTACCATACCTGTATCGAATACAGGTAAACGCAACGGAACAGAAATCGTGCAGGTCTATGTCCGTAAGCTAAATGACACAGATGGACCACTTAAAACCTTGAAAGGGTTTCAAAGAGTTGAGCTTGTTGCCGGGAAAACCACACAGGCAGTTATCGGTTTGCCTTATGCATCCTTCGAGTTTTTTGACAGGACAAGTGGAAAAATGGATGTAGCCCCCGGTGAGTATGAAGTGTTATATGGAAACAGTTCGGATACGAAAGATTTAAAAACAACAAAAATCAGTATTAGCAAATAAATGAGTATCAACAATAGTTCTCCAGAGAGGACAAATGAATACTCGATTTTATATAGTTAAAAACTCAGCTTTCGCAAGGATCTTTTAGCCTGCTTGTCTAAGGCAGCTTTTTTGAAAAATGCTTTTTAGATGACTGAATTGAAAGCAAGGACACTGAAAATGGCATTAAACGCTTTTTTATCAGTATTAAAAAGTCATTTATCTATTCTATTATTGTTGTATCTTTGTTCAAAAGCATATTGTTCGATTTTATTCCGTGATACAAAGTTGCTAAAATACAGTTACTTATCAGGGCTAACATGCTGTTGTTCTTATAGGAATCAAGTGGAAATGCCACTTGCGAAAATTAAGTTAAATAAAATAAAATATATTCACATGAAATGTAAGATAGTAATAGGACTTATTCTTCTAAGTTCATTAACAGTGTTTTCGCAGAAAGTAACAGTTATTTCACCAAATCACAAAATTAATATCGGGCTTTACAACACCAAAAATGGTGATAGCGGCGAATGGTATTTGAAAGTGAGCTATACAAATAATGGAAAAGTATCTGAAGCTATTCCGCAAATAACGTTGGGGCTTTCTCGCGCCGACCAGGATTTTTCGAAAGAACTTAAATACCTGAAGACTGGTAAAACCATTTTGATTGACGAACACTACACTGCTGTGCATGGCAAACGAAGTCAATGTGTCAATTCTGCGAATGAAACCGTTGTTTCCTTTGAAAATCCAGGTAAAGCTAAATTGAATTTAATTATCAGGGCTTATAACGACGGCATTGCTTTTCTCTATGAATTTCCCGAAAAGAGAGGCTCTTTTGTAATGAACGATGAACTGACAAGCTACGCCATACCGGATAGTACAAAACGATGGATGGAAAAATTTAATACGGCGAATGAAGGTCTTTACTCTGCCATGGTGGATGGTAATACTCAACAGGACTGGGGCTATCCGGCACTTTTCAATTCTCCGGATAGAGAATGCTGGTATTTAATTCATGAAGCAGATGTAAAAAGAAATTATTGCGGAACGAAACTATCCAATACTGCTGAAAAAACGAAGTATAAAACTACTTTCCCCGATCAATCGGATGGGAGAGGACAGGGCGAGTCAAAACCAACAATTTCACTTCCCTGGAAGTCGCCATGGCGGGTAGTTGTTATGGGTAGCCTTGCCGATATTGTGGAATCTACACTGATCGATGATGTGTCAGCGCCTTCAGTTATTCCCAAAACCGATTGGATTAAACCGGGCATTGCATCGTGGAATTACTGGTCGAGCAACCATGGAACCAAAGATTATAAAATTGTTTGCGAGTTTGCCGATTTAGCTGCATCTATGGGCTGGCCTTACACCTTGCTCGATTGGGAATGGGATGCCATGGGTAATGGAGGAAAATTGGAAGATGCATTGAAATATATTCACTCATTAGGCGTAAAACCATTGATGTGGTATAACTCTGGAGGAGAACATACCTGGGTTTCTGCAACCCCAAAAGATCGTATGTTGAACCATAAAAATCGTATGGAAGAGTTCGCCAAACTAAAAAAATTGGGTGTTGCAGGCGTGAAAATTGACTTTTTCGAAAGCGAAAAACAAGATATGATCAGGTATTATCTCGACATTTTAGACGATGCAGCCAAATTTGATTTGATGGTTTACTTCCACGGCTGTCTGGTTCCTCGTGGATGGGCTCGTACTTACCCCAACCTGATGACCTATGAAGGCGTACGTGGTGCTGAGTGGTACAACAACGGACCCGAATTCACCGCCAGTGCACCGGAACATAATACCATTTACCGTTCACACGGAATGTAGTTGGTGCTATGGACTATACACCGGTCACTTTTACCAATTCTCAATTTCCGCATAGTACTTCCTACGGACATGAACTTGCACTCAGTGTAGTGTTCGAGTCAGGCATCCAGCACATAGCCGATCGTCCAAGTGGTTATTCAGATTTACCGGATGCTGCTAAAAAGTTCCTGATGGAAGTCCCTAATGCATGGGATAATACTAAACTTATTGATGGATACCCCGGAAAGGACTTGATTATTGCCCGAAATAAAGGGAATGCATGGTTTATTGGGGGTATTAGTGCCGACAAACGTCCTAAAGAAAAAACACTTACATTCAATTTCCTGCAAGAAAACGTGAAATATAAACTGACATTAATTGCGGATGGAGAGCACGATAAAGAATTAATGACGCAATACCTGGTAGTTGATAAATCAAGCACGGTAAAAGTAAGACTGCTGGGTCGTGGTGGTTTTGCTGCTAGTTTGAAACCGATTCAATAATTAATATAACCAATTATTTTTATATTGCCAATCCTTATATTTCAGCAAGATAATAGGCGCATATATATTCATAATATGAAATAAACCATAGAGTTAACCATCGATTTGACTCCGTCAACTTTTTAATTTATTGGACAAATTTTGCCGGATTTGGTAATCCAAATGGTTAAGGAGTTTCTCAGTGGCCTACTTTCAGTGATGCCAATCCGGTTTTGATGTATTTCGAACAAACACCACATACAGGGCCGGTTCCAAGTGCCGAATCACTCAAAGTGATGGACTCTTACTTCGAATGGAGACGGACTCCGGAGGGGAATGCCTGGGCTAAATAAAGATTAGTCGTTTTTTAATTCTAAAAACATTTTCATCCTGCTGACCTTGTGGGGGTGCCAAACCATTTAGATGTACTGAATACGCGATTCGATAAAAAATAGATGATAAAACATTAAAACAAATAACTAAAAATGAAAACAAAATTGCATGTTATTTTCGGTTTGCTGATGCTTAGTATTCAAGCCTTTTCTCAGGATCCGAATTTTCAGATTTATCTGTGTTTGGGACAATCAAATATGGAGGGCAATGCCCGAATTGAAGCTCAGGATACAATCTCAGTTGACAGTCGTTTTCAGGTTTTGGCTGCTGTTGATTGTTCCAATAGCGGTAGAATAAAAGGAGACTGGTATACGGCTATTCCTCCTTTGTGTCGTTGTCGTACCGGTTTAACTCCGGTTGATTATTTTGGCAGAACCATGGTTGCCAATCTTCCTGAAAAAATCAGAGTGGGTGTCATTAATGTTGCCATTGGAGGCTGTAAGATTGAATTATTCGACAAGGATAACTACCAGTCATACGTTTCCACATCTCCTGATTGGTTGAAAAATATGGTTAAAGAGTACGATGGAAATCCATACGCACGCCTGGTAGAAATGGCGAAGATAGCCCAAAAGAAAGGAGTAATAAAAGGAATATTGCTTCATCAAGGGGAGTCGAATACTAATGACACGCTTTGGACGAAGAAAGTAAAAGTGGTTTATGACAACCTGATGAAAGATTTGAACCTTAAAGCGGCAAATGTTCCTCTACTTGCAGGTGAAATGGTAAATACCGATCAGGGCGGTGCCTGTGCAAGCATGAATGCCATAATAGCCACATTACCTGCAGTTATCCCCAATTCGTATGTTATTCCTTCCACCGGTTGTGTTGGTGCACCGGATCATTTGCACTTCAAAGCTGAAGGCTACAGAGAACTTGGACGGCGATATGCAAAGCAAATGCTATCAATACAAGGGTATGAAAAGTTGAAATCTGAGAAATAACAAACATGGGTTTGGAAAACCTTTATACGGTAACCGAAGTAAGTATCTAGTTCCTTTCGGATGATATGGGCTCCTATAAAATAGAACTCTCCAAAAATAATCAGAATTGGGTAACTGTTGTCGTTCAAAAAGAGGGTGAGAAAAAAGAGAAATCTCAGCTTATCCCTACAAATAATAAAATCGTTGGACGCCTTTTGCGTATAACATTTACAGGAATGGCTAATAAACCGACCTCCATCAAAGAGGTGGAAGTTTTTGGGAAAACTCTTAATTGAGAACTTGGGAGTCCCATTCTATAGCATTTGATACAATATATACCTAATAATACAAATAGTGAGTCTAAATTTAAAATGATAATTTTAAATTTAGACTTATTTTTGTTGTGTCTTGATCATGTAGCCCTAAATCACAAAATACTATAAGTTATGAATTCTAATTTAAAAGTCTGTCTATTGTTATTATTCTTGTTGATTCTGAATCCTGGTCTGGAGGCTAAGAATAAAAAAGCTACACCTCAGCAGAATTCTGGTCAGGCAGCTTTTGATAACAGAAGCTATCGTAACTTGTTTCTTGAAGCGGGATACACTCCATCTGAAATTGATAAAAAAGTAGAGAAAGCCTATACTGATCTTTTTGAAGGTCAAAATAGAATTTACTTTGAGGTGGGAGATTCAATGGGATATGTTTCGGATATAAAAAATCACGATGCACGTACGGAAGGTCTTTCGTATGGCATGATGGTGGCAGTTCAGCTCGATAAGAAAGAAGTGTTTGACAGGATATGGAGATGGTCAAAGCGATATCTGCAACATCAGGATGGACCGCGCGAAGGATATTTTGCATGGAGTTTTAATCCGGTTACCATGAAGCGCAATTCCGAAGGTTCCGCATCAGATGGTGAATTGTATTATATTACCAGTCTTTTATTTGCTTCGAATAGATGGGGTAACAATTACGGTATTAACTATTATGGAGAAGCACGGAGAATCTTGGATGCCATGTGGAAAAAAGATGGAACGGCTAATATTTATAATTTATTTAATGTAGAGCATAAGCAAATTTCATTTGTACCCGAAGGGGATAATTATAACTGGACCGACCCGTCCTATCATTTACCTGCTTTTCTGGAAATATGGGCCGAATATGCAAAGGATGGGCATGAGCAGTTTTATCGCGATTGCGCTGATACATCCAGGGTATTCCTTCATAGAGCCTGTAATCCGTTGACCGGATTAAATGCCGATTATACAGAGTTTAGCGGGGAAGCTCATTCTACACGATGGATGCCTGCGGCATTCCGGTACGATTCATGGAGGGTTCCGATGAATATCGCCATGGATTATGGTTGGTTTGGAAAAGATAAACTATGGCAAGAAGGATACGCTGAACGCATTCAGTCTTTTTTCAAGTCGAAAGGTATAGACACATTTGAAGATCAATTTAATTTAGATGGCTCCCGACCGGATTTTATTCTGAAAGCTGGTGAAAATCCAAAGTTGAGGCATTCATTAGGTTTGGTAGCGACTGCCGCAACAGCTACTCTGATGAATAAAAATGATAAAAAGATGGAATTTGTTCATGCTTTGTGGAATGCGAAACTGGAACCATATAAAGATGGATACTTTGATCCATATTACGATGGGTTATTGTATTTATTCGGCCTGATGCACTTAAGTGGGAAATATCAGATCATTAATCCTTTATCTGAAAACACCTTATCGGTTAATGGGTCTGCAATTGTACGCGAAAATTCGAATTGAATTCCCATTTTAATTAATAAACGGATGGACCAAAATGCAGCGAAATTGTAGCTTTAGATGTTTCTAAAAAAAAATGGAAATGTTGCCGGTATTAGCGTACTGAATATAAAATGATATTTGATTACAAAAGACTGTTTATGGTAAGCAGATTTGCAATTTTCAACTATGCAACTAAAGCAACCGGAGGCTATATCGATATTGATTTTTTTCAATACAAATTAAAGAAATAGTATCAGTATTGGCAATTCCAAAGTAAATTTTCATGGTGTATAGTTTGCATAAAGTACTTTTCATAAGGCTTAAAATGGTTATTATCAAAGATTATTAAACCTTTTTACTATAAAAAAATGAATCAATTTAGAGTTATAACAAAAACGCTATTATTTTGTACATTAATATGTTGTGTTTTATTCCCGTCTAAAACTTGGGCACAGGATAAACTTTATCCCAATGAGTTTTCGCTGACGGATGTAACATTACTTGATGGACCTTTTAAACACGCCCGTGATCTAAATATTCAAACGCTTTTAAAATATAATGTTGATCGTTTATTAGCCGGATACAGAAATGAAGCCGGATTAACCGCAAAAGCTAAAATATATCCTAATTGGGAAGGACTGGATGGTCATGTTGGAGGTCATTATTTAGCCGCTTTAGCTATTCATTATGCTGCTACCGGCGATATAGAGTGTAAGAAAAGGTTGGACTATATGATTGCCGAATTAAAAGATTGCCAAAATGCCAATGCGCAAAAATATCCCGATTGGGGAGTTGGATATGCAGGAGCAGTTCCTAATGGTGCAGGTTTATGGCCTCAGGTTAAAGCAGGTGAACTCAGCCTGATTTGGAAGTATTGGGTTCCCTGGTACAATGTGCATAAAATGTACGCAGGTCTTAGGGATGCATGGTTATATGCCGGAAATGAAGATGCTAAAAGTATGTTCATTCAATTTTGTGATTGGGGAATTAATATTACAGCCGGATTATCGGATGCTAAAATGGAGAGTATGCTCGGGAACGAACACGGAGGGATGAATGAGATTTTTGCTGATGCTTTTCAACTAACCGGTGATCAAAAATATATGATTGCAGCAAAACGATTCTCTCACAAGATGTTGCTGAATGCAATGACGGCCGATAATGACAATCTGGATAACAAACATGCAAACACTCAGGTACCGAAAGTGGTAGGCTTTCAACGTATTGCTGAACTGACGAACGACAAAACTTATGCTGAAGCCGGTAGCTTTTTTTGGAAAACGGTGACCGGAACCCGATCACTGGCTTTTGGAGGAAATAGCAGGCGGGAAATTTTTCCAGGCGCTGCTGCTTGTATTGATTTTGTGAACGATGTGGAAGGCCCGGAAACCTGCAATTCATATAATATGCTGAAGTTGACAGAGGATTTATTTCGGGTTAAGCCCTTGGCTGAATATGCCGATTATTATGAGAGAACAATGTATAACCATATTTTGTCTACTCAACATCCCGAACATGGCGGTTATGTTTATTTCACACCCGCTCGTCCGCGTCATTACAAAGTTTATTCATCGCCCAATGAGGCTATGTGGTGTTGTGTGGGTAGTGGTATGGAAAATCACGGAAAATACAATCAGTTCATTTATACTCATTCAAATAATTCCTTGTATCTGAACCTTTTTGTTGCTTCAGAACTGAATTGGCGGGAAAAAGGTGTGAAAATCAAACAGGAAACTACATTTCCATATGAAGAACAAACGAAGCTAATAATAACCGAAGGGTCTTCACAATTTCAATTAATGGTTCGTTATCCATCGTGGGTAGCTGCTGGTGCTTTGAAAATAAAGGTGAATGGAAAACCCCTGACCATCCAATCGCAACCATCGTCCTATGTTGCCATAAACCGTTTGTGGAAAACAGGCGACGAAGTACTTATTGTACTCCCAATGCGTAATAGAGTAGAGCAAATGCCTAATGTGCCTAACTATGTTGCCATTATGCATGGCCCTGTTTTATTGGCTGCAAAAACCGGAACAGAAGAATTAAAAGGTTTAGTTGCCGATGATAGTCGCTGGGGTCATATTGCCGGTGGACAAAAGTTGGCGGTTGATAAGGCACCTATTATCATTGAAGACGATATAATTAAAATTGCTGACAAATTAAAACCGGTAAATGGCAAAGCTCTGACTTATTCAATTACAGGTTTAAAATTAATCAATCCAATAAAAACCGAGTTGGAGCCATTCTTCCAAATACACGATTCCAGGTATATAATATACTGGATGTCGCTTACAAATAAGCAATATAAGTCCTATCTCGACTCGTTGTCTATACTTGAAAAAGGAAAGTTGGAGCTTCAAATGCGAACAGTCGATTTTGTAGCTCCCGGCGAGCAGCAACCAGAAGCCGATCATTTTATTCAAAAAGAAAATTCAAATACAGGCAATAAATTCAATGAATTCTGGAGGGATGCCCGTAACGGTGGCTATTTCAGCTATAAACTATCTACCAATTCCGAAAATGACTTGTCGTTAATGGTCCGCTACTTAGGTGCTGAACCTGGAGCTCGTAAGTTTGAAATATATATAGATGATCAAAAATTCGTGACCGAAGATAATACAGTACGCTGGAATCAGTCTCCCTTTCAGGATTTGGAATATACTATTCCAAACGTCTTTATTAAAGGAAAAGAAAATGTCAGGGTGAAATTCCAGGCTCTACCTGAAAACACTACTGGTGGTGTCTGTTATATTCGTTTAGTTCGAAAGAAAGCCAAAGGAATTTAATTCCTATTATTTTATCACACTGAGAAAATGTCTTCTCTTTCTGATAATACTTAACATATACTTTGTAAAAACTGAATAAACTGTTACTTAGCAGGTATTTACTGATTTCTATCCGGTGACACCTGTAATCACTTCCGGGAAGTATCTGAATGGAAAAAGTGATTTCACATTTAGTTGTTCCTATGAAAATTCACATTAAAATGTGGATAGTTAACTGATAGAAGAACCATATTTTAGTATGAAAACAAATAAAAACAATTAACATATTTATAAATGAAAAAAAATATAACAGGATTAAATCTTATAAACAAAAAGCAAGTTCTTTTGCTGACAGCTTTATTTACATTATTTTCCATTTCCGGATTCAGTGCAGATACTAAAAAAAAGGTGAGTATACCTAAAAATGCTCCTGTATTTTCAAAAGTTATTTATCAGGGAAATGATCAGGTGTATAAGGACTATCCCCTCAAAGCAGATGAATTCTATAGCCCTATTTTACAAGGTTGTTATCCCGATCCGAGTATTACAAGCAAAGGGAAGGATTACTTTTTAGTATGTTCATCTTTTGCAATTTTCCCTGGTGTGCCAATTTTCCATTCTACCGATTTAGTAAACTGGAAACAAATAGGGCATGTTCTGGATAGACCTTCGCAACTGAAAGTGCAAAGTTGCGGTATCAGTGCCGGAATCTATGCACCGCAGATTTTGTACAATCCGAATAATGAAACTTTTTATATGATTACTACTCAGATTTCCGGGGGTATGGGTAATATGATTGTTAAAACCAAAGATCCTTTTAAGGGTTGGAGTGAGCCTGTCAAACTGAAATTTGATGGCATTGATCCTTCACTTTTCTTTGACGATAATGGCAAAGCATTTATTGTGCACAACGATGCACCGGCCAAAGAGAAAGAACTTTATATAGGGCATCGTGTAATAAAAGTTTGGGAATATGATGTTGAAAAAGACCAAATAATACCCGGCACTGATAAGGTTATAGTGGATGGAGGTGTTGATCTTTCTAAAAAACCTATTTGGATTGAAGCACCTCATATTTACAAAAAAGAGGGCAAATATTATTTAATGTGCGCCGAAGGAGGTACAGGTGACTGGCACAGTGAAGTGATTTTTGTAAGCGATAGCCCTAAAGGTCCATATAAACCGGCTCCGAATAATCCTATTTTGAGTCAGAGATATTTGAATAGCAGTCGTAAAAACAGAGTAGATTGGACCGGACATGCCGACCTGGCAAAAGTATCTGAAGATAAATATTATGGTGTGTTTTTGGCTGTACGTCCAAATGATAAAGCCAGGGTCAATACCGGTCGTGAAACCTTTATTCTTCCTGTTGACTGGACCGGTGAGTTCCCTGTATTCGAAAATGGATTAGTACCATTGGAACCTAAACTAAAAATGCCTGAAGGTGTAGAAAACAAAACCGGAAAAGAAGGATTTTTTCCTAATGGTAATTTTACATATGCTGAAAATTTTACTGCTCCAAAACTTGATTATAGATGGGTGGGAATCAGAGGCCCACGCGAAGACTTTATTTCCGTCACAAAAAAAGGGTTGGTAATAAATCCGTTTCCGGTTAATATCAAAGAACTTAAGCCTACTTCCACGCTTTTTTACAGACAACAACATATTAGTTTCTCATTCGGTACGACTCTTAATTTTGTTCCAAAGTCCGAAAAAGATTTAGCCGGTATTGTTTGTTACCAAAGTGAAAAATTCAATTATGTTTTCGGAATAACAAAAAAAGAAGATGGTTATTACCTGTTGTTGGAAAAAACAAACAGGAATCAATCTACTATTGTTGCAAGCACTAAAATTGAGGTGAAAAACCCTGTACGTTTACAGGTAAATGCCGTAGGTGATAACTACGATTTTAGTTATTCGATCAATGGAAACGATTTTGTGAATTTAGGTGGAACAGTCTCGGGGGATATTCTTTCAACAAATGTGGCAGGAGGCTTTACAGGTGCTATGATTGGGTTGTATGCCACTTCGGCAAATGATGCACTCCCTCAATAATGGATATTCATCTCTAAACTATAGCTTCTATTGGCAGGAACTTTACTACCTAAGGTTGCTGCTAATTCTTGAAATCAAAAATTTTAATGAGAAAAATAAAATTTTTAATATTGGAAGCATACTAATGGATTTGCAATACATTATACTGAACTAAATAAAAATGAAACTGCCATCTTGAAAAGTTAACTTGTATGCTTCTGTCGGCTAGATAAAAGATCATGTTCAGTTACAGTGTTGATGTAAAATAATTTGTAAATAATTGCTGTTTCCATTCGTTTGCCTTATTAGTTAAAACTTTCGAGGTCCAGATACACTTTTACTTGTAATACAACAGGATAAGTAGGTAGTTAGGCCCATTATGATCACTTCAAAGACAGGGATAACCTGCCAAGTGAGCTCTATATAACCTTTAAAAAAATATTTACATATGAAAAAAAATCAACTTAAAATTACGATTATCGTTTTCATTTTGGCAATTGCTTCCAGTGCAAATGCATGGGTAGGAGGATCAACACCTAAATTACAAGTGCAAGGCCGCTATCTGAAAGACAATCATGGAAATACAGTAAATCTGCATGGTGTGGCCATAACTCCCAGTCCATGGTTTAATGGGGGTGGGTCAGGCAATTGGAGATGGAATAATTATGATGTAGCTGGGTGTTTAAGCTACAACAACTCCGTCATGGATAGACTTACTGATACATCAGCCGGATGGGATTTAAACTATATAAGACTTCACATGGACCCTTATTGGTCAAATACTCCCGGCATGCAAACGACAGGTGAAAATGATATTTCGGCATTTGACTTTGATAGATTTAAAACTGCTGTTAGCAATGTAATTATCCCAATGATTATTCACGCTAAGTCGAGAGGAATGTATGTTATTCTTCGTCCGCCCGGAGTTTGCCCCGAAAAAATTGCCGTAGGTGATGAATATTATGATTATCTCTTGAAAGTATGGAGTTATATATCAACCTGTCCTGAACTAAGAAATGCTGATAACGTGATGTTCGAATTGGCTAATGAACCGGTGCAAATAATGTTACCAGATGGTACTTATGGAAGCAATTCACAAGGGCATTTTGATCAACTTAAACTCTTCTTTCAGCCTATAGTAGATTTAATACGTGCGAATGGAGCAAATAATATTCTATGGATACCGGGAACTGGGTATCAATCTCAATACAAAGGTTATGCAGTCAATCCTATCAACGGAACGAACATCGGTTATGCTGTACATATCTATCCCGGATTTTTGAACGGTGGCCCCGATTATAATGCCTTCAAAAATGGTTGGAATGAAAACGTAAAGCCGGTAGCTGATTTTGCACCGATAGCAATTACCGAGGTCGATTGGTCTCCAGAAATGGGGACAAATGTAGATGGTAAAACTTATAATATGGGAACCTGGGGTACTGGTACTACCGGTACCGCTGATAATCCGGGTTTCGGTTACAATTTTAAGCGAATAATGGATGAATCGGGCAATGTTAGCTGGAATTTGCTTGCTCCCGAAGGTCTGATTGATAATGGAGACCCAACCGGTGGAATTGCTTTTGATAATAATCCCGAAGCGTGTGCAAACGCCTGCAATATTTGGTTTAAAGAATACTCAAAAGTAAATTTTGCACGGCCTGATTTTGTAAATCAGTCACACAGTGATAATGGAGACGGAACTTATACTAATCCAATTATCTCTGCAGATTTTCCTGATCCGGATGTTATCCGGGTTGGAAATGTTTATTATATGGTTAGTACAACTATGTTTACTTTTCCGGGCGCTACTATTCTTAAATCGTACGATTTGGTTAATTGGGAGTATTGCTGTAATCCACTGGATAAAATTGAAACTACTGAGTGTTACAATCTGGATGGCTGCAATCGTTATGGACGCGGACAGTGGGCCAGTAGCCTGAAATATAATAATGGTACTTACTATCTTCATTTCAATACCTTGGATGAGGGAAGTTATCTGTTAACGACCACCGATCCGGAAGGTACATGGACCAAGACGAAGTTGTCCTCCTCATTTTACGATGCCGGTCTGTTTTTCGATGAAGATAGCAAAGTGTATATCGTTTATGGGATCAACAACTTGCATATAGCTGAACTCGATGCCAATTTTAAAGTGATTAAAGATCAGGCTATAACAGTTGGAAATATTCCGGCTGGTATTGATAATTCAGCGACTGAAGGAAGCCATTTGTATAAGAATAACGGCTATTACTACATTTATGCTACCACCGGTGGCTATTATGCTACTCAGGTGGCTTATCGTTCGACGTCTATTTTTGGACCATATGACGAAAAAGAAGTCTTTAACAGCAACCGCATTCATCAGGGATCTCTGGTCCAAACACAGACTGGTGAATGGTGGACGATGTTATTTGCTGATAAGGGTGCTTTGGGACGTTTCCCTAACTTACTCCCTGTTACCTGGGTTGACAATTGGCCGGTAATTGGCGTGAATGGCACAGCGGTAACAACCAATAAACAACCAAATGTTGGGAAAGAATATCCGGTAACAACATTGCCAACTAACGATAACTTCCGAAACTACAAATTAGGTATGCAATGGAGTTGGAATCATAATTCAGATAATTCCAAATGGTCATTGACCGAACGCCCTGATTACCTTCGTTTGAAAACGGTAAGTGTTGTTGACAGCCTTCACAAAGCAAAAAATACCCTTACACAACGGATATTTGCTTATCCACAGGATTTAGCACATTCATACGGAACCATAAAAATGAGTGTTAATAAAATGCAAGATGGTGATGTGGCTGGTTTGGCTGTTTTCCAGAATCCATATGCATATATTGGAATTAAAATGATCGGTGGTCAGAAAAAACTTATAATGGAAAATAATAAGGTACAAGTAATTGGTTCATCTGTTGCCGATTCGATTGTTTACCTGAGAGCTATTGCTAATTACAATACCAGCACAGCCAGTTTCTATTATAGCACCGATAATTTAACTTATACTAAACTGGGTACTGATCTGAATATGAAATTTGACTTGTCGGTATTTACCGGAAATAAGTTCTGCCTTTTCAATTTTGCTACAATACAAACAGGTGGATATGTGGATGCTGACTGGTTCTCCACTGAAAGTGATTTTACTCAGGATAAATATTTTGATAGCTCATTTGTAGGATATAGTGCTGCTGCATTAACTCTGACAGATCTTCTTATCGAAAATAAGGATATTACTATATTGACTGGTAGCACAACAGGTTTATCGGTTAGGGCTTTATATGCTGATGGCCATACAGATGATATTAGCATTGGTGCTACTTATACTAATTCCAATCCGGATATTGTACAGATTATAAATGGTAGGATCATCGCCAAAGTAGATGGGACAGCAACAGTGACTGTTAGTTACAAAGGTGCTTTGGGTGACCCAAAATCAGTTGATTTACACATTATATCTTCAACTTTCCCATTTGTCAGTGGTATTTTCGATCCATCTATTTGGACTACAGGAACTTTTGATCAAACAACTAAGACGTTGGTTACCGGTGAATGGGGCTTTGGCGGTTGGAATTATAGCAATGGCGTTGATCTGTCAAATTATAAGTATCTGGTAGCTAAACTAGGTGCTAATAATACCAGCAGTGTTTCGTTCCGTCTTTTCGATGAAAATAGTTACTGGACAACACCTGCTCAATATGATTTTGGAAGTTCCCGTAGGGTTGTTGTAACCCTTGCCAACATGTTCAAAACAGGAACAACGACCATATTCGATCCTGGTCATATATATATTGTTGGATTCTGGTCTTCTGGTAATAAGCCGGTTGTTATTGATAATGTGTATCTGACAAACTCAGATACTTACGAACAGCCTAATGGTATCAATGAAATTTCGATCTATAGTGATCCTAATGAAATTGTAGATGTTTATACCATAATGGGAATCAAAATACGGTCACAAATTAAAAGGGGACAAGCAATGAAGGAACTACTTAATGGTTTGTATATTATAGGTAGAGAGAAAATCCTAATTATTAATAAAAACTAAAAAAAACGTTATTATTCAGCACCCAAATAATTACAAAATTTGTTGGGTGCTGAGTCGTAACTAATATTCAATGAAAAAAATCAATTCAATCGTAGTTTTACTCATCGTATCTTTATGCTATACGATGCTTCTGGCTCAGACTAAACTAACACAAAATCCGATTATTTACGCCGATGTCCCTGATCTGTCGATGATTCGCGTTGGTGATACTTATTATATGAGTAGCACCACCATGCACATGAATCCAGGTGTCCCAATAATGAAATCGAAAGATTTGATCAATTGGAATATAGTGAATTATGCCTATAATACTCTAGGTGAGATGGATGAGTTAAACCTGAATAATGGTAAAAACAATTATGGAAAAGGATCATGGGCGAGTAGTCTCCGTTTCCACAAAGGGCTTTTCTGTGTTTCAACATTTTCACAAACAACAGGTAAAACGTACATCTTTACAACAAAAGATATTGAAAAAGGTCCATGGATTGAACATTCATTCGCACCTTCATATCACGATAATTCCTTGTTTTTTGATGATGATGGAAGCATTTATTTAGTTACTGGTGCTGGAAGGCTCAAAATTCTGGAATTGAAAGAAGATTTATCAGATATAAAAGAAGGAACTGAAAAAGTACTTATTGAAAATGCAAGCGCACCTGCCGGAAATATCATGCTTCCTGCTGAAGGATCACAGTTATTCAAACATGATGGTAAATACTATTTATATAATATTTGCTGGCCAAGGGGTGGAATGCGAACTGTACTCGTTCACAGGGCTGATAAGATTACCGGACCATGGGAAGGTAAAGTCGCCTTTCAGGATCAGGGTGTTGCTCAGGGAGGTATGATAGATACTCCGGATGGAAGATGGTTTGCATATCTGTTTCAGGATCACGGGTCAGTAGGGCGTATTCCATTTATTGTTCCTATGAAATGGGAAAATGCTTGGCCGGTAATAGGTGTTGATGGGAAACTTCCCAAATCATTGGATCTTCCTGCTAGTAACGGTTTAATACCTGGTATTGTGGCTTCAGATGAGTTTAACCGTAAAAAAGGAGAACCTGCTTTACCTTTGGTTTGGCAATGGAATCACAATCCGGATAATAAGCTTTGGTCTGTGACTCAGCGCAAAGGTTATTTGCGCTTAACTACCGGACGCATTGATACCATGTTCGTTCAGGCTAAAAATACATTGACTCAGCGTACATTTGGCCCTGTATCTTCGGGTATCACAGCTATCGATGTAACAAACATGAAAGAAGGCGATTTTGCAGGACTTGCACTTTTGCAGCGAAAATTTGGACAGGTAGGAGTTAAGTTTGTAAATGGTGCGAAATCTATTGTAATGGTAAATGGTGAAGGTCTCAGACCGGTTGATGCTCAAAGTGTTCCATTAACTCAGAAAACTGTTTATTTAAAAGCCGAATGTGATTTCAGAAATAAAACTGATATTGCGTATTTCTTCTACAGTCTCGATGGTAAATCATGGACGCCTATTGGTTCTCAACTTAAAATGGAATATTCATTGTCACACTTTATGGGTTATCGCTTTGGATTATTCAATTATTCAACGAAAACTCCGGGCGGTTTTGTCGACTTCGATTATTACCGAATTGAAGAAAAGATTACAAAAAAATAAATTACAGCAAGAGTATGGTAAACAGATATATATATAAAATCTAATATTTAAATATAGTACATTGTAAAATGAAAGGTCACAAATTTTATTTCTTATTAAGCATTGTAATTCTGTTGTCTTTACTCGGTACCAATGCACAAAATCCGATCATACACAATCAGTTCAGTGCTGATCCTACAGCAAGGGTCTTTAATGGTAAAGTATATTTGTATCCTTCACACGATATACTGGTTCCTGAAGGTAAAAATTTGAAAAAAGATTGGTTCTGTATGGAAGATTATCATGTCTTTTCTTCCGAAAATCTTACCCACTGGACTGATCATGGTGTAATTGTCACCCAGACCAAGGTTCCCTGGCTTGTTAAACCCAACTATGATATGTGGGCTCCCGATTGTGTTTTCAAAAACGGGAAGTATTACTTCTATTTCCCTGTTGGTGGTAAAATTGGCGTCGCCACATCCGATACACCCGAAGGTCCCTTCACTGTTCAGGAAAATCCGGTCAGCGGTATTGGCGGCATAGACCCTTGTATACTAATGGACAAAGACGGTCAGGCATATATCTTCACTGCCAGAGGCCGCTTAAGTGTAGCCAAACTCAAAGACAATATGGTTGAAGTGGATGGTGATGTTCAAACCATTGCCAACCTCCCTACCAAGGGACTTATCGAAGGCCCTTTTGCCTTCCAGCTCAAGGATAAGTATTACCTCACTTATCCTCATGTAGAGAACAGTATTGAACGCCTCGAATATGCAATGAGCGATAGTCCTATGGGACCCTACAAACCGGTAGGTGTAATTATGGATGAATCAACTTCAGGCTGTTGGACCAACCACCAATCTATCGTTCAATATGAAGAACAGTGGTATCTTTTCTACCACGACAAAGATTATTCTCCTAACTTCGATAAAAACCGTTCAGTAAGAATTGATAGCTTGTTCTTTAATGCCAACGGTACAATAATGAAAGTTATTCCAACTCACAGAGGGGTTGGATTAACGCTGGCTAAGGAAGATATTCAGCTCGACAGATACAGTCACTTGTGCAAAATGGGAGCAACAATTGCTTTGCTTGATTCTGCCAATACATTTGCAGGTTGGAAAACAATTTTGGCTCCCAATGCATGGGTTCAATACAACTCAGTTAAGTTCAATAAATTATCGTCAAAAAAAGTAGTAGTTAAATCCCAATCATTATCGGGTGGTACATTGGAAATCCGTTTAGACAAAACCGATAGTCCGGTGGTGGCAAGTATAAAGATCCCAAAAGGATCGGGTTGGCAGATCATCGAATCTGATGTCAAGACAATAAAATCAGGAAATCATAATTTAGTAGTGTCTTTTAAAGGAAGTGGAAGTGTAGAGCTTGACTGGATTAAATTCAAATAGACTGATTTATACAAACGACAACTTAAATGAATCTAAGAATCAAATACGAATTTAAATAATTTAATAAGGAGATTATCACAATGAATTACAAATCGTTAGCTATTTTTTTAGTAGCTGCTTCAACGAGCTTAATCTGTTTATCACAGACTACTCAGACAGCAGTTGTAGAGGATTTTAAATCTTCTACGGTAAATCAACCGGGGCAGGAGTACCCGAAAGTCAATTCACAAGCTTATGCCCGATTCCGCGTTGTAGCGCCCCTGGCACAAAGTGTCGTTGTAAGTCTGGGACTAGGCGGTAAAGGAGGCACTATCTTGGCTAAAGCTGAAGATGGCAGCTGGGTGGGAACTACTGCAGGACCAATGGACGAAGGCTTTCATTATTATCATTTGACCATTGATGGGGGAGTATTTAACGACCCCGGTACATTGAATTTCTATGGTTCTACCCGTTGGGAAAGTGGCATAGAGATACCTGCACACGATCAGGATTTCTACGCACTAAAGGACCTTCCTCACGGTAATGTTCAGCAGATTCTTTTCCCTTCAAAAAGTACAAGTCTCTCCCGCAAAGCCTTTGTATATACTCCTCCCGACTACAATAAAGATGCAAAAAAGCACTATCCGGTTCTTTATTTACAACATGGTTGGGGCGAGGATGAAAACGCCTGGACTAACCAGGGGCATGCCAATCTGATTATGGATAACCTGATTGCCGAAGGTAAAATCAAACCGTTTATCATTGTTATGACTTACGGAATGACAAATGATGCTAAACCCGGCACCATCAGAAGTTTCAGTGCCGTTCCGTTTCAAACTGTTTTGGTAGATGAACTGATTCCTTATGTGGATGCAAACTTCCACACGCTTGCTGATAAGGCTAATCGCGCTATGGCAGGACTCTCTATGGGCGGAATGGAAACCCACGCTATCACGCTTGCCCGCCCTGAAGTATTCTCTTATTATGCACTACTAAGTGGCGGTACTTATACCCCGGCTGAAATTAAAGGTAAATCGCATGTAAAGCTTATTTTTCTGAGTTGCGGTAGCCGTGAAAATCCCGATGGAGTCAAAAATGCTGCTGTTGCTTTAAATGACGCTGGTTACAATGCTGTTTCGTATGTATCTGAAAATACAGCTCACGAGTTCCTGACCTGGCGCCGTAGTTTGCTAGAATTTGCTCCACTTCTTTTTAAATAAAAAAATAGAATAAGATTATGTCTATGAAAATAAAATATGCAATTATTCTGTTGGTAACTCTTGTAACAGGTCAAGTATGTTTGGCTCAGACAGTAGTTGAGGACTTTAAGCCATCATCTGTCAATCAACCCGGAAAGATATATCCTCAGATTAACTCCGAAGGAAGAGTACGTGCCAGTATTCCTGCACCACAGGCTCAACGCGTTCAGCTGGATATGGGTGGTGTAAAATACGATATGAAAAAGGATGAAAAGGGTGTCTGGACAGGTGAATCTGCACCACAGGTAGAAGGGTTCCATTATTATCAGCTAAATGTGGATGGTGCTTCTGTACCTGATCCGGGAAGTCTTTATTTCTACGGAGCCAGTCGTTGGGGAAGTGGCATTGAAATTCCGGCATCCGATCAGGATTTTTATGCACAAAAGGAAGTAGCTCATGGATTGCTTAGTCAGAAAATGTATTTCTCAAAGCTTACGAATTCCTGGCGACGTTGCTTTGTTTATACGCCCGCTGAATATGATAAAAATACAACCAAGCATTATCCTGTGCTGTATTTGCAACATGGGAGCGGTGAAGACGAAACCGGTTGGCCTACTCAGGGGAAAGCGAACCTGATTCTGGATAACCTGATTGCCGCGAAAATGGCAGTTCCTATGATAGTGGTTATGGATAATGGCTATGCAACCAAAGATCCAATTGCAACACAAAATACGATTGCTCCGGGTAGAGCTGCAAGCGGTGTTTCTACTTTTGAAGAAGTGCTAATCAACGAAATTATACCGATGATAGATGTCTCCTTCCGCACGCTTTCTGACCGGGATCACAGAGCTATGGCCGGTCTTTCGATGGGAGCCAATCAGACTATCACGATTACAATGAACAATTTAGATAAATTTTCATACATTGCCGGTTTTAGCGGAACGTCAAACTATCCGCGCACTGATGTTATTGACCCAACTACATTTATGGGCGGTAAATTCATCGACGGAGCAGCACTCAATAAGCAAATTAAACTTTTCTGGCTTGGTTTGGGGACAAAAGAACCCGCTCCATTCCCAGGGTCGGTCAAGGCATTTCGAAATATGTTGGAAAAGCAGGGAGTGAAATATACTTACTACGAATCTCCCGGTACAGCACACGAATGGCTTACGTGGAGACGAGATTTGAATCAGTTTGTGAGTCTGATTTTTAAATGATTTGAAATGAGGCTTATAGCAATATTATTGTTGTTTGTAGCGAAGAAATTTGTAAAATTTCAGTTTAGTTTTATCTAAAAACAGAATTAGAATATCTTAATTTGAAAGTCGAGTGTTTAAATAGTCTCTACTTTTGAGCTTCTATATAAATTCCATTTTTTGGATCTATTCTAAGAGCAATTATTGGCAGTCTATAAATCTTCGTTTTGTAATACTTGCGGACGATTAGCTCTTTTTTTGAACGTTCCCTTTCGAATGTGTTTTCATAGATTATCGACAAATAACAATATGTATTCTTATTGGAGTTGAAATTAGATGTGTCGGATTTTGACCTTGAAAGATGTTTCTTCCAATAGATTTAAATTTGATTAGCCAGAAAATACAATTATTCTTACCCTGCAATAAATAATTAAAATAGAAATTTATGAATCAGAAATCTCAAAAAATATCAGTATTCGAAAAAGTTGGATACAGTTTAGGTGATTTAGCCGCTAACCTGGTTTTCCAAACATTAATTACCTATTTAGCTTATTTCTATACCGATATTTATGGACTTGAAAGTACCGATGCTTCCATAATAATGCTTGTGGTTGGCTTGATTGCCGCATTTATTTTTAATCCAATCATTGGAGTATTGGCTGATAGAACCAAATCAAAATGGGGCAAATTCAGACCCTGGATACTGTATACGGCCATTCCTTTAGGTGTGGTTGCCATCCTCGCATTTTCAACCCCCGATTTTTCGTACAAAGGAAAACTAATTTACGCTGCTGTAACTTATACACTTTTATTGATGTTGTATGCTTCGAGTAACTTACCTTACTCAGCATTGAGTGGTGTGATAACCGGCGATATGAGTGAAAGAAACAGTATTTCGTCCTACCGTTTTGTGGCAGTCATGTTTGCTCAGTTTTTTGTTCAGGTATTTATGTTGCCCCTCATTGAATTCGCAGGCCATGGAGATAAGGCAGTTGGGATTGAATCAGTAATGACATGGATGGCAATTGTTGGGTCTGTCATGTTACTTATTACATTTTTCACCACTAAAGAGCGTATAATTCCTGGAATAGAACAAAAATCATCCATAAAAGATGACTTGTCAGATCTGGTAAAGAATAAACCCTGGCTAATTATGCTCAGTTTAACCATTTTGGTTTTCATAACCCTTGCCATGAAGGGTAGTTCGTATGTATACTATTTTAATAATTATGTGGACAAAATAGCTCTTACGGAGTTTATTAGTCCGGTTCTTTCTACTTTATCCGGTATCGGCATCAATTTCTTTGGAACAGACCCGGTTGCTGCCGGTTTTGGACTGTTCAACGCAGGAGGTATTATCTTTATGATTGTTGGTATTTCAATATCAAAAAAACTGGCTGATAAATATGGCAAACGTGATGTGTATAAATATGGCTTGCTTGCTGCTACCATCTTTATTTTCATCTTTTTCTTTTTTAAACCTTCCAATGTGTTGTTTATGTTCGGGTCACAAATTCTACATGGTTTTTTCTATGGAATAACCATTCCTATTCTGTGGGCCATGATTGCCGATGTTGCCGACTATTCAGAATGGAAAACAAACCGTAGAGCAACTGCTATTATTTTTTCTGCTATGATGGTAGGACTTAAAGCAGGACTTTCAATTGGAGGGGCTTTAGTTACATGGATTTTAGGTTTATATGGATACATTTCTAAAGTAGGTGCAGTCGTAGGGCAAACTACAATTCAACCGGAATCTGTATCTGATGGTGCAAGATTACTTGTGAGCATATTTCCTTCAATTACTTTCCTAATTGGTTTTGGTTTGCTTTTCTTCTACACCATTGATAAGAAAATGGAAGTGAGAATTGAAGAAGAACTGAAAGCACGCAGAGATAAACGCTTATAAGGATATAAATAAAACAAATCATATGAAAATCAAAATTATCTACGCTTTTACTGCTTTGGTTTTTCTGACATCTGTACATGCAATGGCTCAAAAAACACTGGCTGAGGCTACCAAAGGTAAATTTCTGTTTAGTGTAGCTGTAAGTATGCCTCAAGTAAATGGTATAAACCCCGGAGAATCAGAATTAATCGCTAAGGAATTCAGTGCTATTGTTGCTGAGAATTGTATGAAACCCCAACCTACCGAACCAGAAGAGAATAAATTCTTTTGGGAAGATGCTGATAAATTTGTAGCTTTCGGAGAAAAGAATAAACAGGTAGTTACCGGTCATTGCCTTATCTGGCATTCACAGATAGGCAGATGGATGTTTGTTGATGCAGCCGGGAAAGATGTAACTCCCGAAGTTCTCAAAGAACGTATGCGTCGACACATTTATGCTGTTGTTGGTCGATATAAAGGCCGTGTTAAAGGCTGGGATGTTGTGAACGAAGCTTTTGAGGACAACGGAACATACCGTAAAAGTAAATTCTATCAAATTCTGGGAAAAGATTTTATCAAATATGCCTTCCGGTTTGCTCATGAAGCCGATCCGAATGCCGAACTGTATTACAACGATTATAATGTAGAAAATCCTGCAAAATGCGATGGCATAGTTCAATTGGTAAAAGAGCTCAAGGCTGCAGGTTGCCGGATTGATGCCGTTGGTTCTCAATCACACATGCATCTGACAAGGCCTACACTCGAAGCTACAGAAACAAGCTTTATGAAACTGAAAGCAGCAGGTGTACATATTCTAATCACAGAATGGGACATCTCAATTCTTCCAAGTCCTTATGATGGAGCAAATATTTCGACTAATTTTAAGTATTCTAAAGAAATGGATCCTTATCGCGAAGGAGTGCCCGACTCCATTCAACAGAAATGGAATAAACGTGTGTTGGATATATTCGAACTTTTTCTTAAATACGATGATGTAGTTGATCGGGTTACAGTTTGGGGGCTAAATGATGCAGGAACATGGTTGAATGGCTTCCCAATCCGTGGAAGAAAAGATTATCCGGTCCTTTTCGACCGCAATAATATACGTAAGCCTGTAGTTAACGAAATGATTAAAATGGCAAACAAATACAAATCAATAAAATGAAAACGCCAAGATATTTAGTACCGAATCTTTACACTGCCGATCCGGCAGTTCATATCTTCAACGGAAAAATATTTATTTACCCTTCGCACGATGTGGAATCGGGTATTCCCGAAAATGATAATGGCGATCATTTCGATATGCGTGATTACCACGTTTTTTCGATGGAAAGCATCGACGGTCAACTATCCGATCATGGCGTGGCACTGGATTTGAAAAATATTCCATGGGCAGGTCGTCAGCTTTGGGATTGTGACGCTGCCTTTAAAGATGGCAAATACTATATCTATTTTTCGCTTAAAGATAAGAATGATGTTTTCCACATTGGTGTTGCGGTAAGCGATACGCCTGAAGGTCTGTTTATTGCAGAGCAAAACCCCATCAAAGGGAGCTATTCTATCGATCCATGCGTTTTCTGCGATGAGGATGGATCACATTACATGTATTTCGAAGGCTTGTGGGGTGGTCAGCTACAACGCTATCGCAACAATAAAGCCATTGAATGTGGTCATGAACCGGCTGATAACGAGCCTGCTCTTTGTGCTAAAGTGGCAAAAATAAGTTGTAACATGCTTGAATTTACCGAAGAGCCATTCGATTTGATTATTATCGACGAAAACGGTCAAGCTCTCCAGGCTGGTGATCATAATCGTCGCTTTTTCGAAGCGTCGTGGATGCATAAATATAAGGGTAAATACTATTTCTCCTATTCCACCGGAAATACTCATTTCTTATGTTATGCAATTAGCGATACTCCTTATGGACCATTTACCTATCAGGGGGTTATTCTTACTCCGGTAGTTGGTTGGACCACTCATCATTCTATTTGTGAGTTTCAGGGAAAATGGTATCTGTTTCATCACGACAGTCGGCCTTCGGGGGGAAAAACCTGGTTACGAAGTATGAAAGTGGTGGAACTTGAATACAACAAGGATGGTACAATAATAACAATAGACGGCATGCGATGAAAATCGATTACCTAAGTTTAATACTTCCGCAAATAAAAAATCACTTTCCATATTGGATATTTCCATATTCTCTTGTGGATAATTATTCTTCCCGGGTAAACTATATCAATTAAAATCGGCAACAAAATTAGTCAGATTGCTATAAAAAAGAGACTTAATTTATTAGACTGAATTAACACAAAAATGAAACCGCGCAGCAGATAATATCTGCATTTTAGCTGCAACTATGGTAGAAAAAGCCAAATCGGGACATCCGGGAGGCGCCTTGGGCGGAGCAGATTCTATCAACGTACTTTATTCCGAATTTTTAGAATACGATCCGAAAAATCTCGCCTGGGAAGGACGCGACCGTATGTTTCTGGATCCGGTACATATGTCACCTATGCTTTATTCTGTGCTTGCTTTTTTCGCCAGGCACTTCGGTTCTCGGTGCCCACTCAAAAAAATGATTTGTGAAAGGTTTTGATAATTTTGCTACGCCTGAATAAAAATTATTTCCCCGCTAAATTAAGTTTAATTTTTAGGCGTTTCGCAAAATAGAATACAGGTTTACACTTCGTGTTAAGAAATAAAGAGAAGGGTTTACTGTGTTTCTTTCTTCAATTTATTTTTGTTGTCAAGTCTTCATTACTTCAATATTTATTTAAAACAATATTTCATGCAAATAAAGAAGAAAAATGTGCATTGTCCCATTATTTCTTCATTTGTCATGGCATGACTTCTTTTGTTGTTTATCCTGCTCTGGCAGAGCTTAAAAGCCGAAACTATTTTTACAAAGTTATTAAAAGGATGGCTAATAATTAATTTTTATTGAAAAAAATAATTCGAAACACATTTGCAAATCACTTGCCCTTTCATGGGAAAAACATCCTCCAAAGTTGGTGCTTTAATAGAAGTATTTAATGGAGCAAATAGCTCGAAAGTAAAAATTCAACGTGAATGAATCCAAAAGAGAAAGAAAATCATCCAAAAACAGGTTTGAAACCCGAGAGCGATCCGGCTGTTTCCCGCTTAAGCATAAGTTTTGTTGAATAGCAGCATGCAAATTTTTCTGGCCTGCACTGATGAAACAATAATTAAAAAAATCAGAGAACTTTTTATCCTGGATTGTATTTTTAATAAGCCCATCTTAGTTGCCGAATTGGAAAAAGTGGCGATGGATTATTACATACGAATGTCGATTATTCTCTCCGATTTTCGGGCATTTGGAGTCAATTACAATCAGACAGAGACTGCTTTGTAAAATCCTTTTTCCGAAATAAAAAGCACTCACTTTCCTTTCTAAACTCGAAAAAATATCGCTCGAGCCGATAACACTAAACCGTCAAATTATAGAACAGGTTGATAAAAGCGTTGAAATATAACTATTTATTGTATTGAATGTTAATGGATTCTAAAATTTAGACGACCTTCTTCTGAATGTACATATCGAATCGATTTAGTGAATTTACATAAGAACGGAGCTATAAATAAATATTTGATTTCCTTTCTCGTACAAGAGAATACTCAAATATTGTTACTAATAGCTAGTAATCAGCTATATAATGTTTAAATTCACTATTAAAAAAACATTGAAAACTTATTAACAAAATTTGCTTGTTTTATAAAAAAAACGATTAACTTGCGGAACATTAACTCTTGAATGACAAGAAGCGTTTTAAATTGTACTTATCTGTGGATAAACAGGCTTTTGGAAGCTTATTGCCAATCGGTAATTAATACAAATTACCAGCTTTTTTAATATAATCAGTACAAACCGAACATATAGCATACAAAGGTCAATGTTCAGCAAATTGAAAAGTATTTGATTCGCTGAGTAATTTATTTTTTGGGACGTAAAATTTAAAATACTATATAAAATTATGAGAATTCATCTTAAAATTGAATCAACGAATCATACCATTCCATTCGATCATCAACCTTTGCTGGTAGGTACTATTCATAAATGGCTGGGATTAAATGAAGAGCATGGCCAGATGTCTTTATATTCCTTTTCCAGGATTGAAGGTGGCAGGGCTACCAAAGAAGGTCTGAAATTCAACCGGGACGCCACCTTTTTTATCAGTTCGTACGACATAGAACTGATAAAGAAACTGGTTTGGGGTATCCAACAAGATAAAACCATGTTTTGCGGGCTAACCGTTAAAGAACTCGTTTTAGAACAAGATCCAGACTTGTCAGCAAGAGAACTCTTTTTTGTGGGCAGCCCCATTTTTATTAAAAGGCATTTTGAAGATGTAACCGAGCATATTCTTTTTACCGACGAGCGTGCACCTCAGTTTCTGAAAGAAACCCTTCAACGCAAAATGAAACTTGCCGGACTAACTGACGATGATTTCGAGATAAGTTTTGACACATCGTATTCAAGAGCAGAACTAAAACTGATCAATTACAAAGGAATATCAAACAAAGCCAACTGGTGCCCGGTAATTATTAAAGGAAGCCAGGAAGTGAAGCTCTTTGCCTGGAATGTGGGATTGGGTAATAGTACAGGAATTGGATTTGGGGGGATAAAATAAAAAAAGAGAGCTTATGTATTACATAGTAAAATATTCAGGACCGTTTGGATTTATAAAACCTTGGACGGCAGTGAGAGATAGTAAGACTTTTAGTCAACAATTTCTTACCCCATCGATAATTGAAGGTATACGGCAAAAGTTGGAAGTTGACTCGATTATTCGACACAAGTTGACTTACACATCTATAAGCATACAGCAGGAGCAGACTCAAACCAGAGGTTGGGAGAAGAAAACTCAATTAAAAATGATGGTTCGGAATCAATCCATATTAGAACGTGGAATAATGGTTAATCCGATTTTATTATTAGCATTCGACACAAAAGAAGAAGCTGAAAAAGCATCAAAACAACATATTTGCTTATGTAGGAATGAAGATGTTTTATTTCCTGATGAGGAAATAATGATAATTGAAGAAGCTGAATTTGATGAATTATTTGGATTTGAATTGCGATTTGGCAAAAGTGAGAAATCATTTTTGGTTGGATTTAATCGTTTTGAGGAAGCAGCACCTATGTATGGTTGGTTAGAAATAACAGGAAAACCTGTAATTGGAATGTAATGATGGATTTGGATAATATATTAGCCAAAGGAGATAAAAACGGAAAAACTCCGCTTTTGAAACATCTTATTGATGTTGCCAATTTAACAGAAAAAGTGGCGCTCCATCTTGGATTAGATATTAGTATTGCCAGAAGAGGAGGCATATTACACGACATAGGAAAAACAAGCCCACTTTTTCAACAAACCTTGAAAATAGATTTTCAACGACCACCAGGATTCGTTTTTAGACATGAAATTGCTTCTCTGTTTTTTATCTCATTATTGAATAAGAATGAAAAATCACCTATTATAGATATGATTGTAGCTCATCATAAGTCAATATATAATGATATAGGTGGAAAAGGTATACTTGATATGCTTGAAAATGACTCAGATTGTTTAAATCGTCATTTGATTGGTTTTGAGAATTGGAGTAAAGATGCATTATCTATATTATCTCATTTGGGTTTTGAAACCCAAGAGGTATCTCTTCAACAAGCCAAAGATAATTTCTATGAAGCTGTTGATTATTGTGAAATAAAGTCATATGGATATTCTAAATGGAAAGGGGTTTTAGTTGCAGCTGACCATTTAGCTTCAGCAATGGATGGTAATGCCGATGGATTATCAAAGGAATTATTTGTAACACCTAATTTGAATTATTATCATTCGAGAAAAAGCGATTTATATCCCTTATCACTGCTTAGTACCGATGATAAAAGAATTCATACGCTTGTAACTGCTCCAACGGGAGCAGGAAAAACAGATTTTTTGATTCGTCGTTGTAAAGGAAGGGTTTTCTATACTCTACCTTTTCAGGCGTCTATCAATGCTATGTATGATAGAATAAAGGATGATTTAAAGGATACAAATGCAGATGTGCGAATACTTCATGCAGCATCAAGTATAAAGGTAGAAAATGGAAAGGTGGAAGAAAAAATTCTCCAACGACATATTGGTGCTTCTGTAAAAGTTCTTACTCCTCACCAAATGGCTTCACTGGTATTTGGAACAAAGGGTTATGAAGCGATGATTACAGATTTAAAAGATACAGATGTTATTTTGGACGAAATTCATACCTATTCCGAAACGACACAAGCCATTGTATTGAAAATAGTTGAGATTCTTTGTAGTATCGGGTGTAGAATTCACATAGGAACAGCTACAATGTCATCGGTTCTATATAGCAGATTGATTGATTTGTTAGGTGGAAAGACAAATGTATTCGAAGTGAAATTACCTAAGGAAATCTTAGAAACATTTAATAGGCATATCATTTACAAAACCGAATCAATAGAACTGCTGAAAGACCAAATAGACGAAGCAATTCAACATAAGAGCAAAATATTAATAGTTTGCAATCAGGTAAAACGAGCTCAGAATCTTTATACAGAATTATCTGAAACTTATCCTGATGTACCAAAAATGTTGGTTCATAGTAGATTTAAAAGAGATCAGCGGAGCAAACTGGAAAATGACTTGAGGGAAATATATAATGTAAGTCATGAAGCTTGTTTGGTTGTTTCAACTCAGGTTGTTGAAGTGAGTCTGGATATAAGTTTTGATTTAATGATAACAGAATGTGCTCCAATTGATGCCTTAATACAGCGATTCGGGCGCATAAACAGAAAGCGGACAAAAGATACGATTGGGCATTATAAACCAATTTATGTGCTTCAGCCTCCTACTGAGAAAATGGCTGCGCTGCCATACAATTTAGATGTATTGCAACGAACATTTGAAGTTTTGCCCAATGGGGAATTAATGAAAGAAATTAATTCACAAAAGTTAATTGATTTTGTTTATCCTGACATTCAATTTGTAGATATAGATTTGAGTGCAGTGTTTAGCCAAGGAAAATGGAAAATTAAAGAACTTTGGCATAACCCAAAGTCAGCATTGTTGGAGACATTGGACATTGACTCAGTAACCTGCATATTAGAAAATGACAAAGACATATATGCAATAGCTTCTTTTGAAGAACAAACCAAGTTAGAAATCCCAGTTTCGTTTCGCTCGGTGGGTTATCGTAAATTAGATAAATCAAAAGTCGGTTCGCACCCTTTTATAATTCCTTTGTTGGCTTATGATAAGGAATTAGGTCTGTTAATTGAATTTGCCAAACCAGAGTTTTATGATGTTACACAACGATTTTTATAAATAAACAGAAGTCTATGATAGCAGCAAATATCGGAAAAATTTTTCTTGATGCTTATAACGAAAAATATAAAAGCAACTTTACAGCGAAAGAGTTTTTTGTGCAAAAGTATTATGAAGTGTTTTATAATCAAAGTAAATACTTAATGTCTGCGGGCAATTCACCTTTAGAAAATCCCAAAATCAGTTGGGATAAAATGAGAAGTGGACAAATACCTTATGAAACTATTGAAAAAAGAATTGACCGCTTTAATAAAACTATTCTGAAAATAGAAAATGAACCAGCTGATGCAAGCATAGCAATCGGATTTCCTTCATTGGATTTGACAGCAACCACATCGGGTCAAATCACGAATATGAGTTTACCTTTAAATGAAGACGATGTTTATTTGTCTTGGATAGGTAGCGGATTTGGTATTGGCGTGCAAAGTGGATTATCCATATTATTCGATAATCCCAAAATATTACTCGATTTGTATGATGGCTGGCAACTTTATAGAGACTATTTAAATAAAACTCCCGGACTAAGGGGTAATCAGATTAATACCTGGAACGGCAAATGGATAGCGCATCGATATAATAAACTCTGCTTTAACTCTTCAAATCCTACAGCATCATTCCAACCTTTTGGATCCATGAAAGATGGAGGAATGGAGGTGACATCGCAATCGTGGACTAAAGTCATGATTGGAATTGCCCGAAATTATCCAGACTCAACCATTACATCCTATGTTTACAGTTTAGGTCAAACAAATATAACTGTGGGCTTTATTCCTTTTGAATTACCGAGTATTAGGCAGCCTTATGAACTGTACAATAAGTATTTTGGAACTACTAAATCCGAACAAGTAGAACAGCTATTTGGTACAGCTATTGGTTTTACAACAGCGTGTCAAATGGGATCAATAGGCGTGAATGCATTAGAACCCAAAGGATTTAAAGACTATATGAGAAAGGGAATCATTCCTAAGTACAATGATAGTGACGAAGACAAAACAATTAATTATAATACTTACCAAATCTGGTTATTAGCTATGTTAAACAACGAACAATTATGGGAAAAAGCGCAACAAGTTGCGAAAACCCTCAACAGTCACACATTGAGTGATAACAACGCAAAAAAAGTAAAAACTCAAGAGGTGACTAATCTTTTGGCTTCAGTAAACAAGAGAAACTTTATTGAGGGGCTTACTACAATAGTAAAAGGAAGTCAAGATGTACAACAATTGGCAGAGATAGCAGAATTGGTGAATAGTATGCCCGTAGATAATGTTCCCTATTTCCTTACATTGGTTCGTTTTCAATATGCTGTAGCAAATAAATAATCTTAAAAAAAATAAATATGAATCCTTACATTTATCTTAGAGCGTTGAAACACGCAGAGCATACCGTATTTTGTGTGCAAGATGGTCAAAAAACCTATTATGATCCTCAGTTTAATCGAGTAGTTGCTTACTCAAGTGGTCAACAAGTAAAGCGCTCAATTTTGGATACATTGACTTCTAATCTTAATGTTCAAATGGCTCCCATAACTTTTAATTATAATGTTACCCCAAAGAAAGAACTAGAAAATAAAGAACCTTGGTCTCCATGTGACCCTACTTATATTGACCAATTGTTAGGTGGTTGGATGCGAGCCGGTGATGGTGTAACAGTAAAAAGAAGAAGCCCGTTATCAATTTCGGCAATGCGCCCAATTCACCCACTACTGGCTGGAACTGATAAAGAAAATCTAACATTCGATAGAAGTGATAAACCAGACCGAAATCCAGTGAATGTAAGATTAGGTGATAAATTGTTGTCAGATGATGAAATTGAAGAATTCTTGTCAACCAATAATCGTACTCTTCCACGTAGAAATTGGATTCCTGATAATGTCCGTACAAGTGGGTTGTTTGTTTATGATGTGGCTATCGATTTGCGTACGTTATTTTCAGTTTCAATCAATCAACATGAACCAGAATTATCTAAAGATAAAATTGAAGATTTGAAGTCTAAAGGTTGGGTAGAGAGTGAAAATGTATTTGGAAAATGTCTTGTTTTACCAAAGGGTGAACGAGTAAAAGTAATACCCGCATTGGCAAGTGCTTTATTGAATTGGCGTATTACCTCCAATCAAGCCCGTACATTTAGTTTAATGGAAACATTGGCTATTGCTATTTCCGACAATGCTAATAAACTAGCAGGTTCTATTCGTGCTAAATTAATTGAAGACGGAGAAAAACTAAAAGCCAAACCAATTATCGATGAAACAGCGGGTGCAGAAATATTCGTGACTCTTCCATGTGCTGGTTATGTGGTTACAGTAAATGAAAGTGCTAATGCAATGGAAGCTGCCGAACAAAAACTTATAGATTTAATGATGGCTTTTAACTACGAAAATCAATTATAGTTTTTCATAATCCTGACAGCAATTCAAAAACTGTCAGGATTAATAAAAACTAATCCTGTAAATCCTGTCAAAAAACAACAACCATAAATCCTATCTCCATAAAATGAAAAAGAAACCTTCAACTCCAGAAGAACTCCGTAGAATGGAATATGAATTTAGCGAGCTCAAAGACGCACTGCCACCGGAAATAGTAAATGCTTTGGAACAAGCATTTGAAATACTGCGTCCGCACATTACGTTGGAAGTACCGATGTGTAATGAGCTTGTGCCTGTAATCGAAAATTTGATATATATACAATATCCATCGTTAAGCAGCTATGCCAGTAGTTGGCCGGCCCGTTGGATCAGTGAAATCAGTGAAAAAATCGCTTCGCATCTTTCTACTGTTCTGAGTCTATTGTTTGAGGATTTTGAAAATGGAGTGAGCCGTAACGAATTGTACGACGATTTTGAACGTGTAGTAGCGTTTTACACTTTACCTATGGTAGCACACCGAAAGGAAATGCCAAATTATGAAGGTGCTCCTTTTTGGGAACAGGAAAAAGAAGGTATTCGAAAAGAGTTGGAAGAAGAATACGAAGAAAGTAAAGTCGAATGCGAACGCCACAATCGGTTGAAAAATGAATTCATTCTTGCAGTTCAGCCCATCATCATTAAATACTATGGGCAACAAACTGATACTTTTACCACTGAAATGTGGAAGCATTATGGAATTGCTTTAGGTTCTACTTATCTTGACTATAGCGATAATTGTTCCGATCTTGAATACATTTTTGAAGTTGAAGAATTGACCATCGATCCGGAAGAAAGTTTTTTTGAATACAAACAATAATTATATTACAGAATATTGGAACGCCAGCAAAACATAAATGCAGCAGATGAGCCTAAGAATAGTTTGTCGCTCAATCATTCAGATAATCAATAAATTATGACCGGAACCCAGTTCAATTATTATCAAGTCTGCCATCGTAAGTTGTGGCTATTTGCCAACGGCATTAATATGGAGCATACATCAGACCTGGTGTATGAAGGAAAGTTGATTCATGAAAACAGCTACCCACAACGCCCGGCGAATTATGAGGAACTGGAAATTGATGGAATAAAACTGGACTTTTATGATGCCCGGAACAAGGTGATACACGAAATTAAAAAGTCGGATAAAATTGAAAGGGCTCATGAGTTGCAACTAAAATACTATATCTATGTGTTGGAGCGAAATGGGATCAATGATGTTACCGGAATATTGGAATACCCGGCCTTGCGACAAACGGATAAAGTGATTTTAACCGATACCGACAGGATTAAAATTAAAGAGATAGAGAGAGAAATTTGTCAGATTGTGGAGTGTGAAAATTGTCCTCCGGTTATTAATAGTAAGATATGCAAACAATGCAGTTATTATGAGTTTTGTTATGTAACCGAAACCTAAATAGAAGTCAGGATTAGCAGGATTATAAATTGATTTTTGATTATATTTTTTGTAAAAGAATATCTGAATTTAATTCTTTCAATGATTTTTCAAAACATGGAAGTGTTTTCATATAATAAAACATGTAAATCCTGTTAAAAAAGAAAAGCAAATGAAAAAGACCTATTACTTATTTAATGCAGGCACCTTGCAGCGAAAAGATAACACGCTGAAATTTACTCCAGTCGAAGAAGATGAAACCGGAATAGAGCGTAATGGTCAACCACGATACCTACCCGTGGAAGATATTGCTGAGTTTTACGCATTCGGTTCGCTTACTGCCAACAGTGCTATGTACAATTTTCTGGGACAAAACGATATATCGGTCCACTTTTTCGATTATTACGAGAACTATACCGGTTCTTTTATGCCCAGGGATAGTCTGCTTTCCGGTCGTATGTTGTTAGCACAGACTTCTTTTTATCAGGATAAAAAGAAACGAATTGCTATCGCCCGAAAATTTATTGAAGGGGCAGCATTCAATATGTTGAAGAATCTGAGATACTATGATAAACGTGGCAAAGATTTGGAAGACATTATTCTCCGGATTGAAAGTTACATGGCAACAATCCCTACGGCAAATGCAGTGGATGAACTTATGGGATTGGAAGGCAATATCCGTCAGGCTTATTATGAAGGATTTGATTTGATTTTGAACGATTTTGAAATGGGGAATCGTACCCGGCAGCCACCACGCAATGAAGTGAACGCGCTGATTTCATTCGGCAACATGATGTGCTACAGTCAGTGCCTACGTGCTATTCACCAAACCCAATTAAATCCAACCATCAGTTATTTGCACACTCCGGGAGAGCGACGCTTCTCGCTTTCATTGGATATCTCTGAAATATTTAAACCGATATTGGTTGACCGGGTAATATTTAAGGTGTTGAATAAGAAAGAAATTCAGGAAAAGCATTTTGATAAAAAGCTGAATAAATGCATTTTGAACCAAAGTGGGAAGAAAATATTCGTGCAGGCATTTGAAGAAAGGCTGAACGAAACAATACAACACCGATCGCTCAAACGGAATGTAAGTTACCGACATTTGATAAAATTGGAGTGTTACAAGCTAAGCAAGCATTTACTCGGTATGGAGGAATATAAACCTTTTAAAATGTGGTGGTAGAAACTGATAATTTAAAAATGGACTAACCTTAATTCAGAATTTATGTATGTAATACTTGTATATGATTGTTGTGAAAAGAGGGTAGGGAAGATGCTCAAACTTTGTCGCAAATACCTGAACTGGATTCAAAATTCTGTTTTTGAAGGTGAGATTTCGGAAGTCAAACTAAAAGAGTTAACTTTGAAGGCCAAAGATTTCATGAATGAAGAAGAGGATAGCCTGATTATTTTCTCCGGACGAACTGAGAAGTGGCTGGATAAGCAAATAATTGGTAAAGAGAAGAGTAGCACCGATAACTTTCTGTAGCTCCTTGTCGGTCATCGAAAAATATGTCTGTTTCGTAACAGAAAGGAATGAATAAGTTCTTTGACATATTGAAAACTAAGATATTATGTATGTTGTCGATGCGCAGGGATTTTCATATCATTGCACATCGACAACTTTTTATATTAATGATAGAGAAAAGTAGCTTTTTATTGAGCTGATATTCAGCTTTTTTTATGGCCGTTTTCAACGGCTTCTAATTGAACCCAATGGAATTGAAATCGTGAATAATGATACGAAGATGGCAGACATCTATATCTTCTAATTGAACCCAATGGAATTGAAATTCGGTGCGGTTCTCGAGTAAGTCTTCATCAGTCTCTTCTAATTGAACCCAATGGAATTGAAATTCATGCAAAAGAGAAAAAACCAACTGGCCTGGCTTCCTTCTAATTGAACCCAATGGAATTGAAATAAGGATAAGATAAAAGAAAACATAGGCAGAAGTCCTCTTCTAATTGAACCCAATGGAATTGAAATATTCTTGTTGTACCTGATCCGATAGTAATTCAATCTTCTAATTGAACCCAATGGAATTGAAATTCCGTTAAAGTAGATATATCGAAAGGGTTATTCCGCTTCTAATTGAACCCAATGGAATTGAAATAAGATTATCTCAACAGTACAGTGTGGCAGCTCAAACTTCTAATTGAACCCAATGGAATTGAAATGCCGTAACCATTAAGGCTTTGGCTTTAGGAGCAAAGCTTCTAATTGAACCCAATGGAATTGAAATATAAAATATATCGGGATATGATGAAAGATGATGTCTTCTAATTGAACCCAATGGAATTGAAATAAAGAGCGACAAGCGCGGCAGAGGCTATGTCGAACTTCTAATTGAACCCAATGGAATTGAAATTTTGCAAACGGGAAAGAAGAAAAAGAGGTACGATTCTTCTAATTGAACCCAATGGAATTGAAATATGGCAACCACAAATGTGGAAGATTTCGGAGCTCTCGCTTCTAATTGAACCCAATGGAATTGAAATTACTAACAAATAATATATCATGTAATAGCTCCTCTGCTTCTAATTGAACCCAATGGAATTGAAATATATAGTTTTTATCGGTAGGTATTTCTATTATCTCTTCTAATTGAACCCAATGGAATTGAAATTTAAATCCATCACCGGTATGTACGACGAGTCCGCTCTTCTAATTGAACCCAATGGAATTGAAATCGCATTTTGGTCTAATACAGAATTGCTTCTTTTTCTTCTAATTGAACCCAATGGAATTGAAATTGCAGCACAAACTTCTTTAATTGCATTAACATAGTCTTCTAATTGAACCCAATGGAATTGAAATGTAATTCCGCTATGAGGCTCTATTTTTATTATTGCTTCTAATTGAACCCAATGGAATTGAAATTTCATAAAACATGCAAGAGTAATCTCATTTAAGTCCCCTTCTAATTGAACCCAATGGAATTGAAATATGGCAATGGCATTCAGATCAAAGTCAATGGCCGGCTTCTAATTGAACCCAATGGAATTGAAATATCATTTAATTAATATTCAACCTGTCAATCATGACTTCTAATTGAACCCAATGGAATTGAAATAGACAAAATTATCATTAACAACACGCTGTTCCTTTTACCTTCTAATTGAACCCAATGGAATTGAAATCGGGCTCTTAGCGACAACCTGAACAACATTCATTGCTTCTAATTGAACCCAATGGAATTGAAATATGTTCCCGGGAGAGTACGCGTTAATGCCTGTTGACTTCTAATTGAACCCAATGGAATTGAAATATATTTAAATAAGCCCCGACATAATCGGGGCCTACTTCTAATTGAACCCAATGGAATTGAAATGTAAATGTTGCAGCTGCGACAAAACTCCCTGAAGGCTTCTAATTGAACCCAATGGAATTGAAATGTTGCATTAACATTTATACTATAATCAGCATTAGAAGCTTCTAATTGAACCCAATGGAATTGAAATGTGTTTTTGGAAATACATTGATATTTTTCTGAAAACTTCTAATTGAACCCAATGGAATTGAAATATTAAGACGGATAGCCCCTCACGCATCAAGGAAACTTCTAATTGAACCCAATGGAATTGAAATAATGGAATGATTGAGGGAACTACGGTTGAAAATCTCTTCTAATTGAACCTAATGGAATTGAAATTCGTGCACATGGTCGTTTTCGCGTCGCCCCGGTACCTTCTAATTGAACCCAATGGAATTGAAATTTGTTCATCCGTATATTTCGCGTTATGAATTTCATACTTCTAATTGAACCCAATGGAATTGAAATGTATAACGTTCTGTTGTGGTGTGGAACCAATGGCACCTTCTAATTGAACCCAATGGAATTGAAATTCCGGTTTCTTGTGCACTTTGGGCCATCGCTGCGATCTTCTAATTGAACCCAATGGAATTGAAATTTATAAGCATTTCGGGAGCCATCACCAAGCATGACCCTTCTAATTGAACCCAATGGAATTGAAATAAATAAAGTACATGGGGACTGCTTCGGATATTGAACTTCTAATTGAACCCAATGGAATTGAAATTTGTTTTAGCGGGGGCTGGATTCTCTGTTATTGCCTTCTAATTGAACCCAATGGAATTGAAATAAAATTATCACAGACTTGGCTATTATGTGTGATGCTTCTAATTGAACCCAATGGAATTGAAATTTAATGATATAACACTGTCATTCATCCAAACATTAACTTCTAATTGAACCCAATGGAATTGAAATTTAAAAGCCCCTTCCAAAAGTCTATTTTTTTTAACTTCTAATTGAACCCAATGGAATTGAAATCAAGTACATCTCAGCCAATCTTAGTTGGAAACATCTTCTAATTGAACCCAATGGAATTGAAATTATTGATGTCTGAGGTATATCCAAAAGCTGTTAGTACTTCTAATTGAACCCAATGGAATTGAAATCCGGTTCAGATGGCCTTCTTTCAAAAATTAATTTCTTCTAATTGAACCCAATGGAATTGAAATGTCCGATGTAGTTAATTCGAGTGATTTTCTTCTTGCTTCTAATTGAACCCAATGGAATTGAAATACAATAAAATGTTTTCCAACCTGAACGACCATTACTTCTAATTGAACCCAATGGAATTGAAATAAAGCATAACGTGCATTGTCAACCGGGTCTGAGCACTTCTAATTGAACCCAATGGAATTGAAATTGAATCGCTATTACGACCCGGAAGAACTAAAGCTTACTTCTAATTGAACCCAATGGAATTGAAATGAAAGCCCAAGTTCATACACGCGAAGTGAAGTTCTCTTCTAATTGAACCCAATGGAATTGAAATGTAAGAAATACCCCGTATATACTACAGGCGGTATTCTTCTAATTGAACCCAATGGAATTGAAATTTCACTCACTGTTAAGGTAAATGCCTACAAATTACTTCTAATTGAACCCAATGGAATTGAAATAAATATTTTCGTGGCACACGGCTTCACGCATCACGTCTTCTAATTGAACCCAATGGAATTGAAATGGTGAGCCAGCTTGTCGGCATCATCGTAGAGATGTCTTCTAATTGAACCCAATGGAATTGAAATAAATATCAGGGAGCTGAAATCCGAAACTACCCTGTCTTCTAATTGAACCCAATGGAATTGAAATTTTTAATTTCATCAGGCGAAGTTCAGTTCCCGGACTTCTAATTGAACCCAATGGAATTGAAATAATTATGTTCAGGTCCTTTCAAAGACCGATCCTACCAACTTCTAATTGAACCCAATGGAATTGAAATTATTCTGCCAGGTTCTTATCTGTTACAATTCCAACTTCTAATTGAACCCAATGGAATTGAAATCAATCTTACCCATTGCCGGGATCCTGCTTGCCGGACTTCTAATTGAACCCAATGGAATTGAAATTGGCTTGGTTGGGCAAAGCACTGTAATTCGAAGCACTTCTAATTTAACCCAATGGAATTGAAATATTTCAGGTAATTCACTACTATCGTACCGTCGTTATCTTCTAATTGAACCCAATGGAATTGAAATTCATTTTACGGTATGGCAGGTTCTTCCAGTCACTTACTTCTAATTGAACCCAATGGAATTGAAATTTGAACCGGATTCGGAACATGGAGACTTACCATATCTTCTAATAGAACCCAATGGAATTGAAATTTTGTTCCGATAGTGGAGTTCGCGAAAATAGCAGACTTCTAATTGAACCCAAAGGAATTGAAAATGAAAAAGCAAACTAATAAACAGTTCTATACCGACTTTTAATTGAACCTCATGGAATTGAAATTTTGGAATTGAAATAAACTTAATTATTAGACGCTCTTTTTTCGCTAAGAGGTTCGCCAATAAGCGATGCCAAAAATACAAACCGAACAAAATCAACGTTTTGTAGGTTTTTTCATCTCTCTTCATGGCTTTTGAGTTGTAGTTTCAGACACAATTTTGCCAAAAAAATACCCGGTTTTGGAACTAAATAATGACCCTTTTCCGATTTTGAAAATAGGTCATAAAAAGTCCTTTTGGCATACTTTTGTCGCCTTTTTGTAGGTCTGCAATTATTTCATTTTCAATCAATATACTAGTTTTGTAATGATTAAAAAATGAGATTAAGAAGAGTAGATTTAAGTTTTTTTTTTACTTAAAAAGGGATACAATCAGAATCCGCTGAGAAGGTGAAAATATTTTTTTGAGAATTAGCGAAAATCACGAAACACTTTTAGCTCTTTTTCCAAAACCACAACGAGGATGTTCTAAAACATATTGGAGTTCGTAACTTTTCTGAAAATATAGCCCTGAATGGCAAGCAATTAAATCAAAAATAAAACTCAAGGTTTCCATTTTGAAATGATGTCGGTTCTATTTTGAAAAGATGCTTATCATATTCAAAAAAGATGTTACATCTTTTCAAAAAAGATGCTATATCTTTTACCTATTGATAGGTAATTACTAAATAGTTTAAATGAACATTCTCCCGCTTAAGAAAAAAGGCATGTGCAAAGTATGCGATATTATTCTTTGCACAAACCTTGAAACTAAGTTTGAAAATTACTCGCTTATTTTTTTATAATCGATCGTATCCAACGCTTTTTTCCCGATTTTACCCGGGCCGAAGTTGAAATTGTTTCCCTTGATGTTAGAATTGAAATCTTTAGCTTTTTCTGCTACCTCATTACGATTGAAAGGTTAAATGTATCAAAATTAGTTGATTCTGTAATTTCACCTCCCGTTATTCTTTTGGGAATAAGGTCGATAAATGCTTTAATTAATGTAAAAACGTACTTGTTTGTTCCTGGTTTATAAATACTCCGCCTTCAACGTGCCGTATGTGCATTGACAAAGCTGTTTATGTTACAAAGCCGGCTGAAAATCCTAGATTTTCAGCCGGCTTTGATTTTTGGTGCTTGTTATTTTTGCGATACTTTTTCTGTATTACTTATTTTTGATTTTGTTGGATCGCTTTTAATAAGACTCACTTTCATTGGGAAAACTCCGGCTCTTTACATCCGAAATATAATTAGCTACAGCCTTTGTAATGACCGTGTTTAAATCTTCGTATCTACGCAGGAATTTTGGAGAGAAGTCTTTGTTAATTCCAAGCATATCATGCATTACCAATACCTGACCATCCACATGAGGTCCGGCACCTATACCTATTGTTGGAATAGACAGTATTTTGGATATCTCGGCAGCAAGTACTGCAGGTATTTTTTCGAGTGTGATGGCATAACAACCCGCTTTTTCCAACAAAAGAGCATCGCTGATGAGTTTATCAGCTTCTTCTTTTTCTTTAGCCCGCACTGTATAGGTGCCGTATTTGTTAATCGATTGTGGCATAAGCCCCAGGTGACCCATAACAGGAATTCCGGCATTGATAATTTTCTTTATATCGTCAATTATTTCTTCGCCACCTTCAATTTTTAGCGTGTCGGCTCCGGTTTCTTTCATCATCTTAATAGCAGCGTCCAGGGACTTCATGGGGTTGCCCGAGCAGGTACCAAAAGGCATATCTACCACCACCAATGCTCTTTTAACGGCACGCATAACGGACACTCCGTGGTAAATAATTTGTTCGATGGTCATAGGCAAGGTGGTGATATTACCGGCCATCACGTTTGAAGCCGAATCGCCCACCAGAATAACATCCATACCGGCCTGATCGATAATGGAGGCCATGGAGAAATCGTAAGCAGTTAGCATAGATATCTTTTCTCCCCTATCTTTCATTTCTTTGAGACGATGGGTAGTCACTTTTCGTTTATCTTCTTGCATTGCAGTTGACATAGTTGTTGTAGTATTTTAAATTAGTTATTTAGTTATTTCTTCAAAATGTGTTTGTGCCCAGTTAATCATCAACTGAACGGAAGGTATAAGTTCTTTGCCCATTTCGGTTAATGTGTATTCTACTTTGGGAGGTATCTCTGCATACATCTTCCGGGTCAGTAAGTGATCTTCTTCCAAACGTTTCAAAGTGCTTGAAAGTATTTTTTGTGATATATCCGGTATGGCGCTCATCAATTCTTTGTATCGCATCGTTCCGTTTAGCTCCAGGGTGCAAAGTATAAGTAGTGACCATTTATCACTGATTCTACTTAAGACATTCCTGATGGGGCAGGTTGGATAATTCAAATCTAATTGTTTCATAATGCTCTTTCTGTGTTTCGGGGGCAAAACTACTAAAAAAACACTAAGGGAGAGTAACTCTTTAACTATTTTATTTGTATTTGAAAAATATTAAAAAAAAGTTAGACTTTCATTGCATTGAAAATCAATGATTCTAACCACATAGGTGCGTTAATATCCGTATTGTTGAATTTGATCAAACAAACTATTTTTGCAGTGTATAAATACTAAAACATAAATGTTATGGACAAATTAAATCTTTTGAATGGCTGGTCAGGAATAACCAATTATTTCTCATACCGCAGTGCACAGAGTTTTTTAAATTCGGCATCGTGGATAATCAAAGTAATAACTAAGTGTATAATTGTCTGTTAATAAATGCCGTTTATAACAGATTGTAAATACACAGTTTGAACTGTTCTTGTTTTTTGGTCAAGCAAGTGTTACACTCAAACTTGGGCTATCTGGAGAAGAAATAAATAATTGTTATTTTCTCAATATGAATACAACCGATAAAAAATTCAGTTTGCAACCACAGGCAACTTTACAGTATCTGGTCAGGAAACCCAATACTGAAATCGAAAATCCTCCTTTGCTCCTGTTAATGCACGGAGTTGGAAGTAACGAACAGGACATGTTCTCTCTGGCTCAACATTTACCCGAAAATTACCTGATTATTTCTGCCCGAGGACCACTTATCGTTGGTCCAAACAGCTTTGCCTGGTTTCAGGTAAGTTTTTCAACCGGTGCTCCTGTTATAAATTATGCCCGGGCAGAAAATAGCCGTATCACAATCATTCAGTTTATCGAATGGTTGAATACGCAATTCCACTTCAATGGGAAAGAAATTTATATCGGTGGTTTTAGTCAGGGTGGTATCATGTCGTATAGTGTAGGACTTACCCGACCTGATTTGATTAAAGGTATAGCCGTAATGAGTGGAAGGCTGCTCCGGGAAGTCAAACCACAAATTGCTTCACCGGAAGCATTGAAAAAACTAAAAGTTTTTATTTCACACGGAATATCCGACAATGTACTGAACATAGAATGCGCTCGTGAAGCCAATGCATATCTGAAAACAATTAATATCATTCCTACTTATAAAGAGTTTGAAGGAGGTCATACTGTCAGCAACGAAATGCTGCTTAGCTTAATCGATTGGCTGAAGAGTGAATAATAATAATTGATTGATACAACGAACGTTGAGAAAATTAGTTTTTTTGATGTCTATTATGGTTTTAAACAGTCCGGCAAAAGCTTTTGTGTTCATTGGCTTTCCGGTTCTCTTTCCGCTGAATTTTAAAAAAAAATCTCTTTCGTTTTTTAACGACAGAGGATGCTCTTTATTTCAGAGAATAAAAGTTTTTTTACGAAAACTCCAGGATCAAACCTGGATCTATCTTCAACTCTTTATATATTCGTTTGGCCATACGCATCGCAACAGGACGTTTACCGGTCATTATTTGACTAAAGGTTGATTCTTTTACGTCAATAAGTACGGTCGTTTGACAATTTCCATAGTGATGTTTTCCGTGCTGCAAGTTGCAGGGGCAATTCCATCCTGATGATTTACGTGCTGCCGTTTTGTAAACTATTTTTTTAATTCACTTTTTTCCGGTTTCAGGCATTGTCAACTTACATAAGTAAGTGATAATATTTAATGTTATATTCACAAAGATAGAACTCTCCCTATTCCGATAGCCCCGATAGCTATCGGGGGAACCCTCTACACCAGCTGGCTGAGAGGGACTTTGCTGCGTGCAAACGTAGCAATGAATCTCAAAATTTGAGCCGCTTTGTACCCTTTCTCCTTGGGCGAAAGGGTTAGGGATAGAGGTCTTTTAATTTCAATTGTTTGAAATTTGGATAATATATCAATAAATATATCGAACTACTTATTTGTATAAAGTAGGGAAGAGTTGAAAAATAGAAATCCCCCTGCTGTAAAAAACAACAAGGGGATTTTCTTAAAAAAAATAGGTAATATTCAGCTGAGTCGGGATTTTAAAAAGCCAGCTAAGTAATTGTAAGTAAATAATGTCCTAGTTTGTTGATTTATTTTCTTTTGATTTTTCATTGCCGTCCCATTTATGGGACGGAATAAATAATGTATTATATCAAGGCTTTATCCAAATTTTAAAGGCCATTTGGCTAAAGTCTATAATGATTTTTAATGTTATATTTGTCCTGCTACTTATTTCCCAGTTACGCGTTCCAGTCTTTTCATCATGGAAAAAATAAACATGGCGGAAATAATACAGCAAAGGAAAAATACTCCCCACAATAAATACAAATCGATACGACCCCATAAGAAGCTACCAATGAACAAGAGTTTATTCCCTACCGCAGTAGCCAACAGCCAGCCTCCCTGCATTAATCCCTGGAAGCGGGGTGGCGCCACTTTCGATACGAAAGATAATCCCATGGGGCTTAGGAATAGTTCGGCGATAGTCAGGATCAGGTAACTGCTCATTAACCAGTAGGGCGAAACGCGTGAAATATCGGGCGTTGCAGCTCCACCTAACAAATAAGGTGAAATAACGTTGAGTGAAGCGACGAGTACCACCACAAATCCCAGACCGGCCAATATCATACCGAACCCGATTTTTTTAGGTGTCGAAGGTTCTATTCCTCTTTTGTTCAAAAAGCTGAAAAATCCCATGACAAGCGGTGTAAGTGCTACGATAAACAAAGGATTGAACGATTGGAATACTTCGGGGGCAATAGGATTTGCCACCCCGTAAGAACTCACAAAATAATAACATGCAGCACCGGCTGCCAGGGTGATAACACCGCCAATAACCCGGCTTTGTGCTTTTGCTTTGCTTTTAAAAACCAGCACCAATCCTACAATGGTAGCAATAACGCATAATATCGATTCCAGATTAAAGAACAGATAGGTTAGCGGCCCAACTTGTTTGGCTATATAGTCGCGGGCAAAGAATGTAAGCGTCAAACCATTTTGGTGGAAGGACATCCAGAAGAAGATGACCACCACAAATACCAGGATAAGCGATGTAACCTGTGGGCGTTCTTCTTTGGTCGAAACCTGAAAAATATAGGATACAAAAGCGATGAACAGGCCTATGGCAAGTCCAAACTTGTAGTCGAGTCCGGGGATTAACTGAAGCAGGAATGCCGTAATACCCATCAATGCCAGCGATATTGCCAAAGCCTTTCCGTTTCCGGTTACTTTCTCAGTAAGTTGACCTGTTGTTTTCTTTGCTTCAACTTTCACCACAGCGGTACCGGGTAATGCTTTGTTGAAAAAGATATAAATTAAAAGTGACATGATCATGGCACCGGCAGCAATTGCAAAAGCCCAGTTATAGCCCCTGGCAAATACATCGATATATTGTTGTGAAAAAGCCGTTAAGTCAGTCACCGGAACTTTGCTGATGACCGCGTTGTTGGCTAATTGTTGAAGCTGAGTTGTGTCTGTGAGTTTACCATCCAACATTTGATGACAAAGAGAAGGTAAGCTGCCATCGTGTAAAAAACCGTTGGTTTTTAACCACCAATTTCGAACGCCCGTTGCCACAAAAGGAGCAAAGAAAGCACCCACGTTGATTCCCATGTAAAAAATCATAAAGGCCGAATCGCGTAATTTGGCATACTTTTCATCATCGTACAACTGACCAACAACTGCCTGAAGATTACCTTTAAAAAAACCGTTACCCAGTGATATAATTCCAAGGGCTGCCAGGGTTGCATAAAGCGACATGTTGGGTATAGCAATCATTACATAACCCACAAACATAATGATTTGTCCCAACAGGATAATCAGTTTGTATTGTTTTTTCCAGTCGGCCAGCATTCCGCCTGCCAAAGCCAGGGCATAAATGGCAAAATAGAACCAACTGTAATAATCTCCGGCAACTTCTTCGGATAAACCGTATTTTACCTGTAAGAATAAAACTAAAATAGCCATCATGGTATAGAAGCCGAAGCGTTCGCCCATGTTCGTGAAAAATGCAACTAATAATCCCTTTGGATGGTTTCTTAACATAGATTTTAAATTAGTTCCCAAACCACCGAAGGGATTTAAGAAAATGAATTGAAACGTAATTATTTTTATAAATGCAAATATAACAAAATAGCTTGGAGAATCAATTTTTAAGCAAAAAGAAGTTTCTCATAGTTTATAGTCGATAGTTTATAGTTTATAGTTGATAGTTTATAGTCGATAGTTGGTAATCGATAAACTGATTAATTAATAAGATGTTAAGGCGTATTTTTTCACTTTTGTTCTATGCTGTAAATACACTTTTTTTCAAACATCATACATCAAACATGTAAACACATAATCCCTAATCATAAAATGAACTATAAACTATGAACTATAAACTATCGACTATAAACTTCTCAAGGTTTCATAACCACGCCTTTATTTTTTCGTCCATCCACTTTGATTATAATTGGTTTTTCAAAACGGACATGCCGTATGTATTCCGATTCGTAAACGGCGGGTTGGGCATCTAAATATTCCGTATCGTAGCTTCCATCATTCTGAAAGGGATTGATGGTGAAATAGGCAACGCCGAAAGAAGTCAGGTTTTGGAAAAAGTGCGTACCCTGGCTTGGTTCTATACGGTAGTTGGATAAACCGGACTCTACAATCACCCGGGCATTGCTGATATGAGGCCACTTTACGGGTATACCTAACCACGGATCGGCTGTCCCCCAACGTCCCGGACCAACGAGCACATAATGCCTGTTTTCCTTACACAGCTGACGGTTAATCTTTTCGATATCGTACATGATAAGTTGGTTTTTGGACGCGCTGAATGCTTCAGGCTTCACGTACACAAAATCGTACACATCATTGGTTATGCCGTGTCCCAGAGCACTGTTGCTGCTGATAATCGTGTTTTCTTCAGAGATGGAGCCAATGTCCTCATTAATCATTTCCTTGCTGTCGACAATGGGCCTTATTTGGAGGAAATAGAAGGTATGCTGTTTAGCGGGTGAATAATCGAGGTTGACTGCAAATTCTATCTCAATGGGTCGTCCCATTTCTACCTGCGAAATACGCAAGATTTCTTTCAATATTTCGGCAAGTGGAAATACATTGTGCTGTAAGATGTTGGCAAAGGTGATAACCTTACGTCCTTCGTCGTACAAGCCGTCATAAATCATCTGGTCCTGCATATTAAAGGTGGAAGCAATATACCGGAGCGTACCATCCTTCATGGCATCCTGAACATTTATTTTTAGCAAATTGAAACCATCATCCACCTGAGGTACAAACTGAGTCTGGCATAAATCCAGGGCATTAAAATAGGTTTGTGTTTCGCGTAAAGCAAAATCGAGTGTACTGGTCTGTAGAATGTTGTTGGGATATGCCGGCGAAAAACGTAAAGACACACCACCATCCACTATATGTTTTCCCAGACCCATGGCAATGTTGGCGATTCCATCTTCCGGTTTTTCGGCACCAATGGGATAATAATTCAGCGAACGCGCCACGCCTGAGAATGATGGATAAAAACGGTTACCGTATGCACTTCCACAAATTTCCTGCAACACGACAGCCATTTTTTCTTCATCTATCACATTTTTAGTGGCAGTCATATAGGCCTTACTGTCACGATAAAATACCGAAGCATACACTGCTTTGATAGCTTCGGTGATCATAAACAACATGTGCGTTCTGCTTTCTGCGTTATAAGGCACCATGTAGGTGGAATAAATTCCGGCGAAAGGCTGATAGTGGGAGTCCTCTAATAAACTCGACGAACGGACAGCGATAGGGGAGCGGATGGCACCCAGAAAAGCAAATAAATCGGCAATTAATCGTTGCGGAATACGGGCTTTGAGAAAATGTTTCAATATTTCATCATCGTCCATGTCCGATAAAGCAATGGGATAGAGTTTATTCAACTCCATAAATTCGGAAAAATTATCGGCACAAAGCACTACAGTTTTGGGTATGGTGATTTGTGCATTTTCAAATTTCTCCAGACTATCATTCCGCTTAATCATAGCATCAATAAATGCCAATCCGCGTCCTTTGCCCCCCAGTGAACCCTCACCGATACGGGCAAAGTTAGAGTATTGATCGAAGCGTTCGCGTTCGAAAACAGCCACAACACCACGGTTTTTGACTTTCCGGTAATGGACTATGGCATCAAAAATAATCTGGCGCACACGGTGCAGATCGCTGTTCAATTCGGTTTCAACAGTAATACTTTTCAAGAATTCTGCCAGTGGAAACATGGCCCGGGAATAGAGCCAACGCGAAATATTATTCCGCGAAACATGGAAAAAAAGCGATTCATCGCTGATTTTGAAAATACTTTCCTGCAATCCCCGTAAGTTATGTATGCGGGCTTCCTCTTCCCTGGTATTGGGATTAATAAATACAAAATCACCGAACCCAAAATTATTGGTGATTTTTTCACGCAATTCCAGGAGCAGTGTTTTCGACATTTTATTCAGAAAGGCTGCCTTTACTTCATCCGCTGCCAGGCGATTGTTTTCTTCAGTCGATTCTACTATCAACGGAATATGCTTGTCGTATTTGCGAATCTCTCTGCATAAATTAATTCCTGCTTTTTTATTTTTAACACCACCCTGCGGATAACTTACATCAGTGATTACACCGAGCATGTTGTGTTTGTATTTTTCGTAAATAGCCATACCTTCTTCGTATGAACGAGCCAGTAAAATTTTAGGACGGCCACGCATGCGGAGCATTTGTTCGTGTTCGTTCAGGGCTTCGGTCATAAATGAACGGGACTGCTTGAATACGTATTTGTATAAGTGCGGTACTATGGACGAATAGAAATGGATGGAATCCTCCACAAGCATAATAACCTGTACGCCCACCGATTTTACATCTTCTTCCACATTCATCCGGTCCTCGATTAGTTTGATAATGGCCAGCAAAATATCGGAATTCCCTAGCCAGCTAAAAACATAGTCGATGGCACTCAAATCTTCATTGGCAATACGGCGTGAAACAGATTTTGAAAAAGGAGTGAGTACTACAATGGGAATGTCGGGAAATTGCGTTTTTACTTCTTTTGCCCACTCAAAAGGATTAATGCTGTCGCCACTGGGCATGGAAATGATTAATTCGAATGATCGATCCCTGAGTTGTTCATTAGCCTCTTCTGCATTAGAAACCAGGGTGAATCGGGGCGGGTATCGAAGGTTTAAGGAAGTATATTCATTAAAAATCTGTTCATCTATCCTTCCATCTTCTTCCAACACAAAAGCATCATATTTACTGGCATAAAGTAATACATTGTAAATGCGATGCCTCATCAGATTGGCAAAGGTAGTGTCCTTAAAATATAGTTTTTTAATGTTCGGTGTGTTCATGGTAATAGAATATAGTGTTTTCGTTCGTTTTCAGGTAGTTGGAGTCCTGTTTCATTTAAAAAAATAAAATTAAATTTCTGCCCTGAAAATATTTATCAAAAATACTCCAAAATGTTTGATTATAACAAATAAAATCTCTAAACTTGCAGTGGAAACGAAATGATAGTGATTCTTCCTGATGAATACTCTTTATGAAAGGTGAATTCATAGATTGATGGTTAAATTAAGACAATCAACTTTCATTATGATATAAATATTTACATATCTTTCGTTTTTGACAATTGAATATTTCTTTCTAAAGGATAAATTAATCTTATTTTTTATACTTGTTTCACTAAAAACATATTGTATGAATATCGAAAAATTGATGCAATCGCTTGAGGCTAAACACCCGGGCGAAATTGAGTATTTACAGGCTGTACGCGAAGTGTTGGTAACCATAGAACCGGTATACAACCAGCATCCGGAATTTGAGAAGGCAAAAATTGCAGAACGGTTGGTTGAACCCGATCGAATTTTTACGTTTAAGGTGCCTTGGGTGGATGATCGTGGTGAAGTGCAATTAAATATTGGTTACCGGATACAATTTAATAACGCCATTGGACCATACAAAGGCGGTTTGCGTTTTCACTCTTCGGTGAATCTTTCCATTCTCAAATTTCTGGGTTTCGAACAAATATTTAAAAATGCTCTGACCACACTGCCTATGGGCGGTTCAAAAGGTGGCTCGGATTTCAATCCTCGCGGAAAATCGGATGCTGAAGTGATGCGTTTCTGTCAGGGATTTATGATTGAACTTTGGAGGCACATTGGTGCCGATACGGATGTTCCAGCCGGTGATATAGGTGTAGGTTCACGTGAAATCGGTTATTTGTACGGTATGTACCGTAAACTGGCCAGAGAGAATACCGGTGTTTTGACGGGTAAAAGCCTCGAGTACGGCGGTTCGCTGATTCGTCCGGAAGCTACCGGTTTTGGTGGGTTGTATTTTGTGAAACAAATGCTGGAAACTGCCGGAATGACCATAAAAGGTAAAACTATTGCCATTTCCGGATTTGGAAATGTGGCCTGGGGTGCTGCTAAAAAAGCAACTGAATTAGGTGCTAAGGTGGTGAGTATTTCCGGCCCCGATGGATATATATACGATGAGAAGGGTATTTCGGGCGAAAAAATTGATTATATGCTCGAACTCCGCGTTACCTGTAACGATATTGTTTCACCTTATGCCGAAAAATTCGGAGCCAAATTTGTTCCAAATCATCGACCATGGGAATTGAAAGTAGATATAGCTTTGCCTTGTGCCACGCAAAACGAACTGAACGAGGATGATGCCAAACAATTGATCGCCAACGGCGTGATTTGTGTGGGCGAAATTTCGAACATGGGTTGTACGCCCGAAGCAATAGAATTGTTCATTCACAACAAAATTATGTACGGACCGGGTAAAGCGGTGAATGCCGGCGGAGTAGCCACTTCAGGACTTGAAATGTCGCAAAACGCGATGCACCTGACCTGGACAGCCGAAGAAGTTGATGCTAAATTGCATCAAATCATGAGCGAAATTCATACACAATGCGTGAAAAATGGTCGCGAAGCCGATGGTTATATTAATTACATGAAAGGTGCCAATGTGGCCGGATTCCTGAAAGTAGCCAGAGCCATGCTGGCGCAGGGTGTGCTGTAAATTTATGCGTGATAAATGATAAGTTAAGAATGAGATTTTATCGCTGATAATTCTTGTCTTATTTTGAAATATTGCGATTCTATAATCACCAAAAAGAGAAAATTCAGCGTACAAAACGTTGGGTTTTCTCTTTTTAAATTTTGGTTTCCCGTGTTATGCGTTCTGCGGTTCGTGTTTCTGATTTAGCGGTAGATTAGAAGAAATACTAGTGTTTGCAAAATATTGGATTCAATCAATTATTCAAATTAACTTTTCGGGATTCCACAGCCGTCCCTGCCAGGTGTCCCTTTCTTCTAGTCGTTTTTCAATAAGTCGTAGAAATTCAAAGTTTTTTAATCCCCATTCCGGAGCAATCAGCATTTTTACGGGCGATTGAGATACAAAACGTTCCACACCCATTTTGGGATTCAGGCGTTCGAGAAAATCGATGGCCAGATCAGCGTATTCGTTGACCGTGTACAGATGGAACCATTCGGGATGCGTTGCATATTGTTCTGCCATTTTGGTGCCCTTTACCAATTGCAACTGATGAATTTTTAGTGAGCTAATGGGAAGCTCCGATAATTTGTCGGCGTGAGATAGCAGAGTCTCACGATCCTCGTTGGGCAATCCTAATATAATGTGAGCACCGGTGTGTATATCGCGCTTAGCAGTCGCGCGAATGGCTTTTTCGGCGCAGGCAAAATCGTGACCGCGGTTGATAAAACGTAAAGTATCATCATTCGTTGATTCAATACCGTATTCAATCATTACGTAGTGCTTTTTTGCTAGATCTCCAAAATAATCCAGCAATTCGTCATTCACACAATCGGGGCGGGTACCCACTACCAATCCCACTACATTCGCATGCGAAAGGGCTTCTTCGTAAATGGCCTTCAGGTTTTCTATCGAATCGTAGGTATTGGTGTATGCCTGAAAATAAGCCAGGTAATATTGAGCTGCATATTTGTGTTGAAAAAAAGCTTTGCCTTCTTCCATTTGTTGGCTAACACTTTTCGATGGTTTACAATATTCGGGACTAAATGTCTGGTTATTGCAATAGGTGCAACCTCCCGTGCCCTTGCTTCCATCGCGGTTGGGGCATGTGAAGCCGGCATTAATCGAGATTTTTTGAACGCGCTGGGTAAATAATTTTTTTATTTGTTTGTTGTAGTTCAAATATCGTTCGCCGTTGAATTCAACGGGAATATTTAATTGGGAATTTAGTGTATCGTTCATTTTGTTTCTTCAAATTGGAGGAAGGACAAAGGTAGCTATAAAGAACCAAGAACCAAGAACCAAGACATAAGACAAAAGAGGCAGAGGCAGAGGCAAGAGCCAGAAGCAAAGATTAAAGAATTAGGATTAAGAATTAAAGAACAAAGATAAATAATCAATGAGTAAATCATCCGAAAACAAGAACCCGGAACGCGGAACTCAGAACGCAAAACCCGAAACACCGAAAAGCCCTGACTGTTTTAAAACAATCAAGGCTTTTTGGTTTATAAAATAACTGATTAATTACACTCCAAGTGACGAGCGAACTGCTTCAATTTTCTTGTTGGCAGCGGCATCGGCTGCATCGTAATCGGCACGGGTTTTCATATTACCACGTACCTCGATATAGAACTTGATTTTAGGTTCAGTTCCCGAAGGACGAACAGAAATTTTGGTGCCATCTTCGGTGAAATATTGTAATACATTGGAAGTAGTCGGCATAACCAAAGGGCTTACTTCTCCGGTTGCTACATTTGTCATTTTCAGGGTCTCGTAGTCTTTGATAAAAGTAACTTTCGAACCGGCAATTTCTTTTGGTGGATTGCTGCTGAAATCACGCATCATTTGAGCAATTTCTTCGGCTCCCGATTTGCCCTTACGAACAACAGAAATACCTTTTTCTTTTCCATAACCGTATTCTATATAAATATCCTGCAATAATTCGAAAAGCGTTTTTCCGTTATCTTTAGCCCAGGCAGCAATCTCGGCCATCATAGCACAGGATGAAACTGCATCTTTATCACGGGCAAATTCTTCGGGAAGGAAACCGTAGCTTTCTTCACCACCGCCAATATATGTTTTTTTGCCTTCATTTTCCCGGATAACGGCAGCTATCCACTTGAATCCGGTAAAACAATCGAACAATTCAACACCATTCCTTTCGGCAATTTGTTTGATGATTTCGGTAGTTACAATGGTTTTTACCACGTATTCATTTCCTGTAATTTTACCCAGTTCTTTCCAACGACGAATCAGGTAATAAGTAAATAACAAGGCCGTTTGGTTTCCGTTAACAAGTATCCATTCGCCTTTGTCGTTTTTAACGGCTACTCCCAGTCGGTCAGCGTCAGGATCAGAAGCCATCACGATGTCGGCATTGGTTGCAATTGCTTTTTTAACTGCCATATCCAATGCAGCTGGTTCTTCCGGATTCGGAGAAACCACCGTTGGAAAATCACCACTGGTCACATCTTGTTCAGGCACATTAATAATGTTGGTAAAACCAAATTCACGCAATGCGCGTGGAATAAGTTTCACGCCCGTACCATGTATGGGTGTATAAACTATTTTTAAATCGCTGTTGCGTTTGATGGCATCCGGCGATAGGGTCAATGTTTTGATAGCATCAATAAAGGCCTTATCAATTTTTTCACCAATGCTTTCAATTAAAGCAGGATTGCCTTTGAACAGGATATCATCTACATTGGTTATTTTATTTACTTCGGTAATCACATTTTCATCGTGTGGAGCAATCATTTGTGCGCCATCGTCCCAATATGCCTTATAGCCGTTGTATTCTTTTGGATTGTGTGACGCTGTGAGGATAATACCGCTTTGGCAACCCAATTGACGAATGGCAAAAGAGGCTTCGGGGGTAGGACGTAGGTCTTCGAATAAATAGACTTTAATTCCGTTGGCAGAGAAAATATTGGCGGATATTTCGGCAAACAGGCGGCTGTTATTCCGGCAGTCGTGACCAATCACTACGCTGATTTGTGGTACGTTGGAAAATTGAGCCTTCAGGTAATTGCTCAAACCTTGTGTGGCAGCACCCACGGTGTAAATATTCATGCGATTGGTTCCAGCACCCATTATACCGCGTAAACCACCGGTTCCGAATTCCAGATTCCGGTAAAACGATTCGATTAATTCGGTTTTGTCTTCTGCATCCAGCATGCGGCAAATATCTGCTTTTGTTTCTTCATTGTAGTTACCCGCCAGCCATGTCTGTGCTTTGGCGATTACTTCCATAAGTAAACCATTGTCTTTCATATTGTTTATAGTTTGATTATTTTTTTACAGTTTTGGACGATAAAATTACAATATTTTTTTGAATTGAAAAAATTTTTATTTTATTCTTTTCTCTGTATCCTCCTTAAACTGAAAAAATCAGTCAGCTTTTTTTTCCGTTTATTTTTACTCCGAATAAACAGATCATTTTATCAGGAAGGCTTTTTTTACAAAAACAGGAGATTCTAATCCATTAAAATAAGAAAGACCCTTCGTTAAACTACGAAGGGTCTATATTTCAAATATTTATAAGTGTAAACTTATTTTTTTACTGAAAAGGCAAAAATACAATGGCTATTGTATTTTTCTCCCGGGCGTAACACCGGTGATGGCCATTGAGTTTTATTAGGAGAATCGGGAAATTTTTGAGTTTCCAGACAAACAGCAGCGCGCTGATTGTATGTAATTCCTTTTTTACCTTTCACTGTCCCATCCAGAAAATTGCCGGTATATATTTGAATTCCAGGTTCGTTTGTGTATACATTAAGTACTATTCCTGTTAATGGCGATTCCATAGTACTTGCTACTTGTTTGATGTCGCCTTTGGTATTTAGAACCCAATTATGGTCATAACCATTACCGTTTTTCAATTGAATGAAATCAAAATTATTGATGCGTTTACCAATAGCAGTAGGTTTCAAAAAGTCCATGTCAGTCCCTTTTACAGGCAAAATTTCGCCAGATGTCATAAAAGTGGAATCTACCGGGGTGTATGAGTCGGCGTTGATAGTTAGCAAATAGTCTGAGTTTGTGCGGGAGGCATCACCATCGAGGTTAAAATAGGAGTGATTAGTCATATTTACAACAGTTGGCTTGTCGGTTTCTGCTTCGTAATTGATGTCGATAGCATTATCTTCCGTTAATTTGAAAATGACTTTGCAAGTAAGATTTCCCGGGAAACCCTCTTCTCCATCTTTCGACAGATAGGTCAGTTCCAGGGTTTGGTCATCCACCTTTTTTGCATCATACACGGCATATTGAAATCCTTTGGGTCCACCATGTAAGCAATGCCCGAAATTATTTTGTGGGAGTTGGAAAGTTGTTCCATCGAGGCTAAATTTGCCATTGGCTATGCGGTTAGCATAACGTCCGATTGAAGCTCCAAAATCGCTGGGAATATTGATATAGTCCTGAATAGAATCAAAACCCAGAACTACATCCTGCATTTTTCCATTTTTATCGGGAACCACAATAGATACAATACGTCCACCGAAATTGGTGATACATACTTCCATACCAGCTTTGTTTTTTAAAACATACAAATCGGTTTTATTTCCGTCTTTTTCCGTTTCGAAATTCGATTTCACTAATCCTGAAAGTGTTGTTTCCATAGATGTCTTTTTAGGTGAGCATGAGGCAAATATCAAAGCGATAACAGCCAGACTGATTAATGTTTTTTTCATTGTAATGGATTTAATGTTTTATTTTGTTATTTGAATTGTTTATTACTCTTCAAAACTACACATTCTGTTTCATTACTCCAATAGTTTGGTTAATTTATTTCCATTTGTGACCAAATTATTTTGAAATAAGTAAATCCAGATCCAATAACCTTCCTGTTTGTAGCTTGGTTTTACCTTTGAAAAAGGTTATGGATGTCAAATTATTTCGTTTGATCTTATAGTAATAAATTTGTTTACCAATTTTGAGTTGCAAATAAATGTTTAATTTATTGTTTATTCTTCCAATAATTTTTTGGCATCAATGTATTGAGCCATTCCTTTAGCTACATTTTTTGCTTCACGCATAGCCAATACTACCGTTTGAGCTGTATGAACGACGTCACCACCCGCAAACACTCCTTTTCGGGTAGTCATTCCATAGGGTCTATCTTTGGTAACTACATAGCCGGTGTCATTTACATCGATACCTAAAGTCGTTGAAACAATGCGGTTTGCCGGGCGTGAGCCCACAGCCAACAGAAGTACATCCAATTGAATTAGCTCCAGATTATTTTCTACAGAAATGGTGGCTTCCTTCAGTTTGTTTTTATCACCTCTTAATTCCACAACGGAGGTATTCCACGAAAATTTCACGCCTTCTTCCACCGCTTCGTTATATTCGGTTTGCAGGGCTGGAATATCATTTTCGGTTCTGTGATAGAATACAGTCACGCATTTTGCTCCAATTCTCAAGGCGGTACGGGCCGCATCCATGGCCACATTTCCTCCTCCGATAATGCCCACGCAATCGCCTGTTTTTACCTGAACTTCTCTTTTTCCCAAACTCTTATTGTTGTACAGACTTACAGTTCTCAAAAAATAGGACGACTGAATTACACCTATCAAATCTGATCCGGGTATATCCAGCGCTTTGGGTATCGCTGTTCCGGTTCCGATAAATACGGCGTCAAAACCTCTGTCAAACATGTCATCTACGGTCAGATCCTTTCCCACCATGCAATTGGTAATAAAAGTCACACCCAGACCGGCAATTTTATCAATTTCTCTTTTTACTATATCTTTGGGCAATCGGTAATGCGGGATTCCGAACATCAAAACGCCTCCCAATTCTTGTTCACCTTCGTAGATAACCACATTAAAACCCATGCGTGATAAATCGCCTGCAACGGTCAGTCCGGCAGGTCCCGAGCCGATAACAGCAACTTTTCCCCTGGTTTTCGGAGCCAGTTTTTCGTGGATTAGTCCCATTTCGCTGTCGAAATCGGCTATAAACCGTTCCAGTTTACCTACCCGGATCGGATCGCCTTTTTTATTTAAAATACAATGCCCTTCACATTGTTTTTCGTGTGGGCAAACTCTTCCGCAAATGGAGGGCAAATTACTTTTTTCGTTTATAATTTGCATGGCACTACCCACGTTACCTGTAGAAAGTTGAAAAATAAAACCGGGAATATCATGCTCTATCGGACAACCGGTAACACACAAGGGTTTCTTACAGTTTAAGCACCTCTTTGCCTCTTCAAAAGCTTCTTTGGGGCTAAATCCCTCATTGATTTCCTTAAATTTTAATTCAGACATTTACACTAATTGTTTTTGAATTGATAGTTTTATCGGGCTGCAAAGATAGTTGAAATTGGTTGACCAACAACAAAAAGGTTGGAAAATTGTTTTTTCAGATATATAAAACGCACAGCCCATTTTTAGGGACTGTGCGTTTTTTGGGGATAGTGATCGAAGAACTGATACTGGTATTTAAAGTCCTAAATATGACCTAAACTTTCGTATTTATATCATTTTTTCATATTTGGCAATTCCAGACCGTAACCCTTTTTCTTATCTTCGGCTTTGAGCATAAAGGCAACGATTAAGGCCAGAAAACCGAAAATCATGAAAATAAGATTGGCGAAAGTATAATCGTAACGTAATGCGATTTTCTGATTCGAAATGATTTCATATCCGGCTATCACGCAGGCATCTTCTACTATTCGTTCGTTTAAGTTTTTATCCTCACTGAATTTAAGCAACTGTACAGCCTGAATATTAGCATTAACCATATCACCTTTAAAGCTGGAATAACCTGTGGTATCCTGAACACCTTCGTATTCGGTATTCACTAACACTTGATTTATTAAACGGGTAGTGGTTTTATCTACGGCTTTATCAAAGTCTATTTTATTTAGTGCAAGTCGTGGATTTAATTGGGTATAGGTTTCTAAAACTGCTCCTTTTACCGTTGCTTTAGCCTGAGTAATGGTGGGATTGGTTGCACTCAATACGATTCCTATTAATAATGGAACACCCATTAGACCCCAGTTTTGTATCCAAAAAATTAAAGCATAAGCTGTACCGAGTTGTTTTTCGGGGATAATTTTTGGAACGGAAGGCCACATAGCCGAGGGAACCAGCGATAAAGCAATACCAAGCACCACAGTAACGGCAATAGCCAATATCCAGTTATTTAAAAACGGTATGGAGAAAATTCCATGCACCAGAATCAATAATAAAGCACCGATAATCATAATGGTAGCTCCTTTTCCTTTTTTGTCGTAGAGATTCCCGAAAAATGGAGTCAGGAAAAGTGTTCCCAATGGCAACACACTTGGAATCAATCCGGCGAGATCGGGATTTACCTGATATTTGTTGATTACCAAATCGGTGGCAAATTTAATCCAGGGAAAAACAGCCGAATAGAACAAAACACAGAGAATGGCTATCAGCCAAAAACCCTTGTTGGTAACAATACTTACAATATCGGATAATTTAAAGGGATCTTCATCTTCTTTTTCCATGTTCGCTTCGGAAGCCTCTAATTTTTTGTCCATTCCTATGTAGACAAAATAAGCTATCAACCCGATAATGAGCAAGAGTACACCAAATAGAATAGGAGCCGAGACATCACCGAAATATTTTGCAATAGGAAGTGGAATGGCCAATGCCATCAAGGTTCCCATGCGGGCAGTTGCCATTTGCAGACCCATGGCCAGGGCCATTTCTTTGCCTTTAAACCATTTCACGATAATACGCGAAACGGTGATACCGGCAGTTTCAACCCCTACCGCAAAAGTAGCGTAACCCAAAGCGGCTATCATAACCTGCGCTTTAATACCTAAAATAGGTGCTGCATTTTCGGGAAAGAAATGTGACACAGCAAAAAATTTCATCGCTGCACCCACTATCATGATGGATGTTGAGAGAATACCTGTAAACCGAACACCCGTTTTATCCAGGATAATTCCGCCCAGAATAAGCATCAAAAGAAAAACATTGAACCAGCCATAGGCACTGGTGAAAATACCGTAATCCATGTTGTCCCATAACAACTGACTTTCCAACATGGGTTTTAAAGGACTCATGGCGTCGGCAATGTAATAACCGCATAACATGGTGAAAGATACTATGGCCAATGCGGACCATCTGGCAGCAGGAGACTCCCGAAGTGACGAAGATTTTTTTTCAGTCATAAACTATTTGTATTTTTAGGTGTTTTAAAATTGAGATGTGAGAATTAATGATTTTTAGCCCACAAATTTACTGAAAAAATTCATGTGCTGATGCTAAGTCTGACAAAATTACCGATAAAAATACTATTACTCCTTCGGTATCGTTTTTGAAGAACCAATGGCAGCTCTTGCCCCGACCCTCTACATTTTGTAGCTATCCGTTTGTGATAAAGTGTTTTGAATTAGTCTGAATCTGAATTTTCATGGCTGTCTCAATTGCTTTGGCTGTCTAACTGACAGCAAATAATCTGAACAAAAAATAATATTCGGGCGAAATGCCATTTAATTTACTATATTTGTCAAATAAAATTAGGAGAACAATATATGACAGTCAACTATTCCGAACAATTGCATAACGTGCTTATATATAGCACACAAGAAGCAGAAAGACTGGGTAACAACTATGTGGGACCCGAACATTTGTTATTGGGTATTTTGCGCAATGGGAGCGGAAAAGCCATCGATATATTAAACTTTTCGCATGTAAACTTGTCGAAAATAAAACAAACTATCGAAAGCCAGATTCGTACCGACGTTGAACCGACCGGAGAAGATATTCCCAGCCTGAAAAGTACCGAAAAAATAAAAAAAATTATGGAGTTGGAAGCACGTTCATTATCAGCCGATACAGCCGATACCGAACATTTACTATTGGCAATTCTGAAAGAAAAAAATAATCTTGCCGGGGATGTTTTGTTGGCAGAGCATTTAACTTACGAACAAGCCAAAAACTTTATTGAAGAACCCAAAGATGTACGTAACATGGGATCCAGTTTTCAGGATGACGATGACGATGATGAAGATCCCCGTCGCAAACAAAAACCAAACTCATCGGCATCGGCTAAGCAGAGCGATACCCCGGCTCTGGATAATTTTGGAACGGATATCACAAAAGCTGCCCTGGAGAACCGCCTGGATCCAATCGTGGGACGTGAACGTGAAATTGAGCGTCTGGCTCAAATCCTTAGCCGTCGAAAGAAAAACAATCCGGTACTTATTGGTGATCCGGGTGTTGGTAAATCGGCTATAGTTGAAGGTTTAGCCCTGAGAATCATTCAGCGCCGTGTTTCGCGTGTGTTGTTCGATAAACGGGTAGTGTCATTGGATATGGCATCTATTGTGGCCGGCACCAAATACCGTGGTCAGTTTGAAGAACGAATCAAAGCTATATTGAACGAACTCTCGAAGAATCCGAATGTGATTCTTTTTATCGATGAGATACATACAATTGTTGGTGCAGGTGGTGCACCCGGTTCGCTGGATGCTGCCAATATGCTGAAACCCGCTTTAGCACGTGGAGAAATACAATGCGTGGGTGCTACCACACTAGACGAATACCGTCAGAGCATAGAAAAAGATGGCGCGTTGGAACGGCGTTTCCAAAAGATCATGGTGGACCCGACTACGGCTGAAGAAACTCTGACCATATTGGAAAACATACAGGATCGTTACGAATTTCATCATAATGTACGTTACACACCCGAAGCTATTAAAGCTTGTGTGCGACTAACCGACCGGTATATAACCGACCGCTGTTTCCCCGATAAAGCAATCGATGCGTTGGACGAATCAGGTTCGCGTGTTCACATAGGTACAGTTTCGGTTCCTGCAGAAATCGAAGTGCTGGAAAAACAAATTGAAGAGCTACGCAAAGAAAAACTGAGAGTACTCTCTGAACAAAAATACGAACTGGCAGGTCCAATCCGTGACAAAGAAAAGCAATACCAATATCAATTGGAAGATGCTGTTAAACGTTGGGAACAGGAAGCTCAACAACATCCCGAAACGGTGGACGAAGAGAAAGTGGCTGAAGTAGTGGCCATGATGTCGGGTATTCCGGTACAAAGGATTGCGCAGGCCGAAGGTCTTAAACTGCGTCAAATGAAAGATGCTTTGCAAGGCAAGGTAATTGGACAGGATGAGGCTGTGAATAAGATAGTTAAAGCCATTCAACGAAATCGTATTGGTTTGAAAGACCCGAGCAAGCCAATTGGCTCGTTTATCTTTTTGGGTCCTACCGGTGTTGGAAAAACGCATTTGGCAAAAGTATTGGCCGAGTTTCTTTTCGACAGTTCGGATGCGTTGATACGCTTGGATATGAGCGAATACATGGAGAAATTCAGCGTTTCGCGTCTGATTGGAGCACCTCCCGGATACGTGGGCTACGAAGAAGGTGGTCAGTTGACCGAAAAAGTGCGCCGGAAGCCCTATTCTATTATTCTGCTCGATGAAATAGAAAAAGCTCACCCCGATGTGTTTAATATATTATTGCAAGTAATGGATGATGGTCGGTTGACCGATAGTTTGGGTCGTCGTATAGATTTTAAAAACACGATTATCATTATGACGTCCAACGTGGGAACACGCCAGTTGAAAGATTTTGGTAAAGGTGTAGGGTTTAATATTCCAATGAGTAAGGAAATGGACTCAGAATTTTCGCGTGGTGTGATTCAAAAAGCGTTGAACCGTACTTTTGCTCCCGAATTCCTCAACCGTGTGGATGATGTGATCATGTTCGACCAATTGAGCAAAGCATCTATCTCTGTCATTATTGATTTGGAGCTGAAAGGCCTTTTTGGTCGCGTGACGGCAATGGGCTACAAACTGGAACTTACTCCCGAAGCCAAAGAATATATTGCCATGAAAGGGTACGATGTAACTCTGGGCGCTCGTCCTTTGAAACGCGCCATTCAACACTATTTGGAAGATGAGTTGGCTGATATCGTGCTGGCAGGAGAATTAGTAGAAGGTGATACCATTTTGATGGAACTTCAACCCGAAACGAATCTGATTAAGGCGCGAATCGTAAAACCGATTGTTGCACTTAATAATTAGTTAATTGGTTGATTGGTTAATTGGTTGATTGGTTAGTTAGTTAGTTAGTTAGTTAGTTAGTTAGTTAGTTAGTTAGTTAGTTAGTTAGTCCCGAAAGCGGGATGTCGCAAGCTCCATTAGTTAGTTCGTTAGAGAAAAAAAGAATCCCCGCTACAATTAATGTAACGGGGATTTTTTTTTTTTATTCAGTTTTGGTTTTGTTTAATAGTTCGCTTTAACACGGAACACGGAACACGGAACGTTTTTTTTACATCCTTCTTGTCACACCTTCAGTAGGTATACTTTCGTATTTGAATCGGTTTACAGCTGTCACCACAAAGGCATAGCGTCCTTTGAGTCTTATATCAAGTTTTCGCAGGTCCAGACAATTATCGGCGGTACGAGCAACAATATTTGTTGGATCGCTCATGTCACCCACTTTTTTACCTTTAAAGGCATACACTACGTAATAAGCCACCTGGCATCCGCCATCTTCCGTTACCCTGTCCCACAACAAAAAGGCTTCGTCTCCGTCTTTAACAATGTGGATATTTTGAGGTTGTGCGGATGCTTCACCCGGAATATTCCTGTTTATCGGACATATAGCAGGATATTTGTATAAATTATTTTGAAGACTATCATTCAATCCTTGTTTGTTTTTAACGAATTCCTTGGCACTGAAAAAGACAGCTCCATCAATTTGCGGAAAGCTTTTGTTTAGGTTCAGTTGACGAATCACTTCGTTGCCGTTACGCCATGCTGAATTTGCATGCGAAGAACCTAATTGAGAGTTGTAGAGACCGATGTACAGGTTTTTGCCGAATGAATTTTCGCTCCACCATTTGGCAAGTACGGCATAATCGGCTACTTTTTTACCTATTTCCCAGTAGAGCTGAGGTACCACATAATCGATGCTTCCTTCTTTCAGCCATTTCAAAATATCAGCGTAGAGGTCATCGTAGTTTTGCACGCCGGCACGGGTAGCCGAACCGCGTGGGTCTACATTATTGTTGCGCCATACACCGAAGGGAGAAACACCGAATTCGACCCAGGGTTTAAGGCTTTTAATGGTTTGTTGCAATTCCGAAATAACCATATTCACGTTGTTTCGTCTCCAGTCATCTTTTTGATTGGGAGCAAAACCGCGCGGGTATTTTCTAAAGGTAGCTTCGTCAGGAAACTCTTCGTTGGCAACACGATAAGGATAGAAATAGTCGTCGAAATGGATGGCATCAATATCATAGCGTGAAACCACATCATCTACCACCTTATTCAAAAACTCGCGGGTTTCGTCAAGTCCGGGATTATAATAATACTTACCACCGTATTCCACGAATAAGTCTTTATTTTTATAGTACAAATGGTCTTTACTCAATAAATCGATTCTGCCTGAATTAGTTACCCGGTAAGGATTTAGCCACACATGCACTTCTATGCAGCGTTTATGAGCTTCATCGATAATAAATTGCAGCGGATCATAATACGGGTTTGGTTTTACACCTTGCTTCCCTGTGAGCCAGTTCGACCATGGTTCGAGAGTGGAAGGATAAAATGCATCTGCCGTTGGGCGAATCTGCATCACGATGGCATTGATATTGTTTTCGGCTAATTTATCCAACATATCTCTCATTTCGGTGCGTTGCGCTTTCGTTGAAAGATTTCGCTGACTTGGCCAATCAATATTGGCGACGGTAGCTATCCATACGGCACGCATTTCACGCTTTTGATGTTGAGCCGACAGGCTAGTCAGTAAGGCAAAAAAGCAAATAATAATAATGAATGTTTTTCTCATTTTAATTGATTAATCATTAACTGGATTGTATATTCGGGTGTTCTTTTTTAAGGTTTTAAATTTGCTCATTTCTTAGCCGTAGTACATTTATCTACCAGATAAACGATAGACATATACGGGATGCCACTGTGTGTATTCAACCCTATTTCGCAGGTACGGCTGTTGCTGTATCCAACTTTTGCATGAGCTTCTTCCACTTGCGGACGGAGTTTTCGAAGTCCGTGAGCATTTAGTTCGGGCAGGGTGAAACCCTTATCACCGGCAAATCCACAACATCCCACTTCGTCGGGAACAAGAACTTTCGTGCTGCATAGTTGGGCGATTTTCACCAAAGTCGGTTTTAAGTTCATTTTTATTGTGGAACAGGTAGCATGAACGGTAATCGATTCGTCGGTAGGGTGAAAATCGAGCCTGTCGAGCAAGAACTCGTTGATAAATTCCACCGGTTCGTACAGTTTCAGGTTGCACATGCTGTGACGCATACGCAGTAGACATGGACTCTGGTCGCATAACACCGGATAACGTCCGTTTTCGGTGGCAGCATAAAGTTCCAGTTCCAGTTCAGCCGATTTTTGATCGGCAATTTGCGGCATACCTTTACTTTCCCAGATAGTTCCGCAACACAGACTTTGCATGTTTTTCGGAAAAATAACTTCATAGCCCGATTTGTTCAGGAATGCAACCATTTTTTGTACCAAAGGAGTCTTGTCCGGATCGTTTGTACTGGTGCCCATCATTTGATTCAGGCAACTGGGGAAATAAACCACTTTCAATGGATTATCCGTAGGTATTTGTTTTTTTATTTTTTTGCTTCGTTTCGGTAAGGATGGCGTCCACAAAGGGATGGCGTTTTTACTGACTGAACGTAATCCTTTGGTAAAGGCTCCCATGGCATTTTTTCCAATAACAGTTCGGGCAGCATTGGCTACCCAAAGCGTCGTTCTTACCCCTGAGGCCAGTGATTTGAAATTTTTTGCAGACCATTCACCGAGCTTTTGAGCCTTTTCGTTTCCTTTTAGATTTTCTTCCCGCAGCACATGGATGTAATCACCCACGTTGATTTCTACCGGGCAGGAAGTAGAACAGAGGCCATCGCCGGCACAACTTTGCTCGCCGGCAAACTTGAAACTTTCCACCAGTGCATTGAGTCTTTCGGGATTTTCGTTCGTTGCTCTCAGGCGGGCAATCTCACGCTGAATAACGATGCGTTGGCGGGATGAAAGTGTAAATCCACAACTCACACAATTCACTTCACAAAAACCACATTCGATACATTTATCTATCAGCGGATGAGTGATGGGAAGTGGTTTCATGTTTTTGATATGGCAATGCGGATCGTCGTTGAAAATAACACCCGGATTGAGCAACCCTTTCGGGTCGAAGAGCTGCTTTACTTCACGCATGAGTTTAAAGGCTTTATCACCCCATTCTTTGCGTACAAACGGGGCCATATTACGACCGGTACCATGTTCGGCTTTTAGCGAACCCTGATATTTGTTCACCACCAGCTCAATCACTTCGTTCATCATGTTTTCATACTGAGCCACCGCCTCTGGAGTATCGAAACGTTGATTGATGATAAAGTGATAATTTCCTTCGAGTGAATGACCATAGATCACTGCATCGTCATATCCGTGACGAGCCAGAATGCCTTGCAAATCTTCGGTGGCATCCGGTAAGTCTTCCACTCGGAAAGCTACATCCTCTATCAGACAGGTTGTTCCAACCGGACGCATACTTCCTACCGATGGAAATATGCCCGAACGCATGGCCCAATAGGCAGTGTATTCGGATTCCAGGGCTGTGAAACGGGTAGGGTAGAGGGTTTTAAAATGCGAAATGATACCTGTGATTTCGTCTATTTGTTGTTGTAGGGTGTTTTCATCTTCAGCTTCGGTTTTTATCAAAAGAGCAGAACCGTTTTCGGGTACAGATTTTAATTCGGGCAGTGCATCGGGTTTGTCTTCTACCGAACGCAAAGCTTTACGGTCGAAAAATTCAACAGCTGATACTGAACTGTTTTTAAGAGCAATGACCGTTTCGCAAGCAGTACGAGTGTCGTCGAAAAAGAGCATAGCACTGGCTTTGTGCGGATAATCGATAACCGTTTTCATGGTAGCCTCTGCCAGGAAAGCCAGTGTACCTTCGGAACCTACGATGAGGTTGGTGATAATGTGAAAAGGGTCTTCGAAATCGATAAAAGGATTGATCGATAAGCCGGTTACATTTTTAATAGAATATTTCCGGCGAATCAAATTGCTGAGCTCCTTGTCAGCACGCACCTTGTCGCGCATATCGCAGATACTGCGTATAAAAGCAGGATGCGTCTGACGAAATTCTTCCCGGCTTTCTTTGTCACCTGTATCGAGTAAAGTGCCATCGGCGAAGATAAGTCTGGCCGAAAGCAACATCTGATAACTGTTCTGACGTGTGCCACAACTCATGCCCGAAGCATTGTTCAAAATGATACCGCCAACCATGGCCGATTTGATGGAAGCCGGATCGGGTGGAAATTTTTTGCCCAGGGGTTTCAGAATCTCGTTTACCCGTTGGCCGATAATGCCGGGTTGTAGACGGATGGAATTGCCATCGGGAGCAATTTTGTATTTCTCCCAGTTTTTCCCGGCCACTACCAGAATGGAATTACTGATAGCTTGCCCGGAAAGACTCGTGCCTGCTGCACGAAAGGTCACCGGCTGATTAAATCGGTTGGCAATTTTCAGAATTTCGATGATTTCCTTTTCGTTAGCCGATTGAATAACTACTTGTGGAATCAACCTGTAAAAACCGGCATCGGTCCCCCAGGCTAAGAGGCGCATATCGTCGGTGTAAATGCGGTCGATGGGAACGCATTTTTTTATGTCTTTAAGAAATGATTTCATGGTACTAATTACACTAATTAAAACTAATTACACTAATTCTGATTTCCTTCATTTGGATTTTCACAGATTAAAAAAAGATTTTCACAGATTCTGTTGTTTAATTAAGAAGTTCTTTCAAAAAAAATTTTCTTTATAAAAATAATTTCAAATTACTTTCTGCCTAATAATATTTTTAATCCGGATACAATATCTACTTAATATACAATATGCTAAACGCTGATAATGCGTATTTCGCATTTGAATTTTTCTTATTTAACTTCGATAATTTTAAATTCTAATCTAACTACTAACGCCTATGAAATAAAAGACCCCAAGTCCGTTAGCTAACGGAGAACGACCCCTAATCCGTTAGCTAACGGAGGATTATATTACTTTCGTCTCCTAAAAAAATAGTCTATTAGCTAACGGAGAACAAAATTACTTTCGTCTCCTAAACTTTCATTTTATTGTTTCATTTAATTTTTAGACTGGTATTCCAAGTCAGTAATGTTATCAACTAAACTACTAACTATAAACTATAAACTATAAACTATAAACTATCAACTATAAACTATCAACTAAAAACTATCGACTATAAACTAATATCTATTTGTAAAGAAAATATTTTTTTGCCAGTGTTCTGTAGCTGTCCACATCTTTATACCAATAGTCTTTGATGTCGGCAAAAGAATGTTGTTTGGCAAAACGCAGGCGAATCTGATCGCTACCACTCACTTTATCGAACATGTTAAATCGATCTTTATTTGCATGATCGAATACAGCTTTGTCGGGGTTCAGTTTGTTCAATTCCTGCATAAGATAGAATTGCACTTCCGAAAGTTTTGCTTTTTTAAAATCCATAATATGAATTTGCACTCCCTGACAATTTTCATCTTTGAAAGTAGCATAAAAAGGCTTGAAATAAATGGGACGAAACACCAATCCTTCCAGATTGAGTTTATTCATGGCAATTGCCAGTTCGTCGCCCTTTATCCATGGTGCGCCAACAATTTCGAATGGAAGCGTATACCCAACGCCAATCGATACATACCCCAGTTCACCTAAAATTCCGGTTGCCGGATAAAAATAAGACGATTGTTTGTTTGGAATATGAGGCGAAGCCACTACCCATTCAAGCCCGGTATCTTCCCATGACATTTTCCTACGCCAACCTTTCATTTCTACCACGGTGAGTTTGCACTTCTTTTTTAGCATGTTTTCTTCGTTAAGCATCCATGCCAGTTCACCACAAGTTTGACCGTAAAGATAAGGAATTTTGAATTGACTTACAAAAGAAATAAAAGGATCTTCTGTAAGATTACCTTCTATTTTTTCTCCTCCGAGCGGATTGGGACGATCGAGAACTACGAATTCTATATTATTCTCGGCAGCGGCTTCCATGGCCAGGCCCATTGTGCTGATAAAAGTAAACGAACGGCAACCATTATCCTGAATGTCGTATACCAATACATCTATCCCTTTGAGCATATCGGGAGTTGCTTTACGCGTTTTTCCGTATAACGAAAAAACAGGAAGTCCCGTCCTGGAATCAGCAGAGTTGTCTACTTTATCCCCCGCATGTACATCTCCGCGCACACCGTGTTCGGGCCCAAACAAAGCAACCAGTTTTACATTAGGTGCTTCGAACAGTATATCTATAGTCGATTTTAGTCGATTGTCCACGCCGGTTGGATTGGTGATTAGTCCTACGCGTTTTCCTTCCAGTGGCCTGAAGTTTTGTGAGCGCAATACTTCGATTCCTGTCTTGACCTGCCTGGCAGAAAGACTCATGGAGCAGATGATAGAAAGTAGGAGGGCGATTTTTTTCATAATGGCGATTTTTCAGTGTTTCAGAAGTTATGCAAACGTTTGCATTGATTTGCAAATGTAGGCATAATTTCCAAATGGAGCAACCTCGCGTAATAAATTTTCATGAACTATTGTATCTTTTGTCTTGTTTAAGAATAATAATTTTTATCTTTGCAAAATGAATAATGAAAAAAACGAACATATGAATAAGCAACTTACAATAGCTCTCGTTGCTCACGACAATCGCAAGGCCGATATGGTTGATTGGGCAGTATTTAACGCTGACATGTTATCTAAACATAAATTAATTTGCACCGGAACTACCGGAAGCCTGATACAACAGGCGATGGAAGATAAAGGAGTGAAAGTTGATATTACTTGCATGAATTCCGGTCCGCTTGGAGGTGATGCCGAAATTGCCGCTTTGGTAGTACGTAAACAAGTAAACATGGCTGTTTTTTTGATCGATGACCTGAATGCACAACCGCATGAAGCCGATATCCAAATGTTGCTTCGCCAATGTCGTGTACATAATGTGCCTATCGCGTGTAATCGATATAGCGCTGACCTTATGATAACCAGTACGTTATGGGATAAGGACGATTATGTGCCCAGTGAACCACGTTATATCAAATTTAAACGATAAATAATTAACTCTTTCAAAGAAAAAGCATCTCATACTATTTTATGAGATGCTTTTCTTATATAATAAAAACTGATTTTGTAATATATTTGAAACAAACTCCGGATAAATAATTATTCAATTGTCAAGTTTCTGTTTTTCGGATATTTTACCTTGTATTTTAGTTCCAGCTCGTTTTTATCGGCAGGTTTCAGCGTGAATTTCCATTTCACTTCCCCTTTTTCTTTATCCAGTGTGCCACCCGATAGATTTTCGGGTATCACTTCAATTTCTTCCAGAGTTGAAACAGGTATCTGATCCAATAATACGAAGTTAATTGCCTGTTTTTTATTGTTTTTAACGATGATTTTCCACGTTCTTGTGTCTTCTTTCTTATTCCCAAAAAACTGCTTTTTATTGAAATCTTGTACTTTATCACGCTTTACCATTACGTTTTTGTCCCGTCCAAGAGAAATATTCAGAGTATCAGAAACGTAACGTACATCCAGTATGGTTTTTCCTACAAAAGTATTTTCAAAGAAAATATTGGCTTCACCTTCCAGTAAATTGTATTTTTCCCAATCGATGATATTGGCCAATAGGAAAGCATCTTTATCCACTTTTGGAGCGCTATAGTATTCGTATTCGGCAGGTAAATCGTATTTATCCATCTCAACCGTTAAATTTTTATTGTCAGAATTAATGGTGTAAGGAGTTTTAATCTCAAACTCTACTGATGTTTGATTTTCCACCTGGTTTGTAGGAAGGGGAATGCTTTCAACTTTCTTTTTTTCATTTACAAATGAGCTTGAAGTTCCTCTGATTTGTACCCCTGCCAATCTACCTTGCAAAGCATCTCCAATTGATTTGTTTTGAGTCCCATATCCAATCACTACCACTTCGTTCAATGTTTTTTTATCTTCCATCATATAAATATTCATTTGCGAACCTGAGATGGGTAGAGTTTGTTTTTCATATCCGATATACGTGACCTCTAATTGAACGCCATTATTGGGTATTGACAAAGAATAATTTCCGTCAGCATCGCTGATAGTAGCAATGGTAGTGCCTTTGATAAATACGTTTGCTCCAATTAATGGCTCGTTCGTATTTTGGTCAAGCACTTTTCCACCAACTTGGTTGGATGAAGCTGAACCATCGTATTTTGGTGGTTTTACATAGTAATTTAATAAATATGGTTGAAGTTGCGGGGCAATATTTCCCACATTCGGATTAGCGGATGATACTTTCAGCTTCACATTTTTCCAGTCTTCTTTCGTGTTTTGATGAATATTGGCCTTGTAAACCAATTGAATAGGATCTTCGATGGTGTTGGCGCGTATGTCATAGGATGGATACCATCCGGCATTATTGACGTAATACGAAAGTTCTATTTCGCATTTAAATGCTGTTTTACTATCCACTTTGATTAGTACTTCCCCCGCTGATGTAGGTTTGACCTTCCCCAATTGATTTTCCTGCCTTTCAATACCTTCTTTTTCTTTGCTAAGGTTGTCGATAATTTTTTTTACAGTATTTTCTTTTAGTTTTAGGGCAGAAATACGTTCGCGGTAATAATTAGCTGTTTCTTTTAAATTGGTAAGGTTAATTCCTTGGTTTACACCACCAATTTTTATGTTTTCATTTAAAAAATTTAATTCAGCTACGATGATATCCTGATTCGTTTTTTCGAGCTTAATTTTATCGTTTAAATCTTCCAGGTGTTTTGAGAGTTTTTCCAGTTCATTGGATTGCTTCAGGCTGTCGGTAAAATTCAACTGATGATTAACAGAAAGCACCATTACTTTTCCATTGGCTTTGACCTGTACACTTTTCCCGTCGATATAGGGAGATAAGTAGGCAAATTTAAGGGTCGTTTCCCCTGGCTGTAAATCAACTGTCTTTTTTCGAATTACCTGAGCGCCGTTGATGAAAACAGTAGCTTCAGATACGTTTGTTTTGAGTATCAATTCATTCTTTTCCTGAGATAAAACAGGCAGGCTCAATAAAATAATTGCTAGAAGTATACATCTTCTCATCTGATTTCTGTTTTTATGGTAAATAATTTAACGTGACTATTTTATTTTACTAAAGGTTGGGATTAACTTAATAAGAGCTCAAATATAAACAAAAATAATGATAAAAACTTTATTAAAACAAAAAGAGCCTGATCCCGTAAAGGAAGCAAGCTCTTTTATATATTATATGTTGATAATATCCTGCCAATTAACTAATTGACAAATCAACCAATCAGCTAATTAACCAATTAACTTCTTATCCAAATTACGTTTCAATGCTTCCAGGAAGCTTTCGGTTGGGAGGAAGTTCTCGCGAGTTAACTTATCACCGTAAATTAGCACGGCTAAATCCTTGGTCATTTCACCACCTTCAACGGTTTCTATGCAGACTTGTTCCAGCTTTTCGCAAAAATCAACCAGTTTAGAATTTTGATCTAATTTACCGCGATGCATCAATCCGCGCGTCCAGGCAAATATGGATGCTATGGGATTGGTTGATGTTTCTTTGCCTTGCTGGTGTTGGCGATAGTGACGGGTCACTGTACCATGAGCTGCTTCAGCTTCTACTGTTTTGCCATCGGGTGTTACAAGTACCGACGACATTAATCCCAATGAACCGAAACCTTGTGCCACTGTATCCGATTGCACATCGCCATCGTAGTTTTTACAAGCCCACACAAATCCACCGCTCCATTTCATGCACGAAGCCACCATATCGTCAATCAGGCGATGCTCGTAAGTGATTCCGGCTTCTTTGTATGCTTCTTTGAACTCGTTTTCGTACACTTCCTGAAAAATATCTTTGAAACGTCCATCGTAAGCTTTCAGAATGGTGTTTTTGGTGGATAGATATAACGGCCATTTCTTTTCAAGTGCAACCTGAAAGGAAGAACGGGCAAAACCGTAAATAGAATCGTCGGTATTATACATGGCCATAGCAACTCCATCTCCTTCGAAATTATAAACTTCCCAGCTTTTTGTTTCTCCGGATTCGCTGGTGAAGGTCATGCGAAGCGTTCCTTTCCCTTTTATCACTGTATCGGTGGCTTTGTACTGATCGCCAAACGCATGACGGCCAATAACAATGGGTTTTGTCCATCCTTGCACATAGCGAGGTACGTTGCTCATGATGATAGGCTCACGGAAAACCGTTCCGCCAATAATATTGCGGAGTGTTCCATTCGGTGATTTCCACATTTTTTTTAACCCAAATTCATCCATACGGGCTTCGTCGGGGGTGATGGTAGCACATTTAATACCTACATTGTATTTGTTGATAGCATTGGCCGCATCTATGGTTACCTGGTCATCCGTTAAATCCCGGTTTTCTATGCTTAAATCATAGTATTTAATATCCAGATCCAGATAGGGAAGGATAAGTTGCTTTTTTATGAAAGACCAGATTATGCGGGTCATTTCATCCCCATCGAGTTCTACTACGGGATTGATTACTTTTATTTTTTCCATTTATTTCATATTAATCTTAAATCAAATATTGAGAGCGATTGTCAGATGTTAATTCTAAAGTTGACGATTTTTTTATCTGTCTTTCAACGGTATAAAATCTTTTCTTTCACCCACATTTTTGTAAGCAGGACGTATGATTCGTTTGCTACCGAAATTCAATTCTTCGATGCGGTGTGCAGTCCAACCGGCTATGCGTGACATGGCAAACAAGGGAGTAAATACTTCACGGGGCAGGCCAATTGCTTCATACACAAATCCGGAATAAAAGTCAACATTAGTACATACCAGTTTGTTTATGTCATCGCCTTTGAAGGCCATAAATGATTTGATAGCACGTTCTTCAAGCAACTCGAGGAAAGCAAATTCTTTTTGCAAGCCTTTTTCATCGGCCATCTTGCGGGCTAATTCTTTGAGCAATAAAGCCCGTGGGTCGGAAACAGTATACACTGCATGACCGATGCCATAAATCAGTCCGCTTTTATTGTAAGCTTCCTTGTTCAGCATTTTTTTCAGATAGCTGTCAATCTCCTTCACATCTTTCCAGTTCGTAATAACTTCTTTCAAATGATCGAACATTTCGACTACCTTGATGTTAGCTCCTCCGTGCAACGGACCCTTTAGTGAACCAATACCAGCTGCTATAGACGAATATGTATCGGTTTGAGAGGAACTGGTAACACGCACGGTGAAAGTGGAATTGTTACCACCACCATGATCGGCATGAAGTATGAGTGCCAAATCAAGAATTTTAATATCCAGTTCTGTATAGTTTTTCGGACCCTTCATCATATATAAGAAATTTTCGGCTACAGACATTTCTTCATTTGGATGACGGATGTGAAGTGAACGTCCTTGTTGACTATGACGTAATATGTTGTAAGCGTATGCAATGATAGTCGGAAATTTTGCTATCAAATCGATAGATTGGCGAATCAGGTTTTCGCGCGAAATATTATCGGGATCGGGATCGAAAGTATACATTTCGAGTACGCTTCGTGCCAGGATATTCATAATGTCTTGTCCTTCCAAATCCAGGATATTCATTTTGGCCTTTTGCTCCAAAACCATGCTATTTATCAGAAGAGCTGAAAATGTCTTCAATTCTTCTGCATCGGGTTGGTATCCGGAGAGTAACAGAAATGCAGTTTCTTCAAATCCCAATCTGTTTTCGGTGGCAAGACCGTGTACCAAATCTTCCACATCTATGCCCCGGTAGTAGAGTTTTCCAGGTACTGCTTTCAGCCCACCTTCAGGGAGCTTTTCGTATCCTACTACATCGCCTACTTTGGTTAGTCCCACCAGAACACCCGTATGATCTTCATTTCTTAAACCACGTTTTACGTTGTATTGAGTAAATAACTCTTTGTCGATACGACTGGTGGTCTTTATCGTTTCCGATAGCTTATAAATCATAAAATCTTTTTCCATGCACTTTCCCATTTTATTATTTTGTTAATAATATTATTCTATTTTGAACTTTATAATCGTTAATTTGTGGACCTTGTTAAATATTTTATAGCTTAAAAAAATGTTGTTTTTTTTCTATTCCAAAGCATATTATTATTTTTTCATATCATTCAATGCACTCCCGGCTTTAAACCAGTCTATTTGAGCCTGGTTGTAGGTATGTGCAACTTCAAACTCATCGGTATTTCCATCACTGTGATTTAGTCTGACGATGAGTCGTTGACCTGGAACAAATTCGGTCAAGCCAAGTATGCTGATCCTGTCGTCCTCGCGTACCTTGTCGTAATCGTTTTTATCGACAAAAGTAAGTGCCAGCATTCCTTGTTTTTTCAGGTTTGTTTCGTGAATTCTTGCGAACGATTTTACCAAAATTGCTTTTACATTTAAATAACGCGGTTCCATGGCTGCATGTTCACGGGACGAGCCTTCGCCGTAGTTTTCTTCGGCAACTACAACCGAACCGATTTGTTGCGCTTTGTATTTGCGTGCCAGAGCCGGAACGGTTAGATATTCTTCAGTTTGAGGATCGAGTACGGCATTGGTTTTTTCGTTGAAAGCATTTACTGCCCCGATTAGCATGTTATCGGAAATATTGTTCAGATGACCCCTGAAACGTAACCAGGGTCCGGCCATGGAGATATGGTCGGTAGTACATTTCCCTTTGGTTTTTATCAATAAACGTTGTTCTATAAGATCTTTCCCATCCCAGGCAGGAAAAGGTACCAGGGTCTGTAACCGTTGCGATTGCGGGTCGATAAGGATGGTGGTTTGATTGCCGTTGTTATTTGGAGCAATAAAGCCGGCATCTTTTACTTCGTACCCTTTTGCCGGCAATTCGTAACCAGTGGGTTCCTGAAGTTTTACCTTCTCACCGTTTTCATTTACTAAGGTGTCTGTCAATGGATTGAAACATAAATTTCCGGCAATAGTCAATGCTGCAACTATCTCTGGCGAACCGATAAAAGTATGGGTGTTGGGGTTACCATCGTTTCGTTTGGCAAAATTCCGGTTGAAAGATGTAATGATGGAATTTGGACGTTCGGGTTTATCGGTTTCCCGTTTCCATTGACCTATGCATGGACCGCAGGCATTGGCCATAATCACTCCACCCACCGATTCGAATTCAGCTAAAATACCATCGCGTTCTGCTGTGTATCTTACCAGTTCCGATCCCGGATTGATGATAAATTGAGCCTTTACTTTGATGTTGCTCTCTTTGGCTTGTTTTACGATGGAAGCTGCACGGGTCATATCTTCGTACGATGAATTTGTGCACGACCCGATTAATCCTACTTCCATTTCTTGAGGATAGTTTTTCTCTTTTACTGCTTTGGCAAATAAAGAAATTGGATAAGCGGCATCTGGCGTAAAGGGCCCGTTGATATATGGCTCCAGTTGGCTAAGGTTAATTTCTATAATCCGGTCGTAATAATCTTCCGGACGAGCCACTACTTCGGGGTCGGGTTGAAGAAATTCTATAATTTCACTGGCTGCTTTGGCAATAACCGATCGGCCAGTGGCTTCGAGGTATGCAGCCGATTTTTTGTCGAAAGGGAAAAGTGAGGTGGTTGCTCCAACTTCGGCGCCCATATTACAAATAGTGCCTTTGCCGGTAGCGGAAATTGAAGCCGTACCTTCACCAAAATATTCAATCACGGCATTGGTTCCGCCTTTTACGGTCAGGATTCCTGCCAGCTTCAGGATAACATCTTTAGGCGATGCCCAACCCGAAAGTTTCCCGGTGAGTTTTACACCTATAATTTTAGGCATTTTCAATTCCCAGGGCATACCTGCCATCACATCTACTGCATCGGCTCCGCCAACGCCAATAGCTATCATGCCCAAACCTCCCGCATTAGGAGTATGCGAATCGGTACCTATCATCATCCCTCCCGGAAATGCGTAATTTTCAAGTACTACCTGATGAATAATGCCTGCTCCTGGTTTCCAGAACCCGATGCCGAATTTATTGGAAACTGCACTCAGAAAATCGTAAACTTCGCTGTTGGTTTGTTCTGCTGTATGTAAATCGACCGTTGCAGAAATATGCGCCTGTATGAGATGGTCACAGTGAACTGTTGAAGGTACAGCCACCGTTTGACGACCAGAATTCATCAATTGCAATAAGGCCATTTGTGCTGTTGCATCCTGCATCGCAACACGGTCAGGCGAAAAATTAACATAGTCGATAGCCCTGAAATAATTTTTCATAGGTTCATCTGTCGCCAGGTGAGAATACAGTATTTTCTCTGTAAGAGTTAGTGGCCGTTGTAGTTTATTTTTTATCAGTCTAATCTTTTCTGGGAGGGAAGCGTATATACGCAAAATCATTTCTTCATCAAAAACCATATTGTTCGTGTTTATAAATCAAATTGTAAGTAAATTAAGCGCAAATGTAATAGAAAATAACCAGATTGACTTATTCTCCGGTATATTTATTTTAATGGAAAACAACTGAATGTGAAAAAAGTTCAAATTTTAATCCCTGAAAATAAAATAAAAAACCCATCTGTCGTTCAGATCAGATGGGTTGGATTTACTTTGAAATAATATTTTTTTTGTGATAGTTGAAAAATAAAAATATATAAAAAAAACAACCTATTGTACAATAATATTTTAGAGAATTATGAGCGTATCCAGGTTGCTTTGTGCCAGATTAATTCGAGCGGACCTTGTTTGTGATTTTTCAACCACCATTTGCAAAAAAGCCATTGAATACTTGCTAAGCCGATGCCAATTATTATTGAATAGGTTGCCCCGGTGTACAAATACATGCTCAACCCGAATCCATAATAAATAAATGAACCCATCATGGATTGCATTATGTAATTGGACAAACTCATGCGACCGATGGGTGAAAATTGAATGAGAATACGATGGACGAATGTTTTTTCGAATAAGAGAGTAAAACCCGAAACTAAAATCAGCATAAATGCCAGATTCGACCATGTAGAGAATATGGTGATTAATGGACGCCGTACGGCTTCGCTCTCGATCCAGTTTCCAGTACTGTTTTTAAGAATAAACATAGGTACGAAAACCAATATTGCAATCATCAAGGTTTTTTTCCAAAAAGAAATACTTTCGTTGGATGATATAAAGAGATTTTTTCGTCCCGCTAACATGCCGAGCATAAACAAGGATGCTGTTTGAAAAACCCTTCCGTTTTCCCAGGTCCAGTTCAATACACCCTGTTTTCCGTTAGTCAGATTGCCCCACACGGTGGCAAAAAATGAAGAGCCGGGAATATATTCGCTCATTTTGCCGAAATATTGCCATGAAACGGGATCGGGCATAACTGTATTCGGATGAAGGAGCCCTTTATAAAAGTTAAACAATTCATAAGGTTGAAGCATAAAGATAATAGCCGTAACCAAAACGGCTTTATTACTCCATTTGGCAACGGGAATCAGCGTAAATCCAATGATGGCATAAATGAAGAGAATATCACCCTGAAAAAAGCAGGAATTGAAAATACCAAATACACATAGAAGTACCAATCGCCAGGCAAACCTGACTCTAAAGTCTTTCCCTTTTTTTTTCTGATTGTTGGATTGAATAAAAAAAGTAAGACCAAATAGCAGAGCGAAGATGGCATACGACTTACCCCCAAACAAAAAAAAGAGTGTATCCCAAATCCCTTTGTCTACGTGAATCATCCAATCGGGTAAATTGGGTGGCAAATAATACCAATCGAAATGTTCGATATTATGCAACAACATAATGGAAATGATAGCAAAACCTCGTAAGGCATCAACAACATGGAGTCGGGGAGAGGAAACGGACATATTTTTTTATTGCAAATTTAAGTAAAATATGCCAAAGTTGCAATCTGAAATGACCCACCTTTAAAAGTTGAGATTAAATGTAAGCAGAAATGTAAGTTTTTTTTGTTGGAACTTTCTGTTTTTAAGAGTCTGCTTTGATGCTTCATTGATTATTTTTTAGAAAACAGTTGACAATAATGATGATCTGGCATTTGAAATCATCCTATCATCACACCAGTCATTGACAATGACCCCATTACCAGCTTGTCGGTAAAGAAAGATACTTTGTCCTTTTTATTTTGCAATGCCAGTGTATAGAGCAAAGGTATAAAATGTTCGGGAGTTGGAATGGCCATATCGAAGGCTTTGCCCTGTTTCTTGTAATCAATTAAAGCTTGATGGTTACCGTCTGTTATCCAGGTTTTTACTCGGTCGTTAGCATCTTTAGCCCAATCAAAGGCCGATTCAGGGTCTTGCCAATTAACTTCACGCAGGTTGTGAACTATATTTCCACTACCTATAATGAGTACCCCTTTACTTCTTAAAAAGGCCAGTTCTTTGGCTAATTGGTAATGATAATTTGCCGGTTGGAAATGATCCAGACTGATTTGTACCACCGGAATATTGGCCAGTGGATAGAGATGTTTTATCACACTCCAGGCGCCGTGGTCGATTCCCCATTCCGAATTATCCAAGCCAACTTCTGTCTCTTTGATTTCCTGTTTGATGACAGTTGCCAATTCCGGATTTCCCGGAACTGGATATTGCACTTCAAATAGTTCCCGCGGGAAACCTCCAAAATCGTGAATGGTCCGTGGTTGTGCCATAGACGTTACGTACGTACCCCGGGTTTCCCAGTGAGCAGAAATGCACAAAATAGCCTGAGGCTTGGGTAAGTCCTTCCCTATTTGATTCCAGGTGCGTGTAAACTCGTTGTCTTCGATGGAATTCATCGGACTTCCGTGTCCGACAAATAGAACGGGCATGATTTCAGAATTAGTTAGATTTGAGAAGGACATTTTTTTTTAGTTTGAAGAGTTTGATGTTCGAAAAGTTTAATATTTAGTTAAATATATGTATTCGCCTCATCCCGATTTTTGTTGCCAAAGTGAGTAAAATTAATTCGTATAATTCGTTTATTCAAGGTGACCAAATTTGCCTTTATCAAAATCCTCGTATGCCTGTAGAATTTCCTGTTTAGTGTTCATTACAAAAGGGCCATAGGAGATTATGGGCTCGTTGATGGGTTCACCACTGATTATAAGTACAATGGCATCTTCTGAGGCTCCGAGGTTGATGTCTGTACCATCGTTGGCAAATAATGCAAAATGGTCTGTAGGTACCTGTTTCCCGTTGAGGATTACGCTACCTTCAGCTACCAGAAATCCGGTGTTGTAATTTTGGGGGAAGGAAAAAAATAGTTTCGCACCTTTTTTTACGCGGGCATTGTACATTTGGATAGGTGTGAAAGTGGAGGCAGGTCCCTGAATGCCGTTGTAATTTCCGGCAATGACTTCTACAACTCCCAGATCGTGAGGTAACAAAAACGGCCCGTATTCCTCCTGTCTCAAAGCCTGATATTTTGGAGGACTCATTTTATACTTAGATGGTAGGTTTATCCAGAGTTGTACCATTTGGAATAATCCGCCTTTTTCGCTCCATGCTTTTTCGTGGTATTCTTTGTGAAGAACTCCCGAAGCGGCAGTCATCCATTGTACATCACCTTCTCCAATGATTCCGCTGTTACCAGCACTATCGTGATGTGCTACTTTGCCATGATAGGCCAGAGTCACAGTCTCGAACCCACGGTGTGGATGAACTCCTACGCCACGTGGTGTTTCAGTCGCTGGAAACTCTATTTTGGAATTGTAATCCAACAAAAAGAATGGACTCATTCGCCGGATATCCTGAATGTCGTTTCCCGGAAAAAAATTGTGGACACGAAAACCATCTCCTACCATGTGAAAGGCCGGAGGTGCAATTAATTTTTCTATGGATCGTAGATTGGTCAAAGTAATTTATATTTAACTGTTTTTGAAAATAAACAATTGAATACGGAAATGGTTCGTAGATAATGATACCTTAAATCAATATAGTACCTAATTTATTAGTTTGACAGAAAAATTAAGGAAGTAAACTTGCTGAATTTTTTTGTTTGGAAATTAGGTTATAAGTGCTTGTTAATAGAAGCGTGTTTTTTTGTTACTTGCCTGTAGGGGAAAAAAAACTGCAATTTCCATTTAGAAAACTGCAGTTTAGCTCTGTTTATTCAAAATAATTAAATTCAAAAAAAACAAACTCTTCTGAATTTAAAAGGCTATAGTTTTAAAAGGTAAACGGGCTATTTGTTTGTATTGAGTGCTGGTTGAACCGTAAATAGATTTTACATACGATTTTATTTCTAAAGCGGCAGTGTACATACCGGTTCCAGGTTTGTATAATAATTCATTGCGACTTATTCTGGCGTTAATTAAAGCTTCTTCGGCTACTCCTGCGGCATCGTTTTTAATTTTGATGGCATTCAACAAAGTACGAAGTGAACTTGCTTTGATATCGTCCTGAGTGGGAGAATAGTTTGGAATAGTTTCGAGCAGTTGAATGAGTTTTTCGAAATATTCAAGACGGCTGTTGTAGTTTATTTGCGAGGTAGAGATGTTGTAGCTGGCCGTTACTTCGTTATTTATTTTATTGAGTTGATGAGCCGCTTTTTTTGTAGTTGCAGGTTGACGTTGTCCATGAATCTTACGAATGATGATTTTGGCTGAGTCGATGATATTCCCGGAAGTGGCTGCGGCTCTAAGCGTTATCAGTACTCGTGAAGTTAAGCTGTTTAGCGGTTCGAAGTATAATCCGCGAGCCACGGAGGCCACTCTGAAGACAGCCAGTGTTGAGTTTACTTTTTTCATTGCATCATCTGCTTTTTCAGATAGGGCTTGCAGGTTGATTAGCTTAATAGTATCTTTTGAAGGAAAATATCTGTCTCCATAAGTTACGATATTTGATACTAATTCGTTAAAGTTTGCAATGTTTTTAGCATTGTCAGTTTCTGTTAGATTTTTCATGGAATTTTTTTTACTTGACACCTGTTTCTGTCAGTTGGCGGACAGACTCTTTTCTTGATAAAGACGGCTGAAATTAGTTATTTTAATGTGATCTTGATGCTCGATTCCTACGGTAAATCCTTCTCTTATTTCCTTTTTATTACCTAATGATAAGAATAATGGATAATATTGAAAGAAAAAAAACACTTACTTTTAATGATTTCAGAAATAATTTCTTCTTATTGATGCAAAAATACAAATAATTGCGGAATAGACAAAAAAATTAACTATCTATGGTTGATTCTTTTTACCTTTTCTTTTTAAGGGAAATAAAAAGGAAAATATGTAGGTTCGAAAATAGGTTGACAAAGCTCGAATTTACGGCGAAATCAGAACTAAATGAACCCGAAATTGATATAAAAATATTTTTTTTCTCTACTAAAAATAAAAATATTTTTTAATTCAAATCACGTGGAAATTCCTTAATCCCGAATCAGACAATTCACCCGGCGTGAAACTGCCAACCGGCTGTGTTTCTTTAAAAGATTTTATGTACATTTGTACCTCATAATTAACTAACTCTTTAAGTTTATAAAATGGCTATTATAAAACCTTTTAAAGGAATTCGTCCTCCAAAAAACCTGGTAGAAAAAGTGGCTTCACGCCCATACGATGTATTGAATTCAGAAGAAGCACGTGCTGAAGCCGAAGGTAATCCTTGTTCGTTGTATCATATTATCAAGCCAGAAATTGATTTTGTACCTGGAACCGATGAGCACGATGAGAAAGTATATACTAAAGCAGCCGAAAACTTTGCCAAATTTCGTCAGGAAGGCTGGTTAGCGCAGGATGCTACCGAAAAATACTATGTATACGCTCAAACTATGAACGGACGTACCCAATACGGCTTAGTGGTTTGCGCTCACGTAGACGATTATATGAATGGCCATATCAAAAAACATGAATTGACGCGCCGTGATAAAGAAGAAGACCGCATGAAACATGTACGGGTGAACAATGCCAATATTGAACCGGTGTTTTTTGCATACCCACATCAATCGGAACTGGATGCTATCGTGGCTCAAACCGTGAAAGCTACACCCGAATACGATTTTGTGGCCGCAGGTGATGGTTTTGGTCATCATTTCTGGATTATCGACGATGCTAAAACAATAGCCCGTATAACTGAACTTTTTGCTAAAATACCCTCACTTTACATTGCCGATGGACACCATCGCAGTGCTGCAGCTGCCTTGGTTGGTGCCGAAAAACGGAGCCAAAATCCCAATCATCGTGGCGATGAAGAGTATAATTATTTTATGGCTGTTTGCTTTCCCGATAACCAATTAAATATTATTGATTACAACCGGGTGGTCAAAAGCCTCAATAACCTGAGTGAAGAAGCTTTCCTTGCCAAATTGGCCGAAAATTTTGATGTAGAGCTTAAAGGTCCTGAAATTTACAAACCAAATAAATTACATAATTTTGCGTTGTATCTGTCGGGAAGTTGGTATTCACTCACAGCCAAAGCCGGAACATACAACGATAATGATCCAATCGGAGTGTTGGATGTGACTATTTCGTCAAATTTAATTCTTGACAAAGTTTTGGGAATAAAAGATTTGCGAACTGATAAGGGCATTGATTTTATTGGCGGAATACGTGGATTGGGAGAGTTGAAACGTCGGGTGGATAGCGGCGAAATGCGTTGTGCACTGGCTCTTTATCCGGTTTCTATGAAGCAGCTGATTAACATAGCCGACAGCGGCAACATCATGCCTCCCAAAACTACCTGGTTCGAACCTAAGTTGCGTTCGGGTTTGGTGATTCACGAATTAATATAAGAAAAAAGATGGAAAGTTTAAAAATTAACGTTTAAAATCGCTGATATTCAGTGTTGTATATTGCATACGTAGCTTTGAGACCAAAACAACTAACACGCGAGCTTTTCTAACTTTTCAAAACCCGGATTATAAACTTATGCGTCTAAAATTATCTTCATTCGTTTTTGTACTGTTCGCAATTTTTCTGTTGCAGGGATGCAGCGTTAAAGCGCGTATTAAAAAAGCAGATAAGCGCTTTGCAATAGGTGAATATTATGCTGCCGGTGAACTTTATAGAAGAGTTTACGGGAGTATATCTTCCAAAGATAAGCCTCTTCGTGCACGAATATCTTTCCAACAGGGAGAGTGTTATCGACTCATTAATTATAACCGGGCGGAACGATCATACAGCAATGCCATTCGATATAATTATTCCGATAGTATAGCTTTTTTACGCTATGCTCAAATATTACAACGAAACGGTAAATACGCCGAAGCGGCCATTAATTATTCCATTTACCTCCAAAAAAATTCGAATGATACGGTAGCTAAAAATGGACTAATAGCTTCACAGATGGCAGCCGTGTGGAAAAAAGAACCCACACGCTATGTGGTTCGTCGTGCCGATTTTTTTAATACACGCAGAACAGATAATTTTAGTCCTGCATTTCTGGGCTCGTCGGCCGATATGATGATATTTACCTCTTCCCGTGCATTCAATAAAAAACTGGTACAAAAAAACAATGCTATTACCGGATTGCCAAATAACAATATGTTTATGGCTCGTAAGAATGCAGGCGGAAAATGGGAAAAACCCGATTTGCTGGAAGGAGAAGTGAATACACTCGATGGTGATGATGGAGTGTGCGCTTTCAGTCCTGATGGAAAAACAATGTATTTTACCCGCGCCCGTAAGGTCCTTAACGGAGAGATTGGAACCGAAATCTATTCATCCAACCGGGCCGGAGGTACCTGGAGTACACCACAAGTAATTAAAATATTCGAAGATAGCACCGTTTCGGTAGCTCATCCAGCCATCGCGCCCGATGGTCAAACGCTCTATTTTGTAACCGATTACAAAAAAGGACTCGGGGGAAAAGATATTTTTAAAGCCACCTTGGAAAATGGAGTATGTAAATACATCGAAAATCTGGGTTCTCAAATAAATACCTCTGGTGATGAAATGTTTCCTACCATGCGTGAGGATGGCCGACTCTATTTTTCATCAAATGGGCTTGGTGGATTTGGCGGACTTGATATTTTTATAGCCACACCTCTTAAAGCTGGTGGATGGAATGTGGAAAATGCAGGTGTACCTGTTAATTCTCAAGCAGATGATTTTGGAATGACCTTCGCGGGAAGTACTGAAAGTGGTTTTTTTACTTCCAATAGGAATGAAACCCGAGGCTATGACGCAATCTGGAGTTTCGAGTTGCCCGAATTGGCTTATATACTCGAGGGAAAAGTGGTCGATGAAAAAGGAAATGTGGTACCCGATGCAAGAGTGCGTATGGTAAGTAACAATGGAACAAATGCCCGAGTACAAGCCAAAAAAGATGGAATGTATCGCTTTAAATTAGATAAAAATGCCGAATATGTTCTCATGGCTTCGGCCAGGGGTTACCTGAATCAAAAAAATGAGCTTTCAACTCAGGGACTGAACGATAGCAAAACGTTCACCCTCGATTTTCAACTATCAGCCATTTCCAAGCCCATTGAAATGGATAATATATTTTACGAGTTTGGTAAATGGGATCTGACACCTGCATCTGAAACCGGCTTACAAGCGTTGGTTAAACTCCTCACAGATAATCCTAATATTACCATAGAGCTGAGTGCAAATACCGACTATGTGGGGAATAATGAGGCAAATAAAATCCTTTCAAAAAGACGGGCTCAATCGGTAGTGAATTACCTGATCACAGCCGGTATTGCAGCCGATCGACTGACATCGGTGGGATATGGAGAAGAAAAACCGGTGGTGGTAGATGCCAGTATCGCACAAAAATACCCATACCTGAAAGTAAATGATGTGCTGGACGAATACTTTGTGTTGAAGCTTACTCCCGAACAACAGGAACAAGCCAATCAAATAAACCGTAGGACAGAATTCAGGGTGCTGAAAACAACTTACAAGCTTTTTTAGTTACTAAAACATGCAAATACATTATATCAAACTATTTGTATTGTTCTATAAAACAATGAGTTATAAGAATTAGTCCTGATGGCTAACAGAGATAATTCGTGTAATTCGTTCTAATTCGAGAAATTCGTATACAACTAACAATGAAACAATATTTAGACTTAATCAACCGTGTCCTTACCGAAGGTGTACACAAAGAGGATCGAACCGGTACCGGAACTGTCAGTGTGTTCGGACATCAAATGCGCTTTAACCTGGAGGAAGGATTTCCATGCCTTACCACCAAAAAACTTCATCTAAAATCAATTATTCACGAATTGCTTTGGTTTCTGAACGGGGATACCAATGTAAAATACCTGCAGGACAACGGGGTGAAAATATGGAACGAGTGGGCAGACGAGAAAGGCGATTTGGGACATATATATGGCTTCCAGTGGCGATCGTGGCCCGATTACGCCGGAGGATACATAGATCAGATTACCGAAGCGGTAAATATGATCAAAAATAATCCCGATTCACGTCGTATCATTGTCAGTGCCTGGAATGTCGCCGACATTCCGAATATGAAGTTGCCACCTTGCCATGCTTTCTTTCAGTTTTATGTGGCTAACGGAAGGCTTAGTTTGCAACTCTATCAACGCAGTGCAGATATTTTTCTGGGCGTTCCTTTTAATATTGCTTCTTACGCTTTGCTGTTGCAAATGATGGCTCAGGTTACGGGTCTGAAAGCGGGTGATTTTGTTCATACCCTGGGTGATGCGCATATTTATACGAATCATTTGGAACAGGTGAAACTCCAACTTACCCGTGAACTTCGCCCATTGCCTAAACTGTTAATAAATCCGGATATTAAAGATATTTTCGACTTTCAATTTTCCGATTTCGAATTAACCAATTATAATCCTCATCCACATATTAAGGGTATTGTTGCAGTTTAAAGCAACCTGGAATTGATGCTTTTTTTATCCGATTTTTTGATGCTAAAATCAAAAAAGGACATCTTGACTGGAAAATCCTATTTTTTTTGTAATTTTGTAATTCTGAATTAAAAAGGACTTTTACATTTTGAGTAATTAAATTTATATATATTATGTCAAAAATTTCTATAATCGCTGCTATTGCCGATAATTATGCCATCGGTAAGTCGAATCAGCTACCTTGGCATTTGCCTGCTGATTTGAAGCATTTTAGACAACTTACAACTGGTCATGCCGTATTAATGGGCAGGCTGACGTTCGAAAGTTTGCCAAACGGGCCGCTACCCAACCGTAAAAATATTGTCCTCACTTCGGGAATGTCCGAAGGAGTAAATGAAGGTTTTTTTGAGGCAGATTCATTGGCTGATGCTACCTATCTTTGCGAAAAAGAAGAACAAGTGTTTATTATTGGCGGGGCTTCCGTTTTTAGTCAATGTATTGCTCAGGTAGATACGATGCACGTTACCTGGGTTCATAGCGATTTTGACGCGGACACTTTTTTTCCTGAAATAAATTTTGAGGAATGGCAAGAAACAAGCCGAGAAGATCATGAAGCTGATGCACAAAATATTTATCCCTACTCATTTGTCGTTTACGAACGCAAATTAAAATAGCTAACCAGTTTCGGTTTCTTATTTAAAACGCCCTTTTCATACAGAAAAGGGCGTTTTTTGTTCAATATTTATGTATAAGCGCATTATTTTGTAAATTATGCTATTAAAATGCTTAAATTGTTTTCATAATGATTATCTTTACGTCCATTTTATTTCAAATGTACGATACACCCTTAAACGTTTCTTATGAGTTACCTTTATAAACCAACCAATTACTTACCCTTGCTCAATCTTCAACAGACGGAATTGGGTATTAAAGAGATTAAAGATTTCTTTCAGGCTAATCTTTCTTCCGAATTACGTTTACGTAGAGTTACAGCACCTCTTTTTGTGCTTCGTGGCACCGGATTGAATGATGATTTAAATGGAGTAGAACGTGCTGTTAACTTTCCAATTATGGATATGGGCGATGCACGTGCAGAAGTAGTTCATTCCCTGGCTAAATGGAAGCGTGTTACCCTGGCAGATTATGGTATTGAAAACGGATACGGTATTTACACAGATATGAACGCCATTCGGGCAGACGAAGAACTGGGTAACCTGCATTCGCTTTACGTCGATCAGTGGGATTGGGAACGCGTCATGACAGCCGAGGAACGAACCATTGACTTTTTAAAAGATATTGTAAAACGGATTTATGCCACTTTGTTGCGTACCGAATACCTGGTTTCTGAAAGTTTCCCTGAAATAAAACCTTGTTTACCTCAGGAAATTACCTTTATCCATGCCGAAGAACTTCGTCAGCGTTTTCCTGCGCTAACTCCTAAAGAACGCGAGTTCGAAATAGCCAGGGAATACAAATCGGTTTTTATTATTGGAATAGGTGGACCCCTGGGCGATGGTGAAAAACATGATGGTCGTGCACCCGATTATGATGACTGGACAACTCCCGATGAAAAAGGTTTGTTAGGCCTTAACGGTGATATTATACTTTGGAATCCGGTGCTGGAACTTCCTTTCGAGGTGTCTTCTATGGGTATTCGTGTGGATAAAAAAGCACTTCTGCGTCAGTTGGAAATAACCGGAAAACAAGACAGGTTGGAGTTGTATTTTCACAAACGGTTGGTTGAAGGTTCATTACCTCTTTCAATCGGAGGTGGTATTGGCCAGTCCCGTTTATGTATGTTCTTCCTTCGTAAAGCTCATATTGGTGAAATTCAAGCCAGTATCTGGCCGGAAGATATGATAAAAGAATGCAAAGCTCTGAATATAAATCTGATTTGATAATTCAACTAATTTCCAAAATCCTGAAAAACGTTTCATACGTTTTTCAGGATTTTTTTTGATTCAGGATTTTTTAATTAAGCATCCGAAACACGGAATGCTGAATCCAAAATTTCCAAAATTTTTATATTTTCCAACGCTATACTGAGTGTTTTTTTGTACTTTTACTTTTTATTATCCATAAACACAAAAATCCGAAACAAAATGAATATAGATTTTCAAAAAATGGGTGGTTTAGTACCCGCCATCATTCAAGATGAATGGACTTCCAAGGTGTTGATGCTCGGCTTTATGAATGAAGAAGCGCTGGCTAAAACGCAGGAAACCGGAAAGGTGACTTTTTTTAGCCGTACTAAAAATCGTTTGTGGACAAAGGGAGAAGAAAGTGGAAATTTTCTGAATGTTGTCTCCATTGTCCCCGATTGCGATAACGATACCTTATTAATAAAAGTGCACCCGGTTGGACCTGTTTGTCACACAGGAGCTGATACTTGTTGGGGTGAAACCAACGAAGGAGATGTTGCTTTCCTGAAATACCTACAAGATTTTATTACAGTACGCTTCAAGGAAATGCCTGAAGGTTCTTATACTACTTCATTGTTCCAGTCAGGGGTGAATCGCATGGCTCAAAAAGTGGGCGAAGAAGCTGTAGAAACCGTAATCGAAGCCACAAACGGAACTGATGACGGTTTTATCTATGAGGCGTCTGATCTGATTTATCACCTTATTGTGTTGCTTACTTCCAAAGGTCATACACTCGATGATTTGGGACGTGAATTAAAAAAAAGACATAAATAATTACCAATTACCAAATTAATAATTAATAATTGGAAATTTGAAATTGAATCATGGAAAAAAAACTATTAATAAAATACGTCGATGTCGACATTTGTCAACAAGAACTGATAGTGCTGAAAAATGTTCAACTCGAAATCCATTCTGGTGAATTTGTTTATTTACTGGGTAAAGTTGGAAGTGGCAAGAGTTCGTTGTTAAAATCCTTTTACCACGAACTCCCCGTATTATCCGGAGTGGCTGAAGTGCTCGATTACGATCTGATTAAAATGAAATCGAATGAAGTTCCTTATCTTCGTCGAAAAATAGGCATTGTTTTTCAGGATTTCCAATTGTTAACGGATCGTTCGGTGAACGAAAACCTGAGGTTTGTATTACAGGCTACCGGTTGGAAAGATAAATTGGCCATTGATGAACAAATTGTTGAAGTCCTTAGCCAGGTAGGAATGAGTACGAAAGGCTACAAAATGCCTCATCAACTTTCGGGTGGTGAACAGCAGCGTATAGTTATAGCACGTGCTTTGCTGAATTCTCCCGAAATGATTCTGGCCGATGAGCCTACCGGAAACCTGGATTATGAAACCGGTAGCGCCCTTGTGGAGCTGTTGTATAATATACGCCTATCGGGTACCACTGTTGTTATGGCTACTCATAATCTGGCCTGGGTGGAAAAATTTCCCGGACGCATTATTCGTTGTTCAAACGAAAATCTGCATGAAGTGACAAATGCTGTTAGCATCGAAAAGAAGATTGTTGGAGAGGCTGTTGTTACTGAAATTTTGATCGATGAATCAAATGTAGAAGATGAAATACCTGATCATCAAACTTCTGAAAAAGCCAAATAAAAATAAATTGCGTTACGCTAAATATTAAAATTTTTGGTAGATGAGCTATTGACAATGATTTTGTTCCTGACTCGATAACTATTTATAAATGAAAAATTTACTCTGCCCTCAATGTGAAATACATCGATTTTACATTAAAAATCAACTTGGAGATTGTATGATCGTTACAGTTAACCAGAAATATGAAATTATTCCCATTCATACGGAAGATTCATTAGTAGGATTTGATTTGACTATGCTTTATTGTTTGGGTTGTTCGTGGAAAGGTTCTCCCAAATCCCTTCGAAAAGGAAGGCATCAATAAATACACAAAATAAAATCCCCTATATCAAATGATGTAGGGGATTTTATTTTGTGTAAATCTTTAATTATGAAGCTATGAAATATAGTTTGAGATTCAGTAATTTGTGTTAAGGCTCAAAGGTTAAACATCTTCCAATCCGAAACCCGAACCCCGGAACTTTTCAACCTTTTAGTACGCTCTGGCAAAAATTACCCGTTGTGCCGAAGGTTTACCGGTTACCATGCATACTCCAGGGGTCTTGTCGCCATCTAAAGGTATACAACGGATAGTTGCTTTGGTTTCTTCCTTGATAAGCTCTTCCGTTTCCGGAGTGCCATCCCAGTGACACATCAAAAAACCGCCTTTTTCAATTTCTACTTTAAATTCGTCGTACGAGTTTACATCGCGAGTTACCGAAGCACGGTAATCGAAGGCTTTTTGGTAGATATTGATTTGAATTTCCTTCAATAGGTTGCTGATATACTGTTCCACATTTTCCAGCGAAACAGTTTCCTTACTTAATGTGTCACGACGGGCTACTTCCACTGTACCGTTTTCCAGATCGCGTGCACCCATGGCAAGACGTACGGGTACGCCTTTGAGTTCATATTCGGCAAATTTCCAGCCCGGTTTTTTGTTCTCGTTGTTATCAAATTTGACTGAAATACCAAGACCCTTTAATTTTATAGTGATTTCAGTCACTTTTTCTGAAATAAGTGCCAGTTGTTCAGCATTTTTATAAATAGGAACTATCACTACCTGGAAAGGAGCCAGGTTAGGAGGGAGTACCAATCCGTTATCATCCGAGTGAGTCATAATTAGCGCACCCATAAGTCGGGTGGAAACGCCCCACGAAGAAGCCCAGACATAATCCAGTTTGTTGTTTTTGTCCATGAAAGTAACATCAAATGCTTTGGCGAAGTTTTGACCCAAAAAATGAGAAGTTCCTGCCTGTAAGGCCTTACCATCTTGCATCAATGCTTCTATACAAAAAGTTTCCAAAGCCCCTGCAAACCGTTCGTTGGCCGATTTAATGCCTTTAATTACCGGCATAGCCATAAAGCGTTCGGCAAAGTCGGCATAAACTTCCAACATTTTTTTTGTTTCTGTCAATGCTTCTGCTTCGGTTGCATGGGCTGTGTGACCTTCCTGCCACAAAAATTCGGTGGTGCGGAGGAATAAACGCGTGCGCATTTCCCAACGGACTACATTGGCCCATTGATTGATCAGAATGGGAAGGTCACGGTATGATTGAATCCAACCTTTATAGGTGTTCCAGATAATGGTTTCGGAAGTTGGACGTACTATGAGTTCTTCTTCCAGTTTAGCATCCGGATCAACAATCAGACCTTTTCCATCGGGACTTGCCATTAGACGATGGTGAGTTACCACGGCACACTCTTTGGCAAAACCATCCACGTGTTCGGCTTCTTTACTTAAAAATGATTTGGGGATAAATAGCGGGAAATAAGCATTTTGGTGACCGGTTTCCTTGAACATACGGTCAAGTTCGGCCTGTATTTTTTCCCAAATGGCATATCCGTATGGTTTGATTACCATACAGCCGCGAACTGCCGAGCTTTCGGCTAAATCGGCTTTGATTACCAGGTCGTTGTACCATTGTGAGTAGTTTTCACTACGTGAAGTCAGTTCTTTCAATTCTTTTGCCATTATTGTAACATTGTTTTTTTTAGGGATAGATGCATTTCACATGAAACTATCACTATAGAAATATTTTATATTCGAAGTACAAAGGTAATCATTTTTTGGCAATACTTTCTCTGTTTGAACAGCCGGACTTTGACTTCTCAATCAATCCGTGTAACCCGGCTCGCTCTGAATTTGTAACCGGGGATGTTGAATGATATGCACTCGTATTTAAACCGGTCTAAATGCTTTTCAATGAAGGGTAAGTCTGGGGCGTAATAAAAACTACCGCCCGATTGTAGAGAATCGAGGATTTCCATATACTTGCGGGCATATTCGCGGTAATTTCCATCCACCCGTAAATTGTGATGGATGAAGTGGTTGGAAAAGCCTAAATTGCTGATGATGCTGCCCCATTTTTGCGTTTCGAAATCGTATTCCAGCCAATCACATTTTTGGTAAAAAGGATTTTCGTTGTCGAAACGATCTATTCCATACACTTCGAAATCCTTTTCGTGCAGGTATTTCACAAGGTTCATTTCTTTTCCGCATCCTACATCCAGTATGGGCTGACGGAGCTTTTCTACATCTATTTGCAGTATTTCAAGTTGTAAATCGGGCGCATATTCCGAACAGGCAACCGGTTGAACAGCATCCTGATTGGATGAATACATTTTCCCGGCAAACGCGTTGGTTTGCAACAGCCAATCGTTTATTTTCTGATTGTGTTCGTGAGTTAACAATTCAAGGCTTTGTTGATTCTTCTGGCTGTTAATGGTCTTCATTTTTTCATTCAACTCCGCAAAAATCAATTTTAATTCATCGACAGATTTTGTATTGAATGAAAAATACTGATTCACGGTGCAAAACTTTTGCAAGGCTTCGTCGGTTAAAAAATCAATCAATAACTTCTCTGACTGAATATCCGGTTTCTTGAATTTTTCTATCAGTGATTCTACAGTTTCGAAAAAAGGGAGTGAAAGCGTTTCTTTATCTTCCTTCGGATTCTTTCCACTTTTAGCTGTAATTTCTTGTTCGGAGTGTAGTACTTTATCTCTTTTTGGTAGATCAGAGGGCATCATATTTTTTTTTATAGGTAGAAAAAGTATTTTATTATCGCATTTCTATTGGCAAACTTTACAATTATAATATTTTGACCCATAGTTATCAAGGTTCCTGAATTACTTAAGCGTTTTTTTTATCCAATTTGTTATCTCGTTCAAAGCAACCGGAGAAATTGTTTGATCTATCTCGCCGTATTCTTTGGGCAATCCCGTTGTGCATTCCTGAAATAAATGATTCAACCCCGGTAATTCAATGCTTGTCACCTGTTTGTTCCCGCCTTTTTTAAGAGCTTTTTCTACTGCGGGTAAGTTCACTTTTGCTGGTACCTGCAAGTCTTTACTGCCGTTGATGGCTAAAACCGGACAGCTTACTTTCTCGAGTATAAGTGCAGGATTGTATCTGATGAAATATAACATCCATGGGGAAGTAATCTGTGTTATCTGACCTTGAATCATATCAGATGTGGATTTTCCTTCCGGTATTTCCATGCCCGGAATATCCTTGGTTTTAGCTGCCAGATAGTCCGACAGCTGTTTGTTTAGTTTGCTGTCATCTTTGAAGTTGGTAATCATTTCATACACACCACGGTTGATATCCGCCGCATTTTTCAGGTCTTCCTCTTTCATTCCCGAGGCCCGTCCTATCAATTCCTGTTGTAACATCAGCAGTTCACTTCCCGGGATGGCTGTTCCTGCCATCATAACAATAAAACGAATGTCTTTTCTTCTGGCTGCTACGATAGGTGCTATGATACCACCTTCACTGTGACCAATCAATCCTATTTTTTTTAAATCAATTTCATTTCGCGTTTTCAGGTAGTTGACCGCCGCTTCTACATCATTGGCAAAATCTGCTGTGGTTGCTTTGGCAAAGTTTCCCTTTGAAGCAAAACTTCCACGGTCGTCATAACGCAATACACCGATTCCGTTTCGTGTCAGAAAATCCGACAATATCAGAAAGGGTTTGTGACCCATCAATTCTTCATCGCGGTTTTGTGGACCACTGCCGGTAATAAGTACTACAACCGGAAATTTCCCTGTCTTTTTTGGTAAAGTCAGCGTGCCTGCAAGAGTAATGCTGTCTTTTCTATTTTCAAAACTTACTTCTTCCGAATAATATGGATAAGGTTTGATCGGATCCTGAGATCGCCTGACCTGTACTTTTTCAATGGCTTTTCGGCTCAGATTCATTGGTAAGGATTGGCCCGCCTGCTTAAATGTACCCGTCACTAAGTCTGCTGAATCAAGCGTCCCAGTGTATTCGATCTGGGCTGCCATCATTTTGATGGTTAGTACAGAGTTTTCGAAACTCGCAGAGGTCATGGGGATGCCATTTGCCCCTTGGTCGGGACTATCCATAGTGGCCGTGTAGGAAGTGTCAGCTTTGCTTATGTGAAATACCAAACGCAATTGCATGCCCTGTACTTTAAGTATACCATTCCAGTTTCCTGTAATATCCTGACAGTAAGTGGATATTGATGAGCAAATTAAAATACCAAGTAAAACTTTCTTAATCATGGATGCCTGTTTTTTTTTATATTTATATTTTCAAAAGTAGGTAATTTTAATTAAATAGTTTACTATAAAGAATGTTTTTTTTTTAAAGTTATAATCAAAGACATAAGTCAAATATTATTTAGCTTATAATTGTTGCTACCAGGCGCCTGTTTCCACCCCGGTAACGAAACTCACAAAGGTATATACCTTGCCATATTCCGAGGTTTAATCTGCCATTGGTAATGGGTATAGTCAAACTCACACCGGCCAGGGTTGATTTAGCATGTGCTGGCATATCATCTGAACCTTCCAATGTGTGTTCGTAATAAGGTTCCCGCTCACGCACCAGCCGGTCGAAAATATTTCCCATATCGGTTTGTACATCCGGATCGGCGTTTTCGTTTATGGTAAGTGCAGCCGAAGTATGTTTCAAAAACAAATGCAACAACCCCGATCTGGGTAAGACCGGTAAACCGCCTGTAATTTCATCCGTGATCAGGTGAAATCCTCTGCTGTGGGGACGTAAAGTAAATTCAATTTGTGAAACCATGATATGATGTTATGTCAAGAACAAAGAGTAAAGAACAAAGAGTAAAGAACAAAGAGTAAAGAACAAAGACTTAAGAGCCAAGAGCCAAGAGCCAAGAGCCAAGAGTCAAGAACCAGGAGTCAAGAACCAAGAACCAGGATTAAAGATCAAAGATTAAAGATTAAAGACCAAAGATTAAAGATCAAGAATTAAAGAACAAGTAATAATGATTTTTGATTTTAAAATGAAGAACAAAGAAACAGGAACAAATAACAAAGATTAAATAGCAAGTTCAAAAAATATACCAATAAGCTATCGACTATAAACTATCGACTATAAACTATAAACTATCGACTATAAACTATCGACTATAAACTATCGACTATAAGCTATCGACTATAAACTATAAACTATTTTGTCTCCATTTCCATAGCAAGTTTCGCCAAATTACTGCCAATAAATCGCAGATTACCAACCCGGTGCAAATGGAAGCACTATACCATTTAAGCATGGTTACAGTGGAACCAAAATGTACCGCCGATTCCGACAGAGTAGGGAAGGAGGACAGCATTTTCCAGGTATTGAGGTTCTCAGCAAAATCGAACAGTACCACGCTTATTGGTAAAAAACTCATCCAAAAAGTGATTTTTCCTAATCGCCCCATTTTCCCCTTTAAGTAGATCATACTCAAAATCAACAAACTGCCATAAATCAATGGATAAACCATCTCTATTAATAAAAAGTCTTTGTATGTTCTTTCACCGTTAGTATTTAATGCGCTGAATAATTGCGTAACATCTGACTTCGTGTATGTCCAACGAATATCGAGCGATTCCAACCCACCACTGGCTGCTTTTATATCGTAGCCTGGCAATATATGAAATACGAAATACCAAGACGCTATACCCAATGTAAGTATAAGCGGTAGTGTCGCTATTTGTTGAAGGGATTTCATTTCTCAGGTTTTTTAGTTGGCTGTCTGTCAGTATAATAATTGGCGCTGAAAATCTATGTGTCTGTACCGGAAAAATCGGAAAGTACTGTCCTGATAATTTACTATGTTTCAACTTTTTAAAATCAAAAAAATCAGCCCGAAAAAACCATATAAAAGCGTTTTACAAATATAAGAGATCGCTACGATGTTACCAAATTTTTGGTTTGAAATATTTCAGCTTTATATTTAGAATTATTGTATAAATTAAGATATTTCCGTTTTTCAATAGATAAATATGTGAAAAATGTAACATTATTCCTGAATATTGTTACAAATTACGAAAAAAATGGTCACCTTTGTACGTAATAATAAAAAACAAACATTATGTCAAAAGAAAAAGGATCAAAAGCTGCTAAAAAAGCACCGGAGAAAAATCTGAAAGAAAAAAGAGCGGAAAAAGCGAATAAAAGAGCCGAAAGAGATAAACCAAGCGAAGAATAGTTTTCAATCAACTTTTTTCCATTAAAATATTAGTGAAAAATCAGGGAAGGGTTCGCTTAAGAAGCCCCTCCCTTTTAAATATTATTAAATCAGTATTGACAAGTTCTGCTTTTAATGGATCTGTCGACCTGCTCCTCCCGAATATCTCTTTATAGTTATCAACTCCAACCTGTAAATAAATAAACCCTATTTGGTGTTGATTCAACTCCTACCCTCAGCACAAATTTATTTCAGAAATCAATACTTCTTACGAAAAACAGAATTCGCAAGCATGTGTGAATATTGCAAGTCTTTATGTAAATTATGTAACATCTTCCTTGAAAATTGGCCATATCTTTGTTTCGAAAATAATGGTAATATTTTTTTTTAATAAAAGAACTCAATCAGTCTATTTATAATGCTTTTTATTCGAATTTATCGTAGTAAAAAAAAAACTTAGCATTATTCTAACTAAAAATATAAACAATTAAAATTAAGCATCATGGGAAGTCTACTTTATCTTATCGCAGTAATTCTTGTCGTTTTTTGGGCAATCGGATTTTTTGCATACAGCCTCGGAGGTATTATTCATATATTACTTGTTATTGCTGTTATTGCTGTTTTAATGCGTATTATACGTGGTTAAAAAAAAGGATCAATTATGTTATAGAAAGGGATGGGTTTTTACCATCTCTTTTTTTTTTGAAATTTTAGCAACGCTGTTGCAAATTAAAGTGTTTCGGAGCAGAAATAGTTTATTGGCAGAATTTTTTTATTAACTCATATGCTTCGGCATCACCCATTTCTCCCGCTCTTCTAAAATCCTGACAGCCGCTATTTTTATGGCCAATGGACATTTTTGATATTCCTCTGTTGTAATAAGCATTCCTTAGCTTCGGGTTTATCTCAATGGCCTTGGTAAAGTCAGCAATTGCTCCTGTATAGTCGTGAAGTTCGTGTTTTGCATTTCCTCTGTTATAATATGTATTCGCCGATTTAGGGTTGATCTCTATTACTTTCGTATAATCAACTATGGCTCCAACATAATTATGAAGATTGACTTTAGCAAGCCCACTATAATAATAGGCATCTACATTTTTCGAATCGAGTTCAATTACTTTAGCATAATCTGCAATAGCACCATAGTAGTCTCTGAGTTTGTATTTTGTATTTGCAATAGTCAAATAATCCCCTGCAGTTATGCTATCTTTCGTAATTATTAATTTTTGCCCTGGCTGTATCATTCTTTTTTGCCCGTTTCCAGTCAATGTCATTAATAATGTGGCTACCAGCAAAATAAGTTTTTTCATAATTAATTGGTTGTTATTATAGATTTCAAGCTGCGATGAATCAATTTAAATAATAATAACAATAATCATCATATTTTGTTTTATTAAAATAAAAATAACCGTTTCAGTCATTTGAAACGGTTATTTTCGGATGGGTTTTAGCCAAACAGGTAAAATATTAAAAATAATTCAAAATGTTTTTTTTTATATTATTAATTGCAGAAGGCTTCACAAACTGAATGCTTTTTTTTTGGAGGTTTTACAGATCTTTATTAACTCTCGGATAATAATCTCCGTAAATTCTACAGGGACGACAGTCGGGGTATTTGTGGAGTTTGAAGATGAGCATTAGTTCTTGAGTTCCTATTGAACTGCGACTAATGCCACTAACATTAAAATCATAACTATAAGATAAATGCATCGAATTGGTCAAATCAATTCCAACAATAGCGCCCATTTCTTTGCGAGTTCGGTAAAAGATACCTAATTGCAAATAGTTTGGATCAGGTGATATTCTAAAGTAAGTAGAGAAATTTAACTCCAGTTGATATAGGCTGGAACTTTTTATGGCACATATTCCATACCCCAAATTAATCAGTTTGCTTTCATAATTACGATACATGGCATATAGAAAATTGGTGTTCGATTGTAACGAATTCTTCGGATGAAAAAGTGAAAACAGATTCTGTGCCGAAGCACCCATTATCAGTGTCCTATATGCAAATTCTATTCCTAAATCAGCATTGTAATTATTAGTATTGACCAAATTCTTGTACACAGCCGGATCGCCATCAGTGGTTAAATTGGCTTCAGAAGCATTATACGACAAACTCTGATAATTGGCTGACAAGCCCAGATTCATCAATAAATCAGCGTTCAATGTTACCGTATACGCATAAGAAAGTGATAGATTCGAAGTGGAAGTGTAACCAATTTTATCCACATAAGTCTTAACCCCAAATTGAGTATGAATTTTATCCAAGTTTGTAACTGCTGTGGCAAAAAGAGTACTGGGTGCCCCCGGAAAATTTATCCATTGTTTGCGCGCCGACATACTAAACACCGTTTGGTATTCATCGTTTATGGAAGCCGGATTTATGTAATAAGTGTTTTCCCAAAAATTATTTAACCGTACATTCGACTGAGAATCTACCGGTTGAATTAAGACAGTTAATAATATCAGGATTAAAATATTTTTCATTTTAAAAGTAATTTCAAATTTCATTTCGGATAAAGTTTTTTCTGGTTTAAGAATATAGGAGAAAAAAACTAAATCGTTTATAGAGTAGTGTATTACTTACTCTGATTTTTTATAAGTTACTGAACATGTATTGATTATATTATTTCTCATATTCTATCTTATGACTGTGATGTAATCGGCTTTAAACTTTGTTCCCAAATTGGCTGAAAAATACACAATCGCGAAATAGGTATCAGCAATAACCGGTTTTCCGTTGTAATTTCCATCCCAACCGTCTAATCCGTCATACATTAAAAGTCCGTTGCGATTGTAAACCTGAACGTGCCAGTCCTTCATGTAAATATCATTTATTCCGTCACCATTTGGTGTAAATGTATTTGGAATAGAATTATTAACTATCCAAATACGCTTAGTTGCCACCTCAGTGCAACCGAAAGGATTAATAACTTTCAATTTCAAATCAAAATAACCTTCTTTGGAAATATAGTAGGTATGGTATAAATCATATCCATCGCCATTCAAACCATCCCCAAAATCCCAGGTGTAGTTCGAAAATGGAATATTTTCGCTCCATACATGCAACGGAGTCGGTTCTGTTGTTACTTCAATTCTGTCACTCTGGATGCTGTAATTCATAAGCTGGTAATTTGTAGCCAGAAAGCTCTTCGTGGCCGTGCAGCCTGCCCTGGTAGTGCCCACGACGCTGTAATCCCCGACATGCTTTATCATAATACTATCGCCGGTAGTTCCATCATTCCAAAAATATGAGTCTGCTCCGGAAGCTCGTATAAGTATCGAGTCACCGGTACAGAAAATTGCTTCTCGGTCGAATGTTATAACCGGCAACGGCTCTACGTCTATGGTTTGATTATATATACTAATACAGTTAGTTCCGCTTGTTACTTTCAGTATTACCTTATAACTACCTGGGCCTGAATAGACATGCTCCGCTACTTTCATAGTAGAACTGGTGCCATCCCCAAAATCCCAGGCAAAAGTATTTGTTTCGGACTCATTGACCACCACTGCTTTGAAGGTGAAGATATGTTGGTCGCAATTACTGAGTTGAAAATCAATACCCAGTTTGGGTATTTTTAGTTCAACAGTATTACTTGCAACACATCCCCGTGCATCAGTAACATTTAACACAATTATTCCACTTTGGGTGGTTTCCATTATTTCATCATTTGAACCACTGATAGTTCCGTTCGACCAGGATAATTGATAAGGAGGTAAGCCACCACTAACTGCAGCAGTACAAATTTCTTTTAATTGCTTTGTTGAACAGTTATAATCGAGTTTGGTAGCGATTTCAATATTTATCGCTAAGGGTCTGGTTACTTTATATTGAGCCGTTTGTACACAAAGATTAGAATCTGTAACGGTAATTAGATAATCACCTGCGGTTACATTTAATAAATCCTCCGTGATTGATCCATTACTCCAGGAGTATAAGTAAGGGGCTGTGCCTCCGTTTACCAATAAGTCAATGGATCCGCTGTTTACGATGTTACATTCGAACGCATTTGTTATTTTTGACGAAAGTTCCAATGGCTGTGGCTCAAGAATAATAAAAGTACGTGAAATTTGACATGGAGAGCCATCCGTAATATTCACTGTATAGCTACCCGGTCCTATATTATTGCGCGATGTGCCCGCTGTTGAATTGTCGGTCCACGAAAAAGAAATGGGTTTCTTTCCACCCTCAAAGTTGAGCGTTATGCTCCCATCATTAGCCCCAAAACATGAAATGTTTTTGACAACTGGCGTTATTTTAAAAATAGGTGCTTCGGGAATATTTACCAGTATCGTTTTCGCACAGTTATTGGAGTCGGTCACAATAATTGTGTAATCACCTGCAGACAAGTTGTCTTGATATTCACCGCTTGCAAAATTATCCCAAACCGCCTGGTAGGGCTTTATTCCGCCGGATATATTCAGTTTAATGCTTGCGTTATTGTCACCGTAACAATTTATTGGTGTAGTGGTTGCAGTTACAAGTATTTTCTCCGGTTGTTTAACAATTACTTCAAATGCCTGATTACAACCCGAATTATCAGTAACCGTAAGATTGTAAATTCCACCAATAACATCTGTCAAATCCTTATTCGCACTCGTGTACCCATTTGGACTTGTCCAGTTATATTTATAATCGAATACACCCGGTGAGACTTCAATTTGCTGCCCACCCTGAACCAAAACACTTATTGCACCTGTAGCCTCCCCAAAACACTTGATATCAGTCTGACTACTCAAATTGATAGATAAAGCAGCCGGTTCATTAATAGTAAAGCTAAGTTTTTTTTGATCGCAATTATTAGTGTCGGTAACCTTAACAACATAATCACCAGGGCTCAAATTTGTAATATCATCGGTATTTGCGTAAGCCACTTCATCTTTTGTCCAACTGTATTTGTATGGTTCAGTACCTCCCTTTGCGGTTATGGCAATTTCTCCATTGGCAGCATCAAAACAGGATACATTTTTTTCTATATCCGTAGTGAGAGTAATTTCGGATGGCTCGATAATAGTATAAGTCTGAGTAAATGGTAAACCACCTGTAAAAGTAACATTCAGGGTGTAATCACCTCCTTTTAATCCCGATATAGAAGCTGAATCGGATGTGTATGCATTTGGACCTGACCATAAAAAGGTATATGGTGGAGTACCACCCTGAATATTAGTTGTCAGACTTCCATCAACTTCTCCAAAGCAACTGATATTGTTAATTGAAACTTTAGTGCTTAGTGGTGGATTTACTGTAACCTCTATATTGAAATTATCTCCAACACAATTACCCGAGCTTGGTATAACAGTATACTTTACAATACCAATGGCATTGGTTATATTAGTTAATAATTGACTGACAGATGTCTGTGCAAGAGCTTGTTCGGAACTCCCTGAAATTGAATTTGCAGGAGATATAGTTGGTGTAGCCCAAGTGTATGTAGTGCCCAAAGGAACAATATCGCCATTTGAAGAATTGGGAGAAACGGTGAAATTTTGTCCGCTTTCAATCACTATATTAAAATTTGAGATCTTTGGATAATCATTTACAACTACTTGTGCAATATTGGAAGTGATACTCGAACAACCACCCGAAGGTAAGGTTATAATGCAATAATAATAATAAACGACACCAACAGTATTTGCAGGTGGAGTGTATGTTGCATTTACGGCATTTGGTATAATAATTCCACCACCAATTGAGTCGTACACATTAGAATACCATTGATATTTTGGTGTACCTGTACCATTAATATAAACAACGCTCAAAATAGTTGGTGTTTGTCCTATACAAATATTGCTGGATGCTGGTTGTTTGGAAAAAGTCGGTGCAGCTTTTACGATTACTTCCGAAAAATCGCTAACCGCTTTGCATCCGGCTCCATCTGGCAGCGAGATCACACAATAATAGTAAATTGTTCCGGTGTTTAATGTTACTGGTGTGTAAGTTTTAGATGTTGCATTTAAAATAAGCGTTCCTGTATAATTTTTCGACGAGTTTTTATACCATTGAAAAGAGAAAGAACCAAGGCCACCCGATGCTTCAACCACTAAATCAACCGGACTTGCACTTTGACACAAAGTTTGTGTTAGTTCTGGCTGAACCAAAAGATCGGGATTTGCCACCACATTTATTCTTGCAGTATCGCTTAATACAGAACCGCAGGAACTTCCTGCAAATTTTATTTCTGCGTAATAATAAAATATTCCTTCATTATTGAACACCGAAGGGATAAAGCTTGCATTGGTTGCTCCCTGTATTGAAGTTCCTCCGGTGGTCGTATTAGTTGAATTCGAATACCATTGATATGATGTAGCTCCTACTCCTCCCAGATAGCTGACAGTTAATGGTGTAGGAATAACCCCGCCAACGCAAAGACTCTGTGAAGCTAAAGGCTGGATTTTTATGGTTGGGATGGCGCTAACGCCCACACTGGCAATGGAAGATATCAATGTTGAACATCCACCCGTTGGTAAAGTGATTTCGCAGAAATAATATAATGTATCAATCGTTTCGGTAGGCGGAACATAAGTTGAATCGATTGCTAAAGGGATAATAACACCTGAACTTATTTCGTTCGAGGTACTGACATACCATTGATAGTCTGGTGTGCCTGTCCCATAACTGTATTCCACCGTCAAAGTTAATGCTGTTCCACCCTGACATACATTGCTCGATAGCAATTTGTTGGTGATTATTGGAGCGGGATTGACAGTGATAGTAAAAAATACTGCTGTGCCATTGCATGTAATTCCTGCATTGGTATAAGTAGGAGTGACCGATATATTTGCAATTTGGATAGTAGATCCATTATTTACAAGTTTAAACGGATTTATATCCCCGTTACCGGATGGTGCAAGACCAATGCCGGGATTATCATTTGTCCATTTGTATACAGTTCCAGATACAGAACCACTAAAACTGATAGTATCAGACATATATCCATTGCATTTCGTTTGAGAAAGAACATTACTTATTGTCGGAGATGGATTAATGGTGATAGTAGCAGAAGAGCTAAGTGACTGCGAGCATGCATTTATAGTTGCATCCTGAACATTGGTTAAATAATACTTGATTGTTCCTGGTAGTGAGGATGATGCGCTGACATTGACGCTATTGCCTGTAGTGGTGGTGATGGTTTGACTATTTCCACCATCAATATTGTAAGTGAAAATATACGGGGCAGTTCCTTTTGCTCCGGTAAATGTAATTACTGGCTGAGTATCGCCCAAACACACCGTTTTAGTTCCATTTATGGTGGCTGTTGGTAATGGATTTATAACTATGATAGCAGTTCCGGTTTGAACCTGAGAACAAGGCGTTGCGCTTTCCAATACACTCTCCAGAGAATAAGTAAACGTTCCGGGGGTGTTTGTTGGGGCTGAAATTGTAACACTATTTCCTGTTGTAGTAGTTGCTGTTTTGGTTGTCCCGTTTAGTGTGTATGTAAATGTATAAGGTGCTGTCCCGTTTGCTCCTGTAAAAGTAATTGTTGGCGATGGAGTTGAATTCATGCAAACAGTTGCACCACCTGTGATGGTAGCAGTAGGGGGAGTGTTGATAGTAATTTGTTGCGTCTTTGTTGTTTCCCCGCATAAGTTTTCTGCGGTTAAAGTAACCGTATAAGTGCCAGCAGTAGTATAAGTATGCATTGCGGTTTGGGGTAAACCAAGTGGGACGACCACTACAGCTGTTCCATCACCAAAATCCCATTTGAATAATGATTTTTGGTCACAATTCTGACTATAACCATTAACGGTAGTATTGGTAAACGGAATACTTGAATTGACACAGGCTACTTTTGCCACTGTGAAATCCGATTCTGGCTTTGTTAATACCGTAATGTTATTTGCAGTAAAAGAAGTTGAATTACATGCACTTATAACTTTAAGCACTGCAGTATACTGACTTTTTGGGCAGTTGGAAATTGTATAGGAGTGAGGAACCGGATAATTTTCAGAAGAAGCAGGATCGGAGGCTGTATAGTATTTAGATGCGACTAGATCCTCCTGAGATATAGTGATTATACCTGAATTATCTCCAAAGTCAATCACATATTTTGTACCCGGACTATTTGCTCCCCATTTGGCAATCTCAAATTTTAATCCTGTAGTGGGAGCACATAAATTAGTTGTTGTTCCTGGGCTAATAAACCCACCTGAAGGATTTGTCACATTTTTAACCGAGTATACCTTCGAATTAGTACAACCATTTGCACCCAAAGCAGTAATGACCATTTCGAAAGCACCCAGCTGTGTAAAAGTATGGTTAATGGGAAAAGTGGCATTTTCTTCAGAGCCAGTCCCATCTCCCCACTCAATTTTATAAGAGGAGATGCAGGCTTTTGATTTTGAGTCGTTACCAACTGTTATTGTGTAATTTGGACTTGCTGCAGATGCTTTTGAACAATTACTGAATGGGTCAAAAGTACTTTTAGTGTCTATGAAATTTATATCCGGTTGTTGCTTAATTGTAATCGGATTATTAATAGCAGTGGAAGTACAACCTTTATCATTTGTAACTGTTAAACTTACATTATATTTAATTTCTCCGCAACCCAGCGTACTGAATTTATGGATAGGGTTTTGATCACTTGTTGTTGTACCATCGCCAAAATCCCACAAATAAGTTAATGCATTGGTGCCAGTATCATAAGGGGTAAATTGGACAGGAGTATCAGAACACTGATTGTCTAAGAATGAAAAACCAGTTATAACCGGTAATGCATTTACAGTAACCTGGATTAAATCCGCTATAGCTAACCGTTCCGAACCGCTAATAACGCTATCTAACTTAAAAGAATAGGATTTTGCCTGTGAAGTGTTTATTGGGATGTCTATTGATGAATTAGCTCCGGTTGTTTCAACCGAGAGAGCTGTACCATCGATACTATATTTAAAAATATAAGGAGTAGTTCCACCAGAACCGCTAAATGTAACATATTGTCCGATAGAATTCTGACAAACCGACGCTGGACCGCTTATGGTGGCCGAAATGGCTGCAGGTGCTTTAATCCCGTTTCCAAAGTCATACAAATTGGCATTAGAACCTATAGGCACTACTGCAAAAGCAGCATCCGCAATAATTACAAAAAGTAAAAGAACAACAAACCTGAAAAGATATTTCATTCGTAAAGTTATAAATTGGCAGTTGAAAATTACTTTTCAGATGACTACAAGTAATCTGAAAAGTAATTACTTAAGTAAATGGTACTATAAAATGTACCATTTAAAAGTATTAATTAGAGCGCTGGTTTTCGCTGTTCCGATAGCTACCGGAATAGCGGAAAATGACGGATAAAAGAAAAATGATTTTTTCCCGATAAATCGGGGAGGATTAAGATTCAAGTATCTGAATATCATATCATTGAAAGCGACATACAAATCCGTTTTTTGTATCCGCTTTATCAAAAAAAATCCGCGTTCCATTTCTTTATTTTTAATAAAGAAATACGACTCCCGAAAGCTGTCGGGATTGAATTCTATTACTTAATAGTAGCAATTACACCAGCAATTTCCTTATCGATTCCCTGTATTTCGCCCATTCTTTATATTTCAAATGATACGAAACCTTATACCTTGGGCTTTTACCACGATAAACCGGAATTAATGGACGACCTAGTTTGTTTTTATCTGCCGGAATGGGCAAACTTATTTTTTCTTCGTATATATCTGGAGCCGAATATTTTGCGGTTTCTTTATCTCCCAGCACTTCCAGCAACATTTGTGATGTCAGTAATACCGGAATTTTCGGATCAAAAACCGATAATTCTTCTATTAACCGTTCTATCCAGAACTCTTCCGCTACTTTCTTCCATATTTTATTGACACCGGTTTCATTATCGAAATAATTGCGGCAAAGGTTCTGGGCATATACGTTTTCCCAACTTAATCCGATGTTTTTCAGCTGATCAGCATGCATTTTAATAAAATCTTTGAACTCGGGCCCTTTATAACCATGAGCAAAAGCATACGGGAAAAGTATATTGTACTTCAGGTTAGTCGGGTCACAACCCAGATAAATAGCCCGCACCTCGTCTTTTCCTCCCGGGCAATAAGCCTGTGGCATATTTTCGGTAAGCACTATCTGTTCACCGTAAGTTTCGTGTAATTGGTTGATAAGTTCCTGGTCGGTCATAGCATTTTCTTCAATTTCTTTTTATTTATATTTTCCTCAGTATGGTTTGAACTGATCGGGTATTTCATCCGAATCAAACTCTTCCCCGTTTCTGACGATCTGAATAATCTCTTCTATCTCTTTCTCATCGGGAACTCCGGTTCCACAATAATATTCCTCTAATAGAAAGCCTCCAAACTGATTACAATTTATAATTCCCTTTTCGATAAATGTTGCTATTGCCACATTAGTTGGCATTAAAATACTGAAACAGGCATAGTTTGGTTCAAAATCGAACCATTCAATTTCGCAATTCAAATCCCTGGATATATAAGTGAGCTCATTTTCTATGATTTTATGCTGCCAATCTTCAATTGTTTTTTCTTCAAGAGGTAACAGCAAAAAGTAAAACCGTAACATATTGTTGTTTACACCCACACCCGTAAAAACAAAATCCGAATCATCATTTCCTGCTAAATCGCTGTGCAAAAACAAAGTACATTCGCCTAAAGCCACTATGGCCCATTCTTCCAAACCGGCATCCGGATGTTCAGCATATTTTTTTAGATGTTGATAGGCATTTAATGTACCTACATGGGCTAAAATAGCCAATGCCTTTTTCTTTTCGTCCAATGATTTATCAGTCAGAAAGAGCACTTTGCACCATTGATCTACTTCTTCAGTTGTTAGATTTTGGGAGTTGAAGTTATGAGCATTTTCAATATAATCTAAATGTGCATCCATAATTAATTTTTATATTGGTTGCTAAGTACGTTCCTTCTAAGTCTCTTTGAAACAGACATATCAATAATACTCCTTGAAATATTAACCTGTTTTTTATTAAGCAATCTACTCAATTCTGTAAATTGTTATTTACATTCAATATTTATCACTATTTTTTATGAGGTCACTTTGCTATTCAAATACACAAACTTTCATTTTATGCATTGCCTCTCATGTATTCTGCTGTAAATATTGATTTCCAATTTGACTTATTTTTTTTTAACTACTTTAAAACTACAAAATTACTCATTCCAATTTGTATTTCAGTCTTCAATGTTTAACTAGTTTCCTGCAGTAATATTATTTTAATATAAAATATAAATATATTAAACAATAATCTTGCCACCCTGTCGAAAAATTCTGTAAAACAGACACATCGCTTATTCACTGATCTTAGTTTTTCTTTTTTTCAAGATGTAAAATAAGTACCATTTGTTTAGCTCAATATTCTTGAAACGAACAAATAAATTGAAAATTGTAGACTTTTTCTCTAACCATTAATTTTGTTATTTGTTTGATGTATAGACTTTTTTGTCTTTATCCTGAAACTAAAAGTGAATTTTAATAGTAACGGTATAATTTTTGATATGTAATAAAACAGACTATATGTCAACGCTATTCAGGCATTAACAATATACTATAAACTTTTTAAAACAAAAAGCCATGAAACGATTAAAAAAATCCGCATTCGTGATTTTATCTTTGCTCTTCGTATCATTTTTCAGTTCCTGCGGTACCTACGGTTACGTTCAACCCGAAGCGCAAACGGTGTATGACAATCCACAATGGGCACCTCCTTATCAACCCGGAGTTCGCTACTACTATTTTCCCGATATCGAAACTTATTATGATCTTTCGGCACGCGTATTTGTTTACCTGGACAACGGACAATGGATTTATTCACAGTCGATTCCCGGTATTTATGCCGGCTTTGACCTGAATAATTGTTTCTCCGTGATGGTTAACGTGAATACTTTTCAACCCTGGATGCACCATCAATACTATGTATCCAATTACCCGAGATATTATTATCGCGACTACTATGATCACAATAACATTCCTTATGTAAGGGGCTATAACGAAAACAGTAAGGGTGCCATTTATTGGTCCGAGAAGGACAGGCACCGTGCACGTAGATGGGATGATAGAAATCAGGGTTCCGACCGTAATTTTAAATATTCAAAACCCGACCGTGAACGACAGATCAGGTACGAAAAAGAGACTCCAGATCGCCGGACAAAAAACGAAAAGGTTGGCCGTGGACAGGATACAAAACGGAATGAGAATGTGAATACCCGGAAACCAACCGGAAATACCAGCGTTGACCGTTCACAACCATCCGAAAAATCTACTTCCGGACGTGAAGTCCAAAATACCAACTACTACGGTAAAAGGATCGGGCAACCGGTAAAAGTTGAAAAACAAATGCGTCAGCCGGCAACTACAGGAACAACGGATAAAGGAAATAACAGAAATGCCAATGAGCAAAATAAAGGAAGAAGAAAATAACTGTTTTATTTTGTGACACCTTTATGTACGAATAAAAAAGGCGAAATCTACTGATTTCGCCTTTTTATTTCTGATTGTTTTCTACAAGCTGTGAACTATGCAAAGTTCAGGATTACCTTCAAAATCCGTCATAGCTTTTCTCCATTCATCCGAAATGGGGCGGGTGGTTTTCGTTTTAGCATCAAAACAAACCATTACTGTATGACATATGCATTTAACTTCCTTGGAATCAAGGTCTATCAGCTGCTGTAACAGTTTGAAGCTTTTATTTCCGATTTCTACCACAGCAGTTTCCACGGCAACTTTTTCGCCAGGATATACAGGCAGCAGGAAACTAACATGAATGTTTGCTATTACTACACCCACTTCCTTACTTTCACTCATATCGGGCATAATCTGATTAAAATAGCAGGTTTTTCCCAAATCATAGAATGAAAAGTAAACAGAATTATTTACATGACCCAATGCATCGAAATCATTAAAACGCAGTTGAATTGGTGTTGAATGATTGAATTTTATTTTGTCCATTTTATGTCTCTTAATTTTATGCAAAAATACTCATTTAAATTATATTTGCAAAAAAAAATCAGTTTGGCGTGGCCCTTTGGCTATACCTTGAAATTCAAAACTTTACAATATTGCCAACCCTGGATAATTACAATAGTTTCACTACCTCCAGTTTTATGGAGAATTCTTTCGGAAGTTCATCATCGGTCGGTATCACAAAGAAGGTTTTAGCTCCCTCTTTGATTAACTCAATATTCATTAATAAACCATCGTTATTGTCTTTATCGGCCCATTCCTGAATCTCGTACCGGTTGTTGTTCGCATTGTATTTCCAATGACCCTTTTGTATATTCAGTTCGGCTATGGCAATGTTGAAATTGAAATTATGATCCCCCTGAAATTCAAAATGGGAATGAAGAAACATATCTTTAAAGACAGCTAACTGCTCTTCAATAGCTTGATCGGGTGCAGGTGGCATATCTATTTTACCGCCCAGCACCTTCCATGTGCCATTTATTTCCATTTCAGCCGTTGTTTGTTGAGCAACCGCAAAAGTGAAGCACACACACCAAAATCCAATTATTAAACAGTTTCTTTTCATCGATTACAATTTTTTTCTGAACCTTTTTATTTCATCGTTATAAAAAGTCAGGTCCTTGAGGCTATTCACTTCAGTAGCTACTTTGATGGCTGACTCTTCATGCTCGATAGCCTCTTTCACATAACCCAGATCGAATAATATATGTGCATAGGTATCATTAATCGGATGATTATCGGGTAGGGCGTTATGAGCTGCTTCCTCCCATTCTTTAGACATTTTCAATGCAGTTGTATCGTTAAAGGTTTTGTAGTTTTCATATATAACCCAACAGATATCATTTATCTCCATAGGGGCTATGCTGTCCAGCAACTGATAAGCCTTTGCTTTAGTTATGTAATTGTCCCATTTGCCTTTATCTCCTTTTTGACTTTGAAAATTCATGGAAGCTTCATGGAAGTCCCGCATGATTAAATACTTCGAATACAAGGCGGGATCAATGGATCTCACCGATGCTGCTTTTTGGGGGTTGTCTCTGTATTTATTTCCATAAACAAAAAAACCTTCCATTATTTTATTTGCAACATGTTTTTTTCCGTATATCTGTTCATAACTGGCCCTATGTGTAAGAATGTACCTGAACTGAGCATTGTCAATGTCATTCACATAATTCTGAAACAAATTCCATGCATCCTTCGATAGTTTTTCCTCATCGGTAGCAGAATTAAAATACTCATTCAGCAAGATGTCTTTGTCGGTTGCAAAATTGTTGTTTTGCAAGTAGAGCGATAATGTTTGTACACTTTTATCCCCAGCCTTCATTTTTTTCAAAATAGATTGTAAGTTCCGGGTGTCGTCTATGGCAATTTTCCCAAGCTCTATAAACATATTTGCATCTCTCGCTCCGATTCCGATATGAACCGTTTCGCCTTCTGCATTTAAAAACAGCAGAGTTGGATAGGCCTGTACTTTATATTTCGACCGGATTTTTAATCCTTCTCCCTTTTCCATGTCGAACGAAAGGTTGATAAAATGACTGTTGTAGAAATCGCCAACTTCTTTCTGCGGAAAAATGTCTTTGGCTAATCGCTTACACGGGCCACACCAGGTGGTGTAACAATCAATAAATACAAGTTTACCTTCCTTTTTCGATTTTATCAATGCTTCCGATAACAGACTGTCGTTACTGAATTTGATACCCGATTCCTGGGAGTAAAGTGAAATGCTGAATACAACGAGAAATAATAATGCAACTTTTTTCATAGAGCTTTTTTTAATTATTACTTTTTCTGAAACATATTATTAAATTGGATGAAACGAAGTGTTATAATTATACGCCTACAAATTTTATATAGACTTAGAATTACGAATCCTATTTTTTATTAAGAGCATTGTTCCCGATAAACTCCCTGAGCATAAACCAATAGCTTTCGTCCCAAACTCCATTTGCGTTACCCGAAGTGGATGGAGCTACAAAAAGCTTTGTCGCGCCTATTTTATCCGGCAGCAATCCGTATTCTATGTCTTTTGTTTTTTTAGATAAAAAAGAAGCTGCTGCTGCTTTGCCATTAAAGCACACGAGCTTGGGCTGATAGTTTAATATCTTCTTTTTAAAACCCTCAATGTCAAAATCATCTTTTTTTAAAATGCTATCACTTCCACTGACATTTTTCACCATATCCGTTAAACCTAAGTTATAATCCAACACGTTGAGGTACTGGGCTGGCAGAAGCAGAACAGGAGTTAGCCCGGTTTTTGCCAAAGTGGAATAGAACTTATTTCCATTGCCGGCATAATAAGCTTGCTTTAAGGCTGATGCACTACCAACGGCACTACCACAAAATACAATATCCAGATCTGGTTTTAAAACATCTTGTAATATCATATATCTTTAATTCAAAATTAATTTCGACTAATCGATATTTACTTTCCGATGCAGAACTTCCCAAAAATATTTCCCAAAATTTCATCGTTGGAAATCTGTCCTGTTATTTCACCCAAAAAGTGCATGCATTCGCGGATGTCCTGCGACAGGAAGTCGCCGGAAATGCCGTTTTTCAATCCTTCGTTCACACGCTGAATGGCAGCCAGGGCGCGCTGCAGGGCTTCGTAGTGACGCACATTGCTGATAACCACATCGCCAGGATGTATATCGGGGAGTTGAGCCGCAGCAACCAGGGCTTTCTGCAGTCCATCGGTGTTCAGGCGCTTTTTGGCTGATATATTGATGCGTTCGCCTTTGAATTGTTGAAAGAGTTGTCCGAGTACTTTGAATTCAGCAGGAGTGATTTTGTCTACTTTGTTGAAAACCAGAATGATCTTTTTCCCTTCTGAGCGTTGTGCTATGCGTTCGGTGAGCCACTCGGAATGTTCGCTGAGTTGGGTGCAATCTACTATCCATAGCACGATGGCTGCCTGTTCAATTTTTTGATAGGTACGTTCTATACCCAGATTTTCGATTTTATCTTTCGTGTCGCGTATACCGGCCGTATCGATAAAGCGGAACGTGATTCCTTTGATATTGACCAGGTCTTCGATGGCATCGCGGGTGGTGCCATGAATATCGGATACTATGGCTTTATCTTCGTTCAGCAGTACGTTGAGCAGTGTGGATTTCCCCACGTTCGTTTCGCCTACCAGCGCCACGGGAATGCCGTTTTTCAGGGCGTTTCCAACGCGGAAGGAATCGGATAGTTTGACTATCAGTTCTTCTATGGCTGTGGCCAGAAGTTGGAGTTGTGAGCGGTCGGCAAATTGCACATCTTCTTCATTAAAATCAAGCTCCAATTCCACCAGTGAAACAAAATTAAGCAATTGGCCACGAAGTTTCATCAGTTCACCCGAAAAGCCACCCCGCATTTGGTTCATCGCCATGCGGTGTGAGGCTGCCGAAGTGGAAGCAATTAAATCGGCTACGGCTTCGGCCTGCGAAAGGTCCATTTTACCGTTCAGAAAGGCACGCTGGGTAAACTCCCCCGGTTTAGCCAATTCACTGCCTTGCTTAATCAACAATTCCAGGATTTTCTGTTGTACAAACACTGATCCGTGGCACGAAATTTCCACCACATCTTCACCCGTAAAAGAGTGAGGGGCACGGAAAACCGTCACCAGCACTTCGTCTATTAGTTCACCCTTGGTATTCACCACATTCCCAAAACTCACTGTGTTGGGTTCCTGCTTCAACAGGGTAGCCAGTTTCTTTTTGGGTTTGAAAATGGCATTGCTGTGTTTAACCGCATCGGGTCCCGATACGCGAATCACGGCTATTCCTCCCACGCCTGGCGCGGTGGATATGGCTGTTATGGTGGTTATTGAATTCATACGATTATTTTTTTTATGAAATTATCCGGAAATACGCCACTTTCTAATGACGATTTGTTGGAAATTATTTTTGCTGGTATTCCACCCACTGTTACATTATCGGGAATATCAGTATTCACCACTGCATTGGCTCCAATGGCTACGTTATTGCCTATCGATATATTCCCGAACAATTTGGCTCCGGGTCCTATATACACATTGTTTCCTATCGTGGGTGCTCCGTTGTAACATCCAATGGAAGTAGAAGGATGAATGCGGCAATTTTCTCCGATTTTAGCATCCTTACTTACCACTATGGTGCCGTAATGAACCAGGCAAAGTCCCGCCCCAAAAACATTTTTCGGGATAGAGAAGCCCAGCCGGGTTGCTAACCGATGATTCTTGATCTCAAGATAAAATAGCCAGATCCGGCAAAAAATATTCCCGCGGCGCACATTGTATAAATACTCTATGCTGCGCAAACGACGTTGATACCTGACACTATCCATCCAACAATAATTGTAAAACGACATTTTTTCAAGCTCATAAGCTTTTAAATCCCGTTCAATATAATATTGGTATGAGGCTTTGTCGGTTATCATTGGTGGTTAGTGATTGGTTGATTGGTGATTGGTTAATTAGTGATCCCGCGAGCGGGATGTTCCGATATATCGGAATGTCGGAATACTCCATCGCAAGCTCCATTGGATAATTAGTGATTAGTTAATTAGTTAATTGGTCAATTGGTCAATTAGTTAATACTACTTCGGATCTCTAAATACCCAATTAACGAATTAACAAACTAACGAATAAACCAATCACCACTTTCAGATTCTCTCCAACACGGTCTTTACCAGTTTCTCAATATCGGTTTTATAGTCTGTATTGGCAGCCTCTACGCGTCGGTTGGCAATGATGCAGCACACCGTCATGGCTTTGTGACCCATCAGTTTAGCAAGTCCGGCAATAGCCGAGCCTTCCATTTCGTAGTTGGTGATTTTATATTTTCCGTAGCGGAAACTCTCTATTTTGTCGTTCAGTTGCATGTCGGCCAGGTTGATGCGCAGCACTCGTCCCTGTGGACCGTAAAATCCGTTGGCCGAAATAGTTACGCCTCGCAGCATATCGTCTTTACCTATCCGGTTCACCAGCTCTTCGTCGGCATCCACCACGTAAGGAGCAGCCAGTTGTGGGTTCCATTGCAGGTGTTTTTTCATGGATTCTTCAAATTTCAGATCGCTGACCGAATCGCGTCCGGCATAGAAGTTCAGCATACCGTCGAATCCGATGGATTTTTCGGAAATCAAAAAACAACCCAGTGGAATATCCGCTTGCATGCCACCCGAAGTGCCGATGCGAATGATGGTCAACTGACGGAAATCAGGCTTTTCGGTGCGTGTTTCCAGGTCTATATTCGACAAGGCATCCAGCTCGTTCATAACGATATCGATGTTGTCGGTTCCAATGCCGGTAGATATCACCGAAATGCGTTTCCCTTTATAAGTGCCTGTTATAGTGTTGAATTCGCGGCTCGAAACCGAGCATTCCTGTGTGTCGAAATAAGAAGCAACCATTGCCACGCGACCAGGATCGCCTACTAAAATGACATTGTCGGCCAGTTGTTCTGGTTTTAAATGTAAGTGGAAGATGCTTCCATCGCTATTTATTATCAATTCGGATGCGGGGAAATGTTTCATATCGATCAACGTATTAAAGTTTTATTTCAGTCCTACTAGTTAAAGCACAAATATACTCATTATTTTAAAGAAAAATTGTTGAAAGTTTATAGTTTATAGTTTAGAGGTTATAGGTTTAGGGTTTAGGGTTTGTTGTTTAGAGGTTTAGAAATAAGAGTTTAGCGATTATTGTTTAGAGATTGTGGATTCTGGTTTAGCTTTGTTGTTTATAGAAAAAGGACTGTCTATGTTAAACTGTAAAGAGAGTCATGGAATTATAGTCCATTATTTATCAGCATTCTGACGATCCTTACTTTTCATTTTCAAATCATTTCATTTTCAAATTTTCAAATTGTCTCAGCTCATCCACGCATGTTTTTACGAAAGGGAGGCGGTTATAATCTTCGTGGAGCAAGTTGTTGTTCCAGAAAATTAAATCGATGTCGATGGGAATAATGCCCAGTAGCTTGCTGTCGGGTGTTCGTCCCATTTCTTTTTCTATTTTTTTGAAAATGAATTTTGTTTCGTCTGAACTGCCAGTGGAAAGAATTTTTAGCGCTTCGTTGTGGAATGGTAATTTGTAGTGCGCACCAATGGGTTCGGTTACCAAGATGGAGCTTTGATCTATCAGTTGAAAATAGGCTGTCAACTTACCGATGGCCAGTGTGAGGTTGTAATCGGCATTGGAATTGCTTCCCAGCATGATGTAGGCGGTGTTCATGGAGTATTGTGTTCTGCGTTCTGTGTTCCGGATTTTGCGTTTCTGATTTCACATTCATAGTAAAGTAAATCGGAAGATACGAATAATGTGAAAGGAATAAAATAGAATTACATGAATTAAAGCTTAGAATCGCTTCGTAAAATGATATTTGAATTAAATTGGGTATTTAAGCATTTAGTTTTTGGTATAAAAAAAGCCGAAGTGTTATTCTTCGGCTTTAAGTGTATATATGATGTTCTGTTAATCGCGATAATCTTTTAATTGTTCCTGAAGACGTTTGCGGGCCAGGAAGATACGGCTTTTTACAGTTCCAATGGGTAGTTTCATGGATTGTGCAATTTCTTCGTACTTAAAACCTTGTATGTGCATAGAGAAAGGTATGCGATACTCATCGGCAAAAGCTTCAATATTATTGGTTATTTCACCAATGGCATAGGAACCCTCCGGACTGTCGAAGCCAGAATTCTGAGGTAAATTCAGGTGATGCAAGTCCTCTGTTTTGTCAACCACTGTTTGGTTACGTACTATTTTACGATAATTGTTTATGAAGATATTCTTCATGATAGTAAGCACCCAACCTTTAAAGTTGACGTTGTCAATAAATTTTTCTTTATTATCCAATACTTTTAGCGTTGTGTCCTGCAATAAGTCTTCTGCATCGTCCCGGTTTAAAGTTAAGGAGAAGGCGAAGTTACGCATATTGTTTTGCAGCGCTACTAATTCATTTTCAAATTGAATGGTTTTCATATTGTAACGGTTTATGTGTGAATGAATAAAAAACTTAGTGCGTCAACGCTAAGCTGGTAATTGTTCATCTAAAACGAATTCCTTTTTGAAAAATACTTTCTTAATAGAAGCAAGTAAATGATTGTCAGTTGTCTATACTGAATAATAAAATAGAAAGAGCTCTTTTGAAAATATTTGTCCAGATTTTCGATACAAATATAGATGTAATTTTTTATTCTTTCGTATATTTGACAAAAAATTATCAACTATATGCGAAAAATTTATATTCTTTTGCTTTTTGTAACCATTACAGCGGCTTTTTCGTCCGTTTTTGGGACTGAAAATAAAAATCCCATATTTTTTTCAATTGACTTAAAGAAAGAAATTGGAAGTACTACCTGGATTTATATTCAGAAAGGATTTGTCCAGGCACAAACCGAAAATGCCGATGCCATCATTATTCATATGAACACGTATGGAGGTGAAGTACTGTATGCCGATTCTATTCGTACAAAGATACTGAATAGCCGGATTCCGGTCTATGTTTTTATAGATAATAATGCTGCCTCTGCCGGAGCATTGATTGCCATTGCCTGCGATAAAATATTTATGCGCAAGGGTGCAACTATCGGTGCAGCAACGGTTGTTGACCAAACCGGACAACAAATGCCCGATAAATATCAGTCGTATATGCGCGCTACCATGCGTGCCACTGCTGAAGCACATGGTAAAGATACAATAATAAAAGGGAATGACACTACTTACCAATGGAAACGTGATCCTATCATTGCAGAAGCCATGGTGGATAATAAAACTGTGATTCCGAATATCAACGATTCGGGTAAAACGCTGACTTTTTCTACTCAGGAAGCTTTAAAATACGGCTATTGCGATGGAATTGCCCAAAATATGGAAGATGTTATTGAACAACAACTGAATGCCGAGACCTACGAATTAATCGCCTTTGAACCCACATTTTGGGACAATACGAAAGGACTCCTGATGGGCCCTGTATTGCAAAGTATTCTGATTATGCTTATTATAGGCGGAATCTATTTCGAAATGCAGGCTCCTGGTATCGGTTTGCCACTTGGGGTGGCAATTACAGCGGCCGTATTATATTTTGCACCTTTGTATATCGATGGTCTGGCAGCCAATTGGGAAATATTACTTTTCTTTATCGGACTTGTACTGATAGCCCTGGAGATATTTGTAGTTCCCGGATTCGGAATCACCGGTATTTCGGGCATTATTCTGGTAATGGCAGGTTTGATACTGAGTTTAATCAACAATGTTGACTTTAACTTCGAAAAAGTACAAACCGGTGCCGTCACTAAAGCTATGATGACGGTTACGGCGGGTATGTTTCTATCATTTGGATTGATTTTTTACCTAAGCAGTAAAATTGGTTCGAAGGGAATCTTCAAAAAAATGGCCCTGGAAAAAACCCTGGGAAATAGTTCAGGATATATTGGTGTTTCCATGGTCGAAAGCGAACTGGTAGGTAAAACCGGCCTGGCAGCAACGGTTTTACGTCCATCGGGCAAGGTGAGCATCGATGGTGTGAGCTACGATGCCGTTTCCGAACAAAGCTTTATTGAAAAAGGAACTTCTGTTCGCGTTACCCGCTACGATACAGGACAGATTTACGTTGAGGAAGAAATTTGAAAATGAAGAAATTTGAAAATTTGAAAATGACAGGTTACTGATTGCCTTTGCAAGAATAATTTTCAAATTTTCAAATTCACTCATTTTTAAATTATTCTACATGTTTCTCAGCGCAATAGGATGACCGGACCAGTGGAGCACTTTCCACCTGACGAAACCCTTTTTTGAGCCCTATTTGTTTGTATTCTTCAAATTTTTCGGGCGTAATATATTCACTCACAGCGATATTCTGCCTGGAAGGTTGCATGTATTGGCCGATGGTCAGGATGGAACATCCGGCTGCCAAGGCATCGTCCATCAGGGTCAGCACTTCTTCTTCTGTTTCACCCAATCCCAGCATGATCCCCGTTTTAGCCACTACCTGTTGCGATGCAATATGAGCCAGTACTTTTAAGCTGGTTTCGTATTTAGCTTTGGTGCGGATAGTGGGAGTGAGCCGACGCACAGTTTCCAGGTTATGTGAAATAATATTCGGTTTCTGCGCAATAATCTGATCAATGAATTCCATTTTTCCATCAAAGTCAGGTATCAATACTTCCAGTGTGGTAGTTGGATTTACTGTTTTTATTGCCAGAATAGTTGCAGCCCAATGTGCAGCACCTCCATCGGATAGGTCATCGCGATCCACTGAGGTGACTACGGCGTGACGTAACTGCATTAAATGTATCGATTCGGCCACTTCATTCGGCTCTTTTTCATCGGGTGGGAGAGGACGTCCTGAGAGCGTATTGCAAAACCGGCATGAACGGGTACATATTTCTCCAAGAATCATAAAAGTAGCAGTGCCCTTGTTCCAGCATTCGCACAGATTGGGACATCGACCACTGGAGCAGATAGTGTGCAGTCCGTGTTGCTTAACTATCTGGTTCACTTTCGCATATTGTACATTGCTTTGCAACCTGGTTTTTAGCCATTCTGGTTTTCGAAGGTAAGTCATTTTTGTTTTGTTTATGGATACAAATGTAAGGATAATTTGCGAATGTGGTATTGTGTTAATTTGAAAATGAGATAATTTGAAAATGAAATGATTCGGCTATTGAAATGAAAAATAGTTTCCGGAACGAACTTAAATTATGGTTTGTAAATTTGCACTTTTCAGTTTAACAATAAAAGATTCTTTTTCAACACCTAACCCCTAAACCCTAAACCCTAAACCCAACCCCTAAACTCTCAACTCTCAACAACAAATTGACTAAACAACTAAACAAAACACCCTTTTTTTTGGTTTTTATAATGAATAATTTATCTATTTTATATCAATCAAGATGCTGTATGTCAGATCAAAGGTTTAACGTTTTAAAACCTGATAGCTATGAAAAAAGGAGTTTTAATACTGGGATTAACTTTCTGTGTTTTAACAGTTCAATCGCAAAATACTGACTCTCAAAAATATAAAATCAGGAAGGTATTCGTCGACTCAGTAAATAAACCGGTAGATGATGCAAAGGTCAACGGAGAGGATGCTTTTTTGCCAAGTATAGAAAGTATTTCTCTCGGAAAGGAAAATGCAATTTACAATGATACGATTGATGGTTTTGAGTCTGATGTTTCTAAAGAAAACAAAAGTTTACTCAATAATTTTCAAGAAGTCGTTGAGCACCTTAACTTGCCGGGGATGCCGGTACCGGATTTTAATCAGGCAGCTGCCATTAGCTGGATACCTATTTATTCCCGATTCGCGAAATGGGAAGAGGTAGATGTTAACCTGAAACGATACACTCTTTATGCGGAGTTTGATTCGATCATCAACTTACTGGCTGCCTCGGAAATGGTTCGGGCATACAAAGCGTCGCTTTTCAGTGCCGACGGGCGTCCGCTTTATTGTCTGGAAATCGGGCAAGGTTCTTCGATAACTGTTTTCACTGCGGGAATTCATGCAAGGGAAGTAGCTAATCCTCAGTTCTTGTTGAAATATGCCTGCCGGATGGTAGACTTGTACGAGAATGGAGATTCAACCACCATTCGATTGTTGAACGAAAATACAATCGTAATTTTACCCTGTGTAAATCCGGATGGATACGAAACCGCCTTACAAGGTGTAAATGCATTATGTGATTCAGTGCTTTATTTCTCTAAAATGAAAGACAGAGAAGTCTTTAGTAGTAAATCGAATGCAAAAGGAGTAGATCTGAACCGGAATTTTCCGTCCTATACTGCGGGCGTTTTGTGGAAAAATAAGAAAATGGAAAGGCTTCAATTTCTTTCACCTTCAGGTTGGTATTATGCCGGACCTTACCTGGGAAGCGAAAACGAAACCAAAGTAGCCATGAATTTTCTGATGAAATATATACCTAAGGCTCAACGATATATAGATGTCCATTCTGCAGGAAGAGTTGTGTATGCAGGAAAACCGCATTTGTCCGACCAGTTTAACCAACTTTGCTACGAAACCGGCACACAAATAAAAATGATTACCGGATATGAGCTATTTGGATTATCGAAGGAACCTACAGGCGAAGGAACTGATGGAACCATAACTGACTTTGCTTCGGAAATTGCTGCCGGATTTATTTTTAACCCTAAGCTGGGACGCATGGCGCCTATGAATTGTGATACACTCAAATTCAAAATTGAAACCCTTGCCTGGTCCTGCTCAGTGAATACCATAGAAACACTTTTATTGAAAAAAAATGGAGGTGGATTATTGGAAAAATCTACTGTAGCCATGCAAGTTGATGAATGGAAAAAATACAGGCTGTTTTTACTCTTTAATGCATTATCGGGAAAGTATATCCATATCAAATAATAATTTAATACCACTTAAATATTTTCAATCCAATACTGAACGTAACAAATCCTGTAACAGCCAGAATCAGAGATTCTTTCCAAATTTGCATCATACCTGCACCTTCATTAAATATGCTTCTTACGCCATCGGCAAGTAAGGTTAGGGGCAGATTTTGAATGAATGGGATGGTCCATTCAGGAAAATGCCGGTAACTGAAAAAGATGCCCGAAACCACCATCATTGGCGTTACCACGGCGTTAATAAGTCCGTTACCAATTTCAGGATTTGAAGTATGCGATGATATCAAAACGGAAATTCCTGCAAAAGCTATATTCCCGGCTATAAAAAGAACGATCAATGCAGCCGGGTTGCCCTGTATCTGAATGTCGAAATACCACCAGGCAAAAATATATAATAAAACAGCCTCAATGGCATTCATGGCAAAACGGGCGGTAATAAGTGCAAAAAGCAGATTCGACTTTTTCATTGGCGTTGCCACCAGGCGTCGTAGGAGCTTTTTGGATCGTCTTTCGATGATGGTGTAACTGATTCCCCAGGAAGAAGACATCATGATGCCCATGGCCAGCAATCCTGGTATCAAAAAATCGATATATCTGGTACCTGAAACGGTGAGGGGCTTGATTTCTTCCTGATGCGACGAATAATAGGCCGGTCCGTTATAAACCACTCCTTTAACCAACTGATAAAGCAGCTGAGCCTCAGCATTGGCAGGATCAAAATAATAATAAATTTTATTCTGAACTACTTCAACGATCAGGCTAATCGTTCCTTTTTTTAGCATAATATGCGCTTCGTCCCTGGTGCTTTCGTGAAAAGTGAGATTAATATTCCCCACTTTTTCGTTTCGCAAAGGAAGGTAATAATCGCCTTTTTGCTTACCGGGATAGTGTTCAATAACATCCGATAATGCAGACTTTTGAATGGAACCTGTACCAGTTTGCTGAATCACTGCAATTTCGCGGTTCATCTCTGTTTTATTGGAAAAAGCGATACCCAAACCCCAGGCCATGAGAATAGGAAACCCGATTCCCCAGAAGAGTACGGCTGGTTCGCGCATAATTTCTTTCATATGTGCTACTATGAGCCTGTAAAGTTGATTATTCATAAAGATGTCTTCCTGTCATATTAATAAATAGTTCATCGAGGTTGTGTGCGTGATCATAATTAACAAGAAGATTTTCGAGCGAATCGTCCGCAAGTATCGTTCCCTGATCCATAATAATGATGCGGTCGCACAAATATTCAGCTTCGTCCATGTAATGGGTGGTGAGAATCAACGAAGTGTTTTTTTCGTCTTTCAAGTTCTTCAATATAGTCCAGATTCCCCTGCGTGCATGTGGATCGAGCCCGGTGGTAGGTTCGTCGAGCATGAGAATGGCAGGTTTGTTGAGTAGGGCAATTCCTAGTGCCAGGCGCTGCCGTTGACCGCCAGAGAGGTTATTGACGTACGATTTTTTCTTTTCCTGTAAATCCACCAGTTCAATTACCTCGTTCACCCGGCTGTTACCCAGTTTGTAGAAACTGGCAAAGAGTTGAGTGGTTTCGAATACCGAAAGTCTGTCTATAAACCGGGTTTCCTGCAACGAAAGCCCAATAAGCTTATGAAGTTCGCTTCCGTTCGTCTTCCATGTTTTTCCGGCTATCTTAATCACTCCTTCATCGGGTTGCTGAATACCTTCTATCATTTCTACCAACGTTGTTTTCCCGGCCCCATTGGGCCCGAGCAGACCCACAAATTCTCCGGGCTTTATGGCTAAATCCACACCCTTGACTGCATGTACGTCTTTAAATGATTTGTTAACGCCCTGCACTTCTACGATAAATTCCATTTCTTATTCAGTTAGCTTTTTAATTTTCCTGTCATAAATTTTCGTTTCAAAATGACATCCATCAAACGATACCTTTTAAACCAAAAGAAACCCGATTTGTTCAGATTGAATCTGTTTGAGATTAAAAAAACGAGATTCAAACACTTTCTTTTCGATTGAAGTAGAAATATGAAAAACAGAATCGGCTGAATTTCATTCATGAAATTCAGCCGATAGATTGTTGTGATTTTTACTGTTTTATGGAATTGATATTCCTCAGTAAAATTTAAAATGAATGATAATTAGTTGATTAGAATTATGTCTTATTAAAAAAAAAGATAATGAAGTTCTTTTCTTGAAATGACAACTATTTTAATGAATTGTTGTTTCCCGGATAACTTTCTTCCTTCTCAATAATGTACTCCGGTCTGTCCTTTACTTCATCAAACAGAATTCCTATATATTGACCTAACACACCAACAGTAAGCAGCTGTACTCCGCCAAAAAAAATGATCAAAATAATGATGGAACTCCAGCCTGAAAGTGCATGCGTATAACCAATTATTTTACCAACTAATATCCAAATGGCGTAAACAATACCTATCATTACTGTGATAAAACCTAAACCGGTAGCCAGCTTCAATGGTTTTTTGGAGAAATAAAGCATAGCACTTGCCGCGAAAGCAAGCATCTTGCTCAATGGGTATTTTGTTTCTCCGGCAAACCGGGCTTCACGTTTGTATTTAAAAGGAACTTGTTTGAAGCCAATCCAACTGATAATACCGCGTATATATTTCCCTTTTTCCCTGAACTTCTTAAATTCAGACATCACTTGTTTATCTATTAAACGAAAATCACCTGTATCGAGAGGGAAATCTACTTCCGACAAGTAATTCATGGAACGATAGAAAAGGCGCGCAGATAGTTTTTTAAAGAAACTTTCTCCCTGACGTTTTTCACGAACGCAATAAACGACATTGGCGCTCTCCCGTTTTTGAGTTTCTATCAATTCGGGTATCAGTTCCGGTGGGTCCTGCAGGTCTGCATCGATTATTACAGCCAGGTCGCTGGTGCAATAATGAATCCCGGCCGTAACTGCGGGCTGGTGACCAAAATTGCGTGAAAAATGAAGCACCTTTACTTGCTTGTCGGCAACGGCAATGGCACTCAACATTTCTTTAGTACTATCCGTACTTCCATCGTTTATAAATATGATCTCGGTTTGATGTGTAGTGATACCATCAAGCACTTTTCTTAATCGGTTATACGATTCTGTGATAACCGCTTCTTCATTATAACAAGGAACAATGACACTGAGTGTTTCCATTATTTTTTTTATTTTTGTCGAAAAGTGAGTCTTTTATTGAAAAAGTATTGAATAATTGCAACTATAAAAACAGCTATAAGCTTGGAAATCATCGTGTCCATTTTAAATCCATCAATAAATAACGCCAACAGACCGGTGCTTATAGCCATACCAACCAGCGCAATAAGATAGAACGAAAGAAATCGTTTCAGTTTATCGTCGGTTACCTTAAATGTAAAATAACTGTTTAAAATGAAGTTATGTATCACCGCCAGGGAAGAGCTTGTAATATTGGAGACAGCATAGTTTATTCCCAATTCTTTATTCATCAGGTAAAATACACCCATATCCACTACCAATCCTAATACACCTACTAAGCCATACTTGACGAACTTAGTTATTCCCAGTTTTGATAATTTTGTATACAATGATGACATCATTAAAATCGTTGAATTTATTGGTGGTTCTTTCCAGTTCTTCGAAAGCGTATTTCCCGTTGTATTTCTGATTTATTTTCTCAATACTTTTGGATCCGGTAATAAAATAACCTTCCAAAGGAAGTTCTTTGTCGAAGTTTTTAAAATCATTTCCCATATAAAAACTTAATCCGTATAAGTTTGGATACTCTTTTAAATCGACGGTTACGAAAGTTTTACCCTTCAAATCATACTTTGCTTCAATCTTTTCAGCAAAAGGCCGAGTAGAATAACCGTTTTTGAAAACCGGGTATGCAAAGCCTTCCAAAAAAAACTGAATACAAATATACAAGGTAAGCGTGCCAAAGAGGATAGTTCTGGATGTTTTCTTTTTTAAAATATATAAACAAGTGATAAACGCCGCCAGCAATAAAAACCAGACAAATGTACCCAGGACAGTCGGATACTGAAAAGCTGTGGAGAATAAGCTTATGTCGTTCATTAATTTAGCATTATGAATCAGTGATGCTGAAACTTCCTGTAAATTTACAAAATGAAAAATACCGACAAGCGACAAAAGAATCCCCGATAAAACCAATATTATGTAACTCAGCAACTTTATCAATTTGGGTTTTGATGTCACAGCCCATTCATACAGAAGCATAAGTAAATAGGCAGCAAAAGGGTAAGCCGGCATAATATATACACTCCGTTTGGACGAAGGAATAGCATAAAACAAAAGAATGATTACTACCGATATTATGCTAAATAGCAATACCTTATCCATCCCGGCAATTTTTTGGATAAAGGATGTGGTTTTTGTTTTTATATTTCGGAAAACACCTTTGTACGACACTGCAAAAGCACTAAAAATCAGTAATAATGACCAGGGCATAAAGCCAAGTATAATAGCCGGAATATAATACCAGAATGGTCCTTTGTGTCCCAGTTCATAGGCTATACCAAGTGTTTTATTGTCACTCCCAAGGAAGCGGCCAAAATTTTCGGCATATACCAAATTTAAGAAAGGTGCTCCTCCCTGTTGATAAGCTAACACATACCAAACCGATAAAATGGCTAATGCAGGCAGCGCCACAATAACATTCTTAATGATAATTTTCCACAAGGAATATCGTTGAAGTATCAGCAAATAAATTCCAAAAACCAGGCAAGGCAAAAGAATACCCACCGGACCTTTCACCATGGCTGCTCCACCAAGAAATAACGGAATTAAAACAGGATAACCCTTTAGTCCCTTTTCCTCCCATTTGAAAAAACTTAATAAACTGCCAACCATAAAAAAAGTCAGGAACATATCCACCCGGGCTTCAATTCCTGAGCGGTGCATTTCAAAACTCGTAAGTAGTATGAGTGTAGCCAGTAAGGCATGACATTTTGATTTTCGCTTATAAAGGAAAGTGAAAAACATAAGGGTAATTCCTATCAAACCCAATGCAGAAGGGATTCGGGCCGTTGTTTCGCTCACTTCTCCAGTAGGAAGAGAAGCTATTGCTATCAGCCAATGCATAAACGGGGGTTTATAAGCCACTTCGTCGGCATAATCGGCTGGTAAAATCCAGTTTCCTGTATTCAGTATACATGTTGCCACGGATGCTTCGCGAGGTTCTCCTTTGGTATAGAACTCACCGAGTGTAATCCAGGGCAAAGTGAGCAATGCACTGAGGGTTAGAATAAACAGATAAGGATGTCGAAGATAAATGGCTTTGATGGATTCAATCAGTTTGTTCATTTTTTTTGTTATTTGGGTTCAAAGGTAATGAAATTTAGGTTAAAAGACAAAACCGTTTTAAAGTATGTTATTAATGGGTGTGTCACCACTCGCATCTACTTGAAAGATAGTACAAACACAAAACAATACCAGGCCGAATTTCATTATTGAAATTCGGCCTATTATTGTTTTGTGTGCTTATCAGTAAATTGATTTAGGTTTTTAAAATTGTTGATCCAAAAAAGTCATTAAATTAAAAGATGAAATGAACTTTTACGAAGGGAAAAGATGATAGACTATTAATATGATCATAAAAATAAACATGTAAATATTAATGCTAACGAACGATTTCTTTAAATTTAGCTCAGCGAGATTACCAAAAGAAAGTTTAGTAAAAATGCCAATAAACATAATATTTAAAACAACAATAGAAATTAAAAATGATGGTGAACCGTTTTCAAGAAACAAAGGAATCATGATGGAAGATAAAGAAGTAGCGATAATCCAGGAAAAAATTATTGTTTTCAAATTCCCTGAATGAATAGCTTGATTGATAGTTGGAAACCCTGCTTTCTCATATTCCTTCCCATACTTCAACATCAATAACCAAAAATGTGGTATTTGCCAGATAAACAGGAAAAAAGCAATGAAAATGATAGCCGAATCGAATAAAAAACCTCCAGCAGCAGTCCAGCCCATCAATGCAGGTATTGCACCAACCAAAGAACCCGGAACAACCGCAAAGGCAGTCAACTGTTTTAGATTGGTGTATACGAGGTTGTACCAGAATATATTGAACAAACCCAGTAAAGCAGTTACTCTTCCAAATGAATAATATAATGAGAATAAGCCTGTTAATATAAATAGAATTGAAATTAGTAATGCGTTTTGAGGTGATATTTTACCCGAGGGTATAGGACGATGCATAGTCCTTGTCATTTTTGCATCCTGTTTTCTTTCCTGGAATTCGTTTAATGCGCTCGAACCTCCGGCAAGAATAAAAATTTCCAGAGCTAAATTAACTATCTGAATATCAAATCTCCCTGTATAAACCAAGTATCCTGTAATTGCAGTAAAAGTCACTGCAATAGAAACCTTGTATTTGAGTAATGAAAGAATGGTGCTTAAGTAATTCATAACTATTTCAAGGTTTTCAGGTATTCAGTTATCAGTTGAATGTCTTTATCCTTAACAATCCCTTTGTATGATTTCATGACTCCTGGCGGGTAACCAGCAGTAATATCTTTATTTGGCTCCAGTATAGATGATTGTATATATAAACTATCAACTGTGATTGTACGCGTTACGCCATTGGTGACCACTTCGATGGAAGTACCATATAAACCTTTAAACGATGGCCCAACGGACTTTGATCCATCGGTAGAATGACAGGCTATACATCCGTTTTTTTCAAGTGATTTTAAACCGAAGTTGGAATCCTCTGATTTTTTTACCGGTAATACTGCCAGCCATTTTTTGAACTGATCTTCACTTACTATCCTGATAATGGCAGACATATAAGAATGACTCACCCCGCAATAGGCAGAACAAAGTAAGTCAAAATCTCCTTGTTCTCCGGGTATAAACCAGGAAAAGTTTTTTTTACCCGGAACCACGTCCTCTTTAATCCTAAATGCAGGAACAAAAAAACCATGAATAACATCTTTGGAAACCAGGTTTATTTTAACAGCCTTATTTATAGGTAAAACCAATGTGTCAGACTGTTTATTTCCTCCGTACTCAAAGGTCCATTTCCACATTTTACCTATCGCTTTTACTTCCATGGCACCTTTGGGTACCTGACGCATGGGAAGAAACTCTTTCCAACCAATGTAAAACATGAAAAGTACCAGTATCAAAGGAATTACCGTCCAGGTTACTTCCAACAATGTATTATCTTTTACCTGAACGGCCGGAATATTTTTTTTTCTGTTATATTTCACAACAAAAAAAATCATTAATGCCGTTAAAGTAACCAGAAAAAACAGCGAAATTCCTAATATGAAAAGAAAGGCTGTATCAACACCGTGAACAAAATTTGACGCGTTACTGAACATAACTATTTACATTTTACAATTTTCTTCCCATAATTTTTGGGACAATAATTATCATATCTCCTAAATTCAAGTCTTTTGATATTCGTGGAATACCAACAATTTCCAATTTTCACCAATTTTATTATCTAAATGCATAATCAATAAAGGTGATGAGAACGATTATGGCAAAAAGCACGAAAACCATTCCCACCAGAATACGTAGTAATAAACTTTCGTACTTTAAATGCATGAAATAGGACATCACCAAGAATCCTTTTACACCGGCAATCAGAAGTGCAACAGTTACACTCAAAGCCCCAAGCTGGTAAGACGTAATGCTGATTGTCAGGAACGTTAGAAACATAAGTACCAACAAAATTTTTGCTAATACTATATATTCTGTTGTATGTGAAGTGTTGTTTGCCATTTGGGTTTAATTTAAAATCAGGTAATTAAATACATTAACGGGAATAAGAAAATCCATATTAAATCCACCAAGTGCCAGTAAAGTGCTCCGTTTTCAAGCATAGCATACCTTTTGCTATGAATGCTTGCATTATTTACTTTGAAATAACAAATGGTAAGCAAAACCATACCAACAACGATATGTAACGCATGCAATCCGGTCATAAAGAAGTACAAACTAAAATACAATCGATGACCCCTGTCCAACAAAGGCATTAAATCAGACCCAGGAAACAAACCATGTTCAAATTTTGCACCCCATTCAATATATTTATTAAATAAGAAAATGGTAGCCATCAACAATGTGACAGCAATGAGTTGCATCGCCAGTTTTTTATTATTTTTCTGCATAGCACTTAAAGCCATTGCAATAGTCATACTACTGAATAAAAGTACTATTGTATTTATTGTACCAATAGTAACACTCAATTCCAGACTTCCTTCATGAAAGTTCTCCGGATATTGAGCTCTGAAAATGGAATAAACCAGGAATAAACCACCAAATAAAAGCAGTTCCGTGAAAATAAAGAGCCACATACCCAATTTGGAGGCTTCGTCGTCTCTGTGTACTTCTATATGTATTGCTTTTTCACTCATATATCTATGTCCCTCAATTAATTATATTTTATCTCGCCAACTATAAACTATCGACTATTATGAAACAAAAAAATAACCCCGATCCGTTAGCTAACGGAGAATTAAATTAGTTTCGTCTCCTATTTTAATAGTTTCGTCTCCTAAAAAAAGGAAACCAAATCCTTTAGCTACCAGAGAATTAAATTAGTTCCGTCTTCTAAAAAAAATAATCTGATAGCTACCAGAGAATTAAATTAGTTCCGTCTTCTAAAAAAAATAATCTGATAGCTAACAGATATTTAATTTAGTATCGACGACTAGAATTCTCGCTCTTTTGTTTCTTTTAATTTTTAGACTGGTATTCCCAGTCTGATATGCTATAAACTATCGACTATAAACTATCAACTATAAACTATTGATAATCGTAAGGGTTTTTCCTGATAACCGGTTCTTCATCGAAATTCTCGACAGATGGTGGTGATGGTATTTGCCACTCCAGGGTAGTCCCATTCCATGGATTTGCAGGAGCTTTCGGTCCTTTTCTTACACCCTGAACCAGGTTGTATACCATTAAAATCAAACCTATAACTAAAATTACGCCGCCTATGGTAGAAAATATTTGCCCCGTTTGAAATTGTGGTAAATAATCGAAATATCTTCTGGGCATTCCCTGAATTCCAATAATGAATTGAGGAAAATACAACAGATTAAATCCTGTGAATACGATACCCCAGGCGATATTTGCCCGCTTAAAATCATACATCCGGCCATACATTTTGGGTAGCCAGTAATGGATAGCACCAAAAAAAGCAAAACCCATTCCTCCAAAGATTATGTAATGAAAATGCGCCACTACAAATGAGGTATCATGTACCTGTACATTGGTTGCAACCGATCCGAGTAAAAGCCCTGTAGTTCCGCCAATGATAAAAAGGAAAATAAAAGAAAGTGCATACAGAAAAGGCGGTTTTAAATCGATAGAACCTTTGTACATAGTTGAAATCCAATTGAATACTTTTATGGCGCTGGGAACAGCCACAACAAAAGTTAGTAAAGAGAAAAACCATCTGGCTGTTTCGCTCATTCCCGAGGTAAACATATGGTGACCCCAGACTAAAAATCCTACTCCTGCGATGGCTAAACTGGATAATGCTATAGCTTTATAGCCGTAAATCCTGCGTTGGCAAAAAGTAGGTATGATTTCTGATATTACACCCATAGCCGGAAGTATCATAACGTATACGGCAGGATGGGAATAAATCCAGAATAAATGTTGAAAAAGTAAAGGATCACCGCCCAATTCGGGATTAAAAAATCCAATTCCAAAAAGACGTTCGGCTATGAGCATCAAAAGCGTGATCCCAATGATAGGTGTAGCAAGCAATTGAATCCACGCAGTTGCATAAATTGACCAGGGAAATAAAGGCATATTGAAGAATTTCATCCCCGGTGCCCGCATCTGATGGATGGTAACAATGAAATTCAACCCGGTTAATATGGATGAGAACCCGAGTACAAAGGCCGCGAAAGTAGCCATAATTACGTTTGTTCCGGTAGAAGTGCTGTAGGGTGCATAGAATGTCCAGCCGGTATCGGGAGGTCCATCTTTTAAAAACTGCGATGCAATGGCCAATATGCTTCCGGCTATAAATATCCACCACGATAACCGATTCAATTTAGGGAAAGCAACATCCTTTGCTCCAATTAAAATAGGCAAAAAGAAATTTCCAAATATAGCCGATAAGCCGGGAATTACAACCATAAAGATCATTATTATCCCGTGAACCGTGAAGATACCGTTGTAAGTTTGAGCTTTCATAATTGTTTCACCCGGGGCTATTAGCTCAAAGCGCATCGACAATCCTAAAAATGCTCCTACAAAGAAAAAAAGCATGATTGCATACATATAAAGTAACGCAATTCTTTTGTGATCCGTTGCAAAAATCCAGGAAAACAGGCCCTTATATTTTCCTTTATGCTCCAGATAACTTACATATTCTATTTTATTCACTCCATTACTCATGGTTTCTTAATTTAGTTTTTTCTTTTTTGGTTTAATAAGATATACCACAACAAATACCAACATAAAGAATATGATCAATAATCCGGTGACTTTTGTAATATCCAATGCAAAACGTTTATCGTCCTGGTCGTAGCTGTAACAAAGCAAAATTATTTTTTGAATTGTAGGTCGGGGTTGCTCTTTGTTGGCTTCATATATTGACATTTTAAAGTCTATTGGCAAGAAAGTGATTCCATAAAGGTATCTGGTAATCATTCCCTGAGGACTGACGGCAATAATAGCTGATGGGTGCACAAAATCCAATCCTACTGCCTTGGTTATGAAGCCTGCAGAATTAGTAATTTTGGAAATTGTCAGACTATCCGTGGTTAGGAATATCCATCCATCACTTTTACCTTTAGAATAGCGTTCAGTGAATTTTTTCTTTTTCTCTTTCGCTTTCTGAGGTGTATCTCTGAAATTAAAACTTATGGTAATTACCTGATAATCTTTTCCAAGAACCAAATCGGATTTTTTTATCACATCGCCAACACCTTCCAGAAGTGGACTACAAAGTCCGGGGCAATCGAAATAAACAAAAGATAAAATGGTGGGTTTATTGATGAGTTGCCTTAAGGTTACGGTTTGAAATTTATCATTTGTAAATTTCAAATCCAACGGTAAAGTTTCCCCTAAATGCTCAATAATACCAACATCTGTAGATTGATCGACCTGTGCACGAGAGCTTTGCACCAACGCAAAGAAGAAAATAAATGGAAGGATGAGTTTTAGTTTCATATCATTTTTCGTTTTTGCTTTCAACTTTTATAAATTCAGAATAAACGGCAATCATTATTGCACCTCCCATCAAGCCGGTGTCTTTAAATAGCTCAATTAAAGCTAATTCGGCAGATTTTGGATCAGAATTAAACAATCCTGGAATATGAATAGTTAAGATAAAAATCAATAATAATCCGGCAAGACCATAACAGGCTATTTGTATGTTTTTATTCAACATAATACTTACACTGGCAATAATCAATAGTGCACCAGTTATTAAAATGGTATAAGCTCCCCCGGGAATAAATGAAGACATCATTCCTAAAAACATGTCCGTCATCAAAAAATGATTTAATCCGATAATGCCAAAGGGTAAGGCAAATAAAATTCTTCCAATAAATGTGAGTTTTTTCATATTTTATTTTTTAAGAAAAAGTATAATTGATAATTGCCGGTTCACTGAAATCGTTATTTCGGGAGATGACTGAATTAAAATTAAACTCAAATAATTCAATCGGACTCAAAAGGTTTATGAAATATGTTGATACTTTATTATTATATTTTCAGTCTACTAACTCTTTATAGAACAAAAGCGTCTATCAATCAGTAAATTATTGAGATTTTATTAATCTCGTCTCTTTAACTATAAACTATAAACTATAAACTTCCCGCTATTTTAATTTGCTGAATTTGTACAATCCGAAAAAGATATACAGGAAACAGGCACCCACAAACAAAACTCCGGATGTATAAATAATCATGAGCCAGATGGGTATTTTTGCCAGCACATTCCAAATCGCTCTTTTTTCGGTCAGGCTGGGTTTATCAGTAGGGACTCCAATTTTTAATTTATCAGTGAACTCTGTTTCACCATACACTTCATCGTTGACTTTTACAATTAAATCTACATTTCCCGTTTTATCTCCAGGCAGGTCTTTCTTGAAATTAAAAATGGCAAGGCCATCATTATTGGTGCGAAGCGTTTTGTCAATTTGCAACCGGCCGAAATATCTTTTTGCAAAAAGCAGTACCTCAGCATCTTTCAACGATACTATGCCTGACTTTTCGTTGGCAATAACTTTAACCTTCAGTTTGCTGGTCAGTGAATCAAAAACCATGGTTGCCTTTACTAAAGTACTTTTGGTAGGATCGGTCTTTGAAAGGACCTGAACATAATTTTTATTAAAACTCCTGATATAGGATATCGTTTTCCAACGTTCATTTTCGGATAAAATATTTTTGAACGAAGGCATGATCATTCTTCCTGTGTTTAGAATATAGAATAATTCTCCATCGGTCAGAGCCTGCGTTTTTAGAGACGACATATCAGGTGGAACCGGCTTCAGCGTTTTCAGGCTGTTCCCTTTTCCCGGATTTCCATGACAAGACTGGCAATTTTTAGTGTATATTATTTCGCCCTCTTTGGCACTTGATGCATCAAATTTTATAAAACTATTCTTTGCTTTTTTATCGGCAGGTACATCCCAGTTCTGAGCAAGCGGTTGCAGATAGAATAAAGCAGTGAATAATAATAGAATGCTGATTTTTAGATGTATATAATTTCTAATCATAAGTTGATCTGTATGGAATTTATATTTGAAAATTTTAATCGTGTTCTTCTAAAGTTTCATGAATAGGTATGATAGGAATAAGCTTCGATAAAACGGTAATGATAATCAAAACTAATATAATAGGTGCAATGCTTATTAATGTCTCAATGAGTGTAGGCGAATAAATTTTAAAATTCATTGGAACATTTTGTATAGGCAGAAAAGGATGTTCCTGAGTTGGAACTACAATGATGATCCTTTTCAGCCAGGCGCCGGCTAATACAAACAGGGCGATAATCAGCATGGGCATTGGTTTTCTCATTTTTTTGAAAAGAAGCAAAATGATGGGTATAACCAGGCCCAAAAGCTGTATGGACCAAAATAACAAGGCATGACTGCCGACAAACAAATCATTTAAATGAATGGCTTCAAATTTCTTCATTTTGTAACCGGGCACCATAAATTCATTTAAGTTAAAGTACAGGTAAATCAACGATACCAATACCAACAGTTTACCCATTTTATCGAAATGAAAATCGGTAATATAATTCTGTAATTTGTAATTATTCCGGTAGAAGTACATAGCAATGATCACGGCAGCAGTTCCCGAAACAAAGGCACCCGTCACGAAGTAGGGACCAAAAATGGTAGAATCCCACCCAACCCGCGAAGTACTGGCAAACAACCACGAAGTAACTGTGTGTATGGCGAGAGCCACCGGAATGATTAATATAGCTAAAAACCGGGTTAAACGCTTTATGATTTCTTTTTGCTCAACAGAACCCGTATAATTGAGTGATAATATTTTATATATTTTTCGTTGAAGGTTGGAAACCTTGTCTAATTTTTCAGAACAAATTTTCAAATCGGGGATGAGGGGTATGTACAAAAACAAGGTGCTTATGAGAACATAAATGGATACAACGGTAATATCCCAAACTATGGGTGACTGAATACGTCCGTGAATAATTACATACAAGAGCCTTTCCGGACGACCCATATCCGAAACTATGACCAACCCGGCCACAGCAGCAAAAGCAAGTGCAATGATTTCGGCGATGCGGGCTAAGGGGGCTGCCCATTTAGCACCCGAGAGACCAAGCACAGCACTGATCAACATTCCGATTAAACTGGTTGCCACGAAAAACACGAAGTTGGAAATATACATTCCCCACGATACATAATCGCGTAAGCCCGTTACCACCAGGCCATTCTTCAACTGTAAAGTATATGCGTAGAGACACACGATAAATGAAGCTCCTAAAAATCCCATCCAGAGAATGAAAGCTTTATTCAGCCGTATTGGCCTGAGTAAGTCGGATGTGATTTTGTCTGTTTGTGATTGATTAAGCATAGATATTAATTGATAGTTGATAGTTGACAATTAATAATTGAAAATTAACAAAACTCAAATTGCAGTAAGTAAACAAATTAGAATATATGTCATCTAAAAAAATAATTGATGATGCTCTCTAATTAAACTTCACTATGTTCAAGATGTTCTTCGGCTTCCGGTTTATCTTTCTCCTGAAAGGGGAAATCTCTGCCTTTTGCGGGCAGATAATAAACCCGTGGTTTCGTCCCAAGTTCGGGCATAAGTACATAGCCGGCGTTATCTTCCAGCAACTTTTTAAATCTCACCGTTTCTTTGGTTGTTCCGTTGGTAACGGCATCTTCGTTTTCGTCCCCAAAATAATAAACGCCGTTAGGACAAGCAGAAACACAATAAGGTAATTTCCCTTCGCGCAACTGGTCGGCACTAAATAAGCATTTGCTGATGGTACCTTTTCGTTGAGGAACGTTTAATTCAACGTTGTAGGTTAAGTCTTTATCTTCCTCGTCATGCAATGGGTCTGCCCAATTAAAGACTCTGGCACTGTACGGACAGGCAGCTATACAAAATCGGCAACCTATACAAAGTTCATTATCTATTAACACGATGCCATCCGGACGTTTGTAGGTCGCATTTACAGGGCAAACAGCCACGCAGGGAGGATTATCGCAATGCTGACAAGGCTTTGCCATATAGAATGGTGTAGTGTTTTTTGTTTCCTGCATTTTCAGGACGTTGATGTGGTGTTGCTCCGGACGAAGATGATGTGCATGTTGACAGGCTTCCATGCATTTACGGGCGTTTCTGCACTTTGATAGGTCTATCACCATTACCCAGCGTTTACCGGGGATGCCGTCTCTTCCTTGTTTCTGTAGGTAAGTCAGATTTTCGTACTTTGACTTTATTACTTTGGTGGTGTCGCTTCTTTCAATTTCAAGAAGTTCGTTTTCGGCAGTAAGCACTTTTATGCGATCACTCAGTTTTTTCTTCTTATCATAATTAATGCCCGCTAAAATGGCGGAACCTCCCAGTACAGTACCAACCCCGACTATTCCTAATTCTTGTAAGAATTCCCTTCTTGTCTTTTTTTTGGGTTTCTCTTCTTTTTCACTCATTCTACAGGAAATTATAAATTAGTAAATAGAAATTTATTGATACAAGGAAAAAAATATATTCGAAACGTGATTTAAGGCTAAGTACTATGCTGAAACAGATTTGGACGTGAAAAGTGTAAACAATAAGAAAATCAGTTGTTTATATACTTTAATAATGTTTGCGATTTTTCAAATGCTATTCCTGTTCTGTATATATAAGAGTAACGGAAACAATTATGATATGTTTTTTTTCGGGTCAAATATACAATAAAGATTTTATTATGTTTCTGTAAATGTTTCTTTTTTCCAGCTTTGCATATAATTTTTTTATTTTCTGTATTTGTAGTTTAAAGAATAGGATTCAAATCAAGTGATAATCATTAGATATTAATTGAGTGATTATCATTCTCCGATCTGTTAAATGTCTTTATTTTAAAGTCTTAATGTTTATTTTATAAGCAAAAAGTATGGCCTACATGTTTTTTTTTATAGAAACCAAAGTGCATTTATCGGTTGAAAACAGTAAATTAGTTTGCGTTGTATAATAAGTACATTAATTATCGTATAATATAGAAATGCCTTTGTTTTACGGACTAATTCAGAATATATGTATATATTATGATAAATAAATATAATATATATTTCCAAAAAGCTTGTATAATCAATTTAAGTTCATTATTTTTGAGGCTTCAAAATTAATATTGATCTTGCGTAGTTGAGTGTTTCGATTTTTTGTTTTAGGAAAATTCTCTATATAATTAACTAAATATTAATTTCATGAGCTCCATGCAACATTCAAAGCGCAACATGTATTTAACATTGCGGACTTTCTTGTTATCAAATCCGGCAATCACTAACACTTTACTCAACGTCCCCGAGTTTATGTCAGAATCGGATACTACCATTCTACAAATTCAAAAAAAAACTGAACATCAAGCGTATTACTCCATCTACATATCTTCCAATAAAAAGCAAAAAATAGACGACGCTTATAAGCAGAGTATTACTGACAAAAGTGATCGATTGACTTACGTAAAAGAATAATACTATACGATTTTTTTAGTGACGGATACAACGAAACTGGAGAGCAAGCAACAAGTGAATTGAAACAGGTAATTATTTTAAATGGACTTTCCGTTTGTACAAATAGAAACAACCCGTATTAATATCCTGTGGACAAACCGTGACTCTTCAAACTCATTTCAACTTTACTTTCGGGTTATATGCTAAATCAATTTTGGACCAGAGTAAAACGGCAAAGGGAAAACCATAACCATAAAAACCGTTGACACTCATTCTTATTAACTGAAAATATAAAATACAACAGGCACTTTAACATTTATTTTAATGATGATAGTAATTAGGCAACCGCATGAGCATTGTATCAGTGTAATTAAATTAAAATTGAAATCAAATTAAACTCCTAATAATATGAATACAATTAAGATTGAACTTTTTGAAAAGAACACATTGTGGTTCGAAAAATTTACGCCAGAGAATTTAGATACCGAAATTGACATCGAAATAAACGAGAATGGAGAAAATGTGGATGTTGACACTCAGTTTAAAATTTGTTGCTTGTTCGATTATGCAACATTGCCGGATAAAAGATGGGAGTTTTATTGTGATGTTTTTGTAAAGTTACCACATGTAGCTGTGCTTATGATTCGTTCTCAGTACAAGGTTGATTCAGTTGATTTTAAATGGGATAATTTGTTTGTAGTTGAAAACATGAAGCTAATAATGACTAATTCAATTTATAACGCTTTATTTGAATTCAAAGATATTTGTCTGGAAAATTCAATAGCATTGGCTCCTGAAATAATAGAAAAAGAACCTGAAGTGCCCATTGAATTGATAGATCTGGTTTGTGAAAATGTGGTTGATGAATACCTGACCCATAGAAAACCAAATGATATTGTCAATAATTTGGCCTTAAAAGAAATTGAGTTGAGATGCCCTATGTCAGAGCCTGTAAATATTACGCTGAACCTGACTTTCCTGGTGATGGAGCAAGTTTTGTTTAATAACAGGAGTTTTAACCGCAAACAAAATCAGGATATTTTCTTTAAAATAGTACCTGAAGTGAAATTTTATACATTACGAATGAAATGTATTCAGATAGGACAACATGAAGTAGAATTGACCGTAATGGATCTACATTTTTTACTGATTTGTATGGATTGCGCCATACAAATGGTTTTGGGCGATAAAGGCGATTTCTTAATTCCTGTTTTGGAAGAAAGAGGAGTGACTAATGAGATACAGACAGTTTGGTTTAAAAGTGCAACCGAACTGCTTCATGCTACCCGAATCTCAGTTGCTGACTCGTTGGATAGAAATGAAAAATTTGAATGGAGTAAAATGATTTCTTAAAATATCCATCTGGTTGTATGTAGATTTACCAAACTGATATTTTGGTGCATGTTTTCAAATTAGATATTGTATATCGCAGATTTTTTTTTCGATGAATACCTGACTTAGCGATGAACTTTAATAACAGAGAGTTTTGTTGAAGTCAAGAGTTTTAAATATTGTTTGTTTAAATTTATAAACGGATCTTACGAATAATTTTGTATGTGTTTGTGGTAGATAAATCAAATAAAGCGATGAAGAAAAACAAATCCAAAATAACTTTGCACAACCAAAAAGTAGTTGATGCACACCATCGAAACGAATATCTCTTACGTGTGCGTAAACTTTTAAATGAGATGGGTTTGGGACAAGTATACCCAAAGTTTACGTCTGAATTACTCAATTTTATTTATCTCAGCAGAGGTCAGTTTTTGAAAGTACAAGCTGATGGTGAGTATTTTGTACAAGCTATTGAATTGAAAAGAATTCAGATGATATTGTACAATTGGTGTAAAAACAGCCTTGTACCTATCAAAGGCTTAGAATATCGAATGAGACTGATCGACTTTTATGAGATTTGGTATCCGTTAATACTTTTAATCAAAGTATTGAATGAATCGGATGAAAAATACAGCTTAGATCAAAAGCCAGAAATTTTTGATTTTTTTGAACAGTTTATCGATTTTGATAATGAATCTTTTTTGAATCAGAGTGAAATTGCCAATGAGAGTATGTTAAATTTGCTAAGCTTCTTTTCTATTATTGGCAGTAGTATTCCAGATAAAATTTACTGGTTGGAATTGAATGATGATACAAAAGAGAATGATTTTCGCATGCGACGTAATATAACTATTCATATTGTTAAAGCTCAATCGGTTAGTATTATGCACAAAAACAATTCGCGTCCCGCATTCAGGGTAGGAGTTCCAATGGCTAATGAAGGAGTACGATGGCTTACGCTGGCACCCGCAGCCTGGGGTAGTACCGCTGAAAATGCAGAACAAAATCTGGATGTTTATATCCAGTCGCACGCAATAAATCGTATGCAGGAAAGGATAGATGGGCTACCTATACAGATGTGTATATTAAATCTTTACATTTCCATTGCTAGCAATCCGAAAGTATTGGTTCGTGATAAAGACTTTTTAATCGAATACAAGATAGATGGATTAAAAATAGGATACGTAGTGGCATCACTTCATAAAAAAATAATCGTGATACGGACATTCCTATTTCTTACGTACAACGGAACTCCGGAAGGACGGAAATTATCGGAAATTACCGGATTAGGAAAGTTGGATAAAAAGTATTTATCCATCGATAAGCTTAGTACTTTTTTATCATCGGATATCAGGGGTAATCCACTTGTTGCCGACATATTCTCTCGTGCCGGTTGTGCTGACTTACTTCAGGCAGAGAAAATTAAACAAAAGATAAATACTAATACAGAATCTACATTCTCTTCGGACCTACTGCTTAAATATTTGAATTTACTCGAACCTTCGGTTGAAATGGATGATAATTAAAAAATATGTTTCATTTCAACAACAGCTTTCGGTAGGCAACGGTTCTGCAAATTGCAGAAGGCCCAATGTTGTCGCCGTGAAGGTTCTGCAAATTGCAGAAGGTCCAAAGTTGTCGCCGCGGAGGTTCTGCAAATTGCAGAAGGCCCAAAGCCCAAAGCCGCTTCTGAGAATGTTCAGAAATATTATAAAGACAAATGCAGGGAAATAAACTTCAATAAATATAAAAAAACCCGCTGCAAGTTCAGACTTACAGCGGGTTTTTGAATATCAAATTCCTAACTCCTATAAAGAGCCAGGTGTACTTAAATACCGAAACTAAACACGGCAATTTGATTGTAAATGGTACTGATTAAACCAACCAGCAGAATACCCAACGTACAAAGCACCAAACTAATTTTAGCCGGTGTATCGGTAGTGAGTTTTTCAATCGGATTTTCGCTTTTATTGATAAACATGGCTTTGACAACCAGTAAATAATAATAAAGTGAAATGATGGTGTTCAGCAAGGCAATAAATACCAGCACGTAGAATCCCTGATCGGCTGCAGCTGCAAAAACGAAGAACTTACTGAAAAATCCTGCGAATGGAGGTATACCTGCCAATGAGAATAGGGCTATCATCATCACCACGCTTAAGCGCGGATTAGTCTGATACAGTCCGTTGTAATCGTCCATTCCAACTTTGCCGGTACGATGTTCGATAACCGAAACAACACCGAACGCAGCCAGGTTTGAGAACATATAAACCAGTACGTAATAAACCAGTGAAGTCATTCCGAGTGCAGTTCCGCTGATAATGGCCAACAGAATGTAACCGGCTTGTGAAATGGAAGAGAAAGCCAGGAAACGTTTCAGATTTTTCTGACGGATAGCAAAGACATTGGCCACGGTGATACTGGCTATGGCAATACCATAAAGTACAGGTTGCCACTGAGCCACCATATTTGGAAATACTTTAACGAGTAAGGTAAACAATACAAACACGGCCGAACCTTTGGAGATAACCGAAAGGTAAGAAGTAATGTTGGTGGGTGCACCTTCGTACACGTCCGGTGTCCAAAGGTGGAAAGGAACCAGCGATATTTTGAAAAACAACCCAACAGAAAAGAATACAAAAGCCATAGTTTGGAGTGGGCTTCCGGTTAAGAGTACTGCCAGATCGTTGAAATACAAAGTTCCGGTAGTTCCGTAAATAAGCGACATACCGAAAAGTGAAATTGCCGAGGCAAAAACAGCAGAAAGTATATATTTTGCAGCAGCTTCGGCCGATTTGCGGTTGTGTTTATCAAAAGCAACCAGCGTAGTCATAGGGATAGAAGCAGTTTCTAATCCAATGAAGAACAATAAGAAATTACCCGACGAAATCATGAAATACATTCCCAGTAAAGTGGAGAGCGTCAGGAAATAAAATTCACCGCGGCGAATGCGGTTCGCATCGTCGTTTAAAAACTTATGAGCCTGTAGAAAAACGATCAGGGTACCCACATTGAGTATGGTTTTCACATAAGTCATCATGGGTACATAATGATACATACCACCTGCCACTTCAAAGGCATCGCGCGGAATACAGTTCAACAGCGTATGAGCCGTAAAAAGTACCAATGCTACTGGTTGAAAGTAGCGAAGCGATTTCTCACTGCCAAATATATCGTAAACCAAAAGGATAACCATCACTGCAAGCAGTGATAATTCCTCGTTCATCTGTAAAAAACTACTGTAATCCATAAAATATTGAATTGTTGAAACATTTAATCATTAAATTTACCAGCCATCTGTCAGTGAAATTTGACCTGAAGCTGAATACATCCGGCTATTTATTTGGGCAACTGACTAATTACCGGAATCACACTTTCGTGTATCATACTCGAGATCCAGAAAGGAGCCGATCCGATAGCGAAAATAACAACGATAAGCGTTACTACCGATACACGTTCGTACCAGGTGGCATCGGTCAGTTTCAAATGTTCGGAATTTAAAACTTTTCCGTAGAATATTTTACCTATCATACGTAAAATATAAACGGCGGTAATCACTATCGACGTGGTAGCTGTTATGGTCAATATCCGGTGAAAAAGATCAGTATGTTGGAATGCACCAATGAAAATAGTCATTTCAGCAACGAATCCACTTAAACTTGGTAAACCTAAGGAAGCCAAACCGGCAATCACATAACTTACTCCCAGGAATGGCAGTACTTTCATTAAGCCGCCCATTTCTGTAATTAAACGTGTATGTGTTCTGCCGTAAATCATTCCGATCAGGGCAAAGAAAAGGGCTGTCATTAATCCGTGCGAAAGCATTTGTAATACAGCTCCCGTCATGGCGGTTTCGTTCAACATCAGTATGGCGAAAAGAACCAATCCGCAGTGACTTACCGAAGAATATGCATTGATATATTTCAAATCAGTTTGTACTACGGCCGAAAATGCTCCATACACCACACTACAACTTGTCAGAATAAGGAATATCCACGATAAATCGTGAGCCGCTTCCGGCATTAGGTAAATAGCCACACGGAAACATCCGTAACCACCCAGTTTCATTAGTACACCTGCATGAAGCATCGATACGGCAGTAGGAGCAGAGGCATGACCATCGGGTGACCAGGTATGGAAAGGAAACAAAGCGCCTAACACACCAAATCCCATAAATGTAAGCGGGAAAAAGAAATATTGTGCCGACAAGGGAATACTCATTTTAGAAATTTCCAGTACATTCATGCTGGTAGCTCCCGAAGTGTAATAGATTCCTAAGATACCAACCAATAAGAGGGCTGAACCTCCCATAAGCATCAAAGTCAGCTTCATGGCTGCATATTCTTTTTTACCTGTTCCCCAAACGCCGATCAACAAATACATCGGTATCAGTGCTATTTCATAGAACATGAACATGGTAAATAAATCGGTAGAGATAAAGAATCCGTAAACACCTATGGATAACATACAATACCACAAGAAATATTCTTTAGGTAGTGGATCGATTTTCCACGAAGCAAATACTCCCGTAAATACGATAACTGACGAAAGCAGCAACATAGCTATGGAAATACCATCCACACCCACCGAATAGTGGATATTGAAAGGTGCATACCAAACGGTATCAGCTACAAGGAGCATTTCCGACAGGTCACCAGCAGCCCGTTGAGTGAGATACATAAAAGTAATCACACCCGATAGTATAAGCAACAAGGTTGATCCCGAAGCGGTGACGGTTTGTATTTGTTTTCGGGTATTCGAAAAATACAATCCGATCATCATCAAAACCGGTATGAGTACGAATAAAGATAAAATGTTCATATAATAATGATTAAGAGTATTGTTGAATTATTGATCCCAATTTATCGGGGCCTTTCAAACTTCCTGTAGACTTGTTTACTTTGATTTAGCTAAATATTACAATAGCCGTAATTAAAAGCGTTCCCAACAGAAAAACAAATGCGTATTGCTGTAACTGTCCCGATTGAAAACTACGTGTTTTAACCGATATCCATTGTGTTGTATTGGCAAATCCGTTCATGGTGGCATCAATTACGTGACGGTCGAACCAGGCGATTGGAGTTGATATGTGTTTGAAGACAATTTTTTTTGTGACAAACATATATACTTCGTCCATATAAAAACGATGGCTGGCCGCTTTGTGCAGTCCGGCGAAAGTAGTTGCCAAACGAGCCGGAACGAAACTGTCTTTCTTGTACATGTAGGTTGCAAGAACGATAAATATGACTGATACAAGTACGCTAACGGTAGCTATCATTGGATCTAAATGAATGATATATTCGGCACGGTCACTGGTTACCAGTTTTCCAAAAGGAATCCAGCCAATAAACAGGGTTAGTATAGCCAGAAAACTAAGAGGACCGGTAATCACTTTCGGTGATTCGTGCGGTGTATGTTCATGTTTGTGTTCTTTTCCCCAGAATATATTGTAATATAGGCGGAACATATAAAAAGCAGTTAATCCGGCGATTAGACTCATTGCAGCACCTAACCAGGGACTGAATTCGAAAGTGGCAGCCAAAATTTCGTCTTTACTGAAGAAACCCGAGAAAGGAGGAATCCCTGCAATAGCCAGACAGGCCACTAAAAATGTAATGTTAGTAATTGGCATGTGTTTCCGAAGACCACCCATATTACTCATTTCGTTGCTGTGAACTGAATGAATCACAGAACCGGCTCCCAGGAACAATAAGGCTTTGAACATGGCGTGTGTGAACAAGTGAAACATGGAAGCCATGTAACCGAGTCCTTCGTGACCACCGTAACCTGAAACGCCCAGACCAACCATCATGAAGCCAATTTGAGAAATAGTAGAAAAGGCGAGTACCCTTTTTATGTCGGTTTGAACACAGGCAATTGCAGCTGCATAAAGTGCCGTAAATGCACCAACGTAAGCAATACCGTGCAGCACTTCGGGCGCATAGAAAAAATAAACAGGAAACAGACGGGCAACTAGAAATACACCGGCTACAACCATGGTTGCAGCATGAATCAACGCTGAAACAGGTGTTGGACCTTCCATAGCATCCGGCAACCAGATATGTAAAGGGAACATGGCCGATTTACCGGCACCACCAATAAATATAAGTCCCAATGCCCAACTCATTACCGATATGCCCAAAAAGGATACACCGGCTGTACTGGCGAAAACACTGACATCTCCCGAAGTCAAGGTTGCGAAATCAAAAGTTTTGGTGTAGAACGAAAGTATCAGAATTCCGATTAAGAAACCTAAATCGGCAAAACGGGTAACAATAAATGCTTTTTTTGCAGCAGAAACTGCTTCGGGTTTGGTATAATAAAATCCGATTAATAAGTAAGACGAAACACCCACCAATTCCCAGAAAATATACATTTGAAAAATATTGGTAGCCACTACCAATCCCAACATGGAGAAAGTAAAGAGCGAAAGGAAAGCGTAATAGCGTTGAAATCCCCATTCACCTTTCATATAGCTAAGGCTATAAATATGTACCATGAGTGAAACCGTGGTTATAACCACCAACATCATCACCGAAATAGGATCGAGTAAAATACCCAGATTGATGTGCAGAAAATCGGTAAAACGCAACCATTCAATATTAAATGGTGTGATCTGTTGGTAAACACCTTCCAGTTTGGCTGTGGTGAAATACATAAAAGCGGTAGTATACGAAAGAGCAGTGATAATGCTCAATACAGAAGTTCCGATATATCCCGCCACTTTGGGTTTCCATTTCGAATCCATAAGCCCCAACAGGATGAAGCTCAGTAATGGAAGTACTAAAATTAATAATGTATATTGCATAACTTTTTGTTGACTGTCAATAGTAAATTGTAAATATTTAAAAAGTCAATTCTTTTTTATTCTTTCATTTCATTCAAATTCTCCACATCAACATTGCTCAGATTGCGATAAATGTTGATAATAATGGCAATGGCAACTGCCGTTTCGCAAGCCGCAATGGCAATGGTGAACAGAGCAAAGAAGAATCCTTCCAATTGTCCGGGATACAAATAGCGATTAAACACCACAAAGTTGATATCTGCTGCATTGATCATGAGTTCTACGGAAATCAAAATCATAATCAGACTTTTACGCGATAAAAATCCGTAAACACCGGCAAAGAACATGATCAGGCTTACACCTAAATATGCTTCTATTGGCACTGGTCCCGAAAATAAATTAATAAATAAATCACCCATATATAGTTGGTTGTTTGTAGTTAGTAGTTATTTGTTTATCGTTTTCTGGCAATCATAAGACTTCCGACAATACAGGCCAACAGTAAAATACTGATGATTTCGAAAGGAAGTAAATATTGATATTTCTCAGTTCCCATTAGGGTATGACCAATATCCTGCATTTTTAATTCTGCAGGAATAACCAGCGTATAAACCTTATTTACATTGTAGTAAATAACATGACCGCAAAAAGCTAAACCTGTTAACGACAGGAAAGCGGCGAGTATTCTTTTACCTTTGTTTTCCGGTTCCAAATCTTCGCCAGGTTTGTTGGTCAGCAAAATTGCAAAGATAAACAACACCATGATTCCACCCGCATAAACGGCTATTTGAACTGCCATCAGATAATGAAAACCGAGCATCACATATAACCCGGCTGTAGCCAGCAAGACGAATAATAAATAAGTAGCAGAACGTATGATTCGATTCGACGTAACTGCCAGGATAGAGAAAACAGCAATTATTGCTGCTAAAATGTAAAATATAATTTGTTCTGCCATAATCTGATGTCTAATGTCTTGGTTTGTGTCAACGTATACCGTTTTTGGTCGCAGACAAGCTTTTATTAATTATGAATTATGCTTTCTCCGTTGGTTTTACTTTTTCAACAGACTCGTTTTTTGTTTCAACTTGTTTTGCTACTTTTGATTCAGCAATAGCATCTACTAACAAACCTACCGTTTTTGAACTCTTTGCTTCCATTTTAGGTTCTTCCGGGCTCACAATTTTAGTCTCTACGACTGGCTTTGGTTCTACCGGTTTTACTTCTTTTTTCTTTTCACGCATTTTAGACCCTTCGTGATTCAGCTGTTGAACCAATTTACTGCGGGTAAATACAGCATTTTCGAAGTTGTTACCAAACTTAATTGCATTGGAAGGACATGTAATTACACACAGATTACAGAATGTACACATTCCCATATCCCAGATGTGTTTATCCAGAATTTTTTTCTTTTTACCATCCTCTGTTTCTATCATTTTCGATAGTACAGATATGGTTCCGTTCGGGCAATTCATTTCGCAAATACCGCAGGCAGTACAAGCGTGCTCGTTGTTTTCGTCGTGAGGCATTGTCAGTTCGCAACGGAAACGGTCTGAAATCACCAGGGTTGCTCTGTTTTCGGGGTACTGTTGGGTAACTTTTTTCGTCCACAACTCTTTCCACGTCACACTCATACCCGTAAGTAACGACAGGATGCCTCTAAATAATCCGGAAAAATATTTTGATATTGACCTCATTTTAATTTACAATTTACTGATTTACAATTGTCAGGTTACACTGCGCAAAAAACATCCAACTACGGAGAACTTTTTGAATAACCGAGATTTACAAGTTCCTAAAATAAATTAGGGAATAAATCGGTCAATGTCAATCCTGTTAAAACAAGAATAACCATGACTAAGATATTTACTAAATTGATTGGTAACAGATATTTCCATTCAAGATTCAACAATTGGTCGATACGTAAACGTGGGAATGACCAACGAACCCATAAACTTAAGAATATCAGCACGGCAGTTTTACCGAAGAACCAGACATATGAAGGAATGAAATACATTAGCTGGTTAAATCCTTCTAATCCATGAATTTGTATTGGCATCCAACCGCCCAGAAAAACAGTGGTAGCAATAGAAGCTATGATAAACATATTCAGGTATTCGGCCAGATAAAAGAATCCAAACTGTAAACCAGAATATTCGGTGTGATAACCTGCCGTTAATTCCGATTCTGCTTCGGGTAAGTCGAAAGGTCCGCGGTTAGTTTCAGCATGACCTGAAATAAGATATATGAAAAATGCGACGAATGACGCTATATGTCCGTTGAATAAATTCCAGCAATAACGTTGACCTTCAATCATTTCTGAAAACTGCATAGTTCCTGCCAACACTACAATAGTCATCAAGGCAAAACCAGATGATAATTCGTAACTTACAAACTGAGCACCACTTCGCATGGCACCAATCATAGAATATTTATTGTTACTGGACCAACCTGCCAATAGAACTCCAATAATACCTAAGGATGAAACGGCTGTAACATAGAATACACCAATATTAAAATCAATAGCGTGTAGTCCCTGAGCGAAAGGTATAGCTCCAAAAGTAAGCATGGATGCCACAATCATAAAGAAAGGAGCCGCATAGAAAAGAAATTTATCCACATTGTTGATGTGAATGATTTCCTTCAGCAATATCTTGATCATGTCGGCAACGCTTTGGAAAATACCGAATTTACCAACACGGTTAGGACCTAAGCGCGCCTGAAAGAAAGCTGTTATCTTGCGCTCGGCATAAATAAGTATCAAGGCTATTACCGCGTATGCTACCATCAAGGCAACGCCCACCAATACAAACTCGATTAATAATACCCAAAATTCAGGCATACCAGCTCTTAATGCAGAGTCTAACCAGGTTGTGAGGTGTGAAATTTCTAACGGTTGTGAATAATTTAACAACATATATTTTATTTTCTTTTTTCTAATGTCAATGCCTTGGTTTATAATTTAAGTCTCAAATTCTGCCGACTACTATAAACTACTAACTATAAACTACAAACTAATCTATCTGTCAATATCCGGAATCACGTAGTCCATTGAACCACCAATACCGATAAAGTCGGATATTTTTTCGTTTTTGCAAATCAATGGCATCACTGAAACCAAAGCCATCGATGGGGAACGGAATTTTAAGCGGTAAGGATTTTTCTCACCACGGCTTTCGATATACACACCAAATTCACCCCTGCAGGCTTCCACACGTTGGAAATATTCTCCCACAGGTAATTTTATAATTGCTTTTGTCTTTGCAATAATATCACCTTCTGGAATATTATCTATCAATTGTTCGATAATGTGCAAGGATTCTTCAATTTCATCCAAACGGTTCAGGTATCTGGCATACGAATCACCTTCTGTGCGAATTACTTCTTTAAAATCAACCTTATCGTACATGGCGTAAGGTTGATGTTTTCTCAGGTCACACGACCAACCCGATCCACGACCGGCAGGACCGGTTACAGCGTAGGATATAGCATCTTCTTTGGAAAGTAAACCAATTTTAACCATACGGCCCAATGCAATTACATTGTGGGAGAAGAAACGGTCGTATTCAACCAGTTTTTCCCTCATGTAAGGTATAAATGCTTTTACATCTTTCTGAAAGTCAGCATAAATATCGAACATTACCCCACCAATCACATTTTGATTGATAATTAAACGTCCACCGCAGGTTTTTTCGAAAATGTCCAGAATGATTTCACGTTCGCGCATACCGTAAATAAATGCAGTGATGGCACCCAAATCATTGGTCTGACATGCCCATGCCAATAAATGCGAATCGATACGGTTTAACTCATCCATGATGGTACGGATATACTGAGCTCTTTCGGGAACTTCAATCTGAGCCGCTTTTTCAACACACATACACAAACCATGACGGTTGATATTGGCTGACAAATAATCTAAACGGTCCGTAAAGTGAAGTATTTGGGGGTAAGTAAGGCTTTCGCAGAGTTTCTCTATTCCACGGTGTATATAACCGCTGTGAATATCAATTTTTTTAACGATTTCACCGTCCAGGGCCGTCCTGAAGTGCATTACTCCGTGGGTGGAAGGGTGTTGTGGGCCGATATTGATAATATAATCGTCTTTTTCGAAAATATTGACAGTATCTTCAACCAAACCCTCCGGGGTTTCCATGATTCGGGGTGCAATATCAACTATTTCTTTACTTTCTGTCGAAAAAGCATTCAGTTCAGGATTCGTGTCATAATCCTTCCGCAATGGAAAGCCGACCCAGTCATCGTTGAGTAAAAAACGACGCATGTCCGGATTATTTATAAAACGGATACCCAACAGGGCATAAACCTCACGTTCATTAAAATGTGCCGTTTCAAATAAATCGGTTACAGAATACAACAAAGGATTTTCCTTGTCGGTGGTTCCTGTTTTCAACACAATTTCTTTCGAAACGTCTTTGGAGGAAGACAGCAGGTAGATGACTCCCAACTTTTCGCCCCAGTCCATTCCAATCAGTTTCACCAGAAAATCGAAAGGCATTGCTGCATTGTCGCGCAATGTTTTTGCCAAAAGGTGCAGTTTATTTGGTTCTACTGTTACTGTCAGGATTTTATTATCCTCAATAACTGCGTCGCTTACAGCGCTTAGTATTACCTTTTTTATATTTTCCATCTTACTTTTCTTATCTATCAATCACAATTAATAAAGCTTCAGGCATATAATATTCAATAAATGCCTAAAGCAATTGTAAATTGTAAATGTTTAAATTGTAAATGATATTTATCTTTGTTTATTTCCCAAAAATTGCTCAACCTTTATTTTACGTTGTAATTGCATCAATCCGTAAAACAAAGATTCAGGGCGGGGAGGGCAACCGGGTACGTAAACATCCACGGGGATAATTTTATCTACTCCATTTACCACGTGGTAGGAGTTAACAAAAGGTCCTCCCGAGATAGCACAGCCACCCATGGCCAATACATATTTAGGTTCTGCCATTTGGTCGTAAACACGCTTAATCAGTGGAGCCATTTTATTACAAATAGTCCCTGCCACTACCATCAAATCGGCTTGTCGTGGACTGTTACGGGTAACTTCCATACCAAAACGGGCAATATCGTGGTGAGCAGCAGCACTGGACATAAATTCTATACCACAACAACTTGTAGCATATATCAACGGCCAGACTGAGTTCGAACGACCCCAATTGATCATTTCATCCAACTTACTGAGAACTATATTGACTCCGTTGGCTTCAAGCTCTTTAATATAAGCTTCAAGATATTCGTTGTCGTTAAATTCTTCCGTTGGAATCCCTTTTATGTCTATGTTTTTTACATCCATTTCAATACTCCTTTCTTCCAGGCATAGGCAAGACCCAAACCAAGAATCACTATGAAAAATAAGATACTATTTAACCCCGCAAAACCCAAATCGCGTACCACGGTTGCCCATGGAAACAGGAATATTGCTTCTACATCGAACATAAGATACAAAATGGCGTAGAGGTAATACCCTACTTTAAACTGCATCCAGGAAGTCCCATGCGTAGGGATTCCACATTCGTAAGGTTCTCCTTTTTGGGGATTATATGATCTCGGGGCTAATAATATCGCCATACCAAGACCGGCTATGACTAAAGTAATTCCTGTTAACAGAACTACCACGAAGAGCGATAAATTGTTCATAAAAATGAATAAATTTTATTTGCTTAAAAACGGTGCAAAGGTAATCACAAATAATTCTAAATAGCCATTTTTGTCCGTTAAAAACAGTCTGTCCAGTATTCTGAAAAGATTAAGAAAATGTAGCGAAATTGTATTTTAATTAATTGAATATGAAATTGGTAAGAAACTTCAATTTTAGATATGTTAATCGAAATTATGCTATTTTTTATACTTTTAGCATTGTTCCCGGCTGTTTTAATGGCCTTTTTGAACAAATAGACCATCAACTACTCAATATACTGTTTTGTTTTTACTCCGGATAGTATATTTATACATCCATAAAAAAACGAATGAAAATCGATCAAATTCATACTAAAAGATTCGTATTTCTTATGGTTTGATCTAAAAACTATAAAATGATTGATTAGAGTATGAATTCGCTAAATATTGATCTTGGATATTGAAAAAACTAATTTGAATTGTTAGCTTAATAAGGAAATGTAAATTTATAAAACAATTTTACTTAGAATCCAGTTTGAAAAAACTTTTTAATATGCAATTTATTGACCGAAAAAAATTCATTGTTTAAGGAATGTCTTTTTCGGAAATCACTATTTAAATCTCGTAATATCAATCACAAAATGACTCTAATATTTTTTTAAGAAATTAATAATTAAGATTAAAAAAGTAAAATAAAAAGCAGTAAATCCTTCTCTAAAATCAAAATAAATATTTATCAGATAATAAACCAAATCGATTAAAAAATGTTTTAGTAAAATAGAAATATAATGTTTAACGGTCTGATAGTTAAACATTATTGAAGAAACGGCAATTAATATTTTGAGAACAGTGACTAAAGTGTGAAAATTTTTTCATTCAGAAACATCTGAAAAAGAGGAACAAAAATTCGGATTCTTCCATTTCTATTATTTGAAATATTTTTTCTGTTCGATAATTGCTTTAACAAAGACGAAGTATTTACGGCTAAAGTTACCGATATAGATGGTAACTATTATAAAACAGTAAAAATTGGTAGCCAGGTGTGGATGGCTGAAAGCCTGAAAGTAACTCATTATCTTAATGGTGACGCTATCCCCAATGTAAAAGACGAAGGTCAATGGGAACTTTTAGAAACCGGAGCATACTGTAATTATGACAATTCACTAAGTAATGGTATAACTTACGGTAGGCTTTATAGCTGGTATGCAGTAAACGATTCCCGAAAAACAGCTCCTAAAGGCTGGCATGTTCCTTCCGATGTCGAGTGGAGAACTTTAACTGCTTATTTGGGTGATGATTACATTGTCGGAGGCAGACTGAAAGAAAAAGGCTTGGCACATTGGAAATTTCCAAATCATGAAGCAACTAATATAAGTGGCTTCAATGCACTTCCTGGTGGATACCGGAATTTTGCTGGTGGTTTCGATTATATCTTTTGGGGCTGTGGTTTTTGGAGTACTTCATCATTAAATGATGATGCTACAGTTTTGTTATTAGACTACAATATCAGTGACTTTGTCAAAATAATGTAGGGTCGTAGATTTCATCGTTCGAATTAAAAGGGATTTTGACGGGAATCGTGCTGTCCTTTTTAGTTCTTTTAGCGAATCTATTTCTGATTGGCAGGCAAGAACCGGCTTCACTTTTGCCGATTATTTGTATTGCGTTCATAATAGGATCTTTATCTGGATATTTCTATCAACAGATTATAAAAGAAGTATAAGCGGATTAGTCCTAATTAAGTGATAAAAACCAATTCGCATTTTTATAAAGCAAGAAAGAAAATACATTCAGATAACCAATATGCTAAAAGAAAAGGCGCAATACTATGAAACTTACGATAAATATAGCATTTTATAATAAAAATGATTGGAATCATTTTTTGGAATCTATTGATGATAAGGATGATATGCATGATAGCTGGGAAAATTGGTATCATGAATATCAGCAGGTCAAAACTGATTTAATATCACTTGGATTCTATGTTAACGATATCGTTGTTGACATTGACGAGCTGATCAATTATTGTACAAAAAGTGGATTAAAGAACGATGGAAAAGCCCGGTCACAATTTGTGTTAAATCGTGAAATAAATAGAAGTTGAACTAAATATCTTTGAGTTGTATCTAAAAAATAGTATTGACTCAATTTTTTGTTTAAAACTATGATAGCTTATTGTGGTCTGATATGTGAAAATTGCCCGATTCATTTGGCAACAATTGAACCAGATTATTCGAGACAACGAACAATGAGGGAATCGATTGCCGAAGCGTGCTTTAAACTCTATGGCATGAAGCTTCGGGCAGAAGATATAAACGACTGTGATGGATGCTGTGGTAGCACAGGACGTCTCTTTTCATCGTGCTTGAAATGCGAAATAAGAGAATGTGCCAAACAGCAGAATATTGAAAGTTGCGCTAACTGTCCTGATTATTTCTGTCAGAAGCTTAGTTCTTTTTTCTTGAACGCTCCCGAAGCATTTAACTTACTAGAAGAAATTCGAAACACAAAACATAATATTTAAAAAGTCACTATACCCCATTTTATCAATATCTGCATTTAATTTTAAGCAACAGAAACGATCAAAAATGTATAAAATTTTATTTTATGGATTCCATGTTTAGCAGACGAAAAAAGTTTTTCCCTTTTTTACGAAACCGCAATAACCGAATTCTATTTTTGGTGATTAATATTTACCTGATAATAGGGATAATATGCTTAGTGATTACTATCTTCTATTTGCTCGAAAACTTAAACAAGGCTGATAGCATCTTGATTTATTGCATTCCCGGTTTTACCATTGGAATTAGTTCCGGATTTTTTTATTTTATCGGATACCAAAGTTTTATTTCAGAAAAAGAAGATAAAACTAAGAAAAATTAAATAAAGATTGTATATCCAATGCTTCGTGTTTTTCTACAGAAATTTGTATCTCTTTCAAAATAAACTATTTGAAAAGTTTTTAGAATTTAAAAATTTCCATTATGAAAAAGAATATGGAAACATATATTAAGATACTTCATTGGACACCAAGGATTATTTGTATCCTGGCAATATTATTTATCAGTATGTTTGCTTTGGATGCTTTTTCACCCGAACTCAGCATCTGGCAACAGATTAGCGATTTTTTTATCCATTTAATCCCGTCGTATATTCTTATTGCTATCCTGACCATAGCATGGAAAAGGGAATTTGTGGGAGGTGTTTTTTTTACGATTTTAGGACTTGGTTTGAGTCCGTTTATTTTTCTTCACAATTACCATATGAACCATTCTGTTGCCATGAGCCTGGGTATACTTCTGGCGATTACTTTCCCATTTGTTCTGGTAGGCATACTATTTATTCTGAGTTATTTTAAGAAAATTAAATGGATGGAAACTCATAACTTAGTATGACGAGTAATAGCCTTTGCTGTCCCTTAACCTCTTTCTATTTAATATAATTCAGAGAATAATCCTTTTATTTTGCTGTTTTTTTTTGTGTTCGGTCTTCTGATTAAAAACAAAAAAAAAGGATCCTCCGCAGAGAATCCCCATTTGATTTGATTTTGAATTTTAGCTATTTATTGAAAGCATGTTTTTCTTAAAAGCGAATTTCAACTATGTAATTTTAAAAGATCATTTTTTATTGTCAATCTATTTAGTTATCAGCTCCGTTTCCTCTTTAGATTCTTTTTGGTATTTTTTACTGCTTTTCTTGATCTGCCAGCGATATGCCCAGGTAGCTGTTAGGAAGTAAACAGCAGTTTGCCCCCATAAACTGAGGTATTCCAATGAAATAGTATGTATGTTTGCACCCATAGTATTAATCTTCACATAGCCCTGTATACCATGTGTGGATGGGAATATCCAGCTAAATGCCTGCCAGAATCCGCTGATGTTGGAACGTGGCCAGGATATCCCGCTTAAAAACAAAAGGATAAGTGAAAAGAACATGAAAATAATCAAACCCGTCTCCCGGTTTGGCAGAAAAACAGATACAGTCATGGAGAAGAATATGGTGGCGAGCAGGAAAGGCACCATAAGTATCATTAAATCAACAGGATTTCCGATATGAGGCAGATTGAAAGCATGCGGAATAAATCCCAGGATATAAACCGACAGGAGGCCATAAATTAAAAAATAACAGGCACTTTTTCCGATCACCACTTTAAAAGTTCCACCCCGGTGGACCTTGGAACTTACTAACTCATGAAACCTGTTTTCTTCACGCGAGGTACCGGCAATCATGCCAATGCCGAAGAACAAGGTTTGGTGGATGATTAAAATAAGAATGGCAGGCATCAAAAAACTGGCAAAACCTGCTCCTTCATTATAAAGTATTACAGCTTCATAAGGGATGGGATTCGAAATTACTGTGGCTGACTCTCCTGTGAATCCCTGAGCATTCAAACGTTCTACCTGTATCTGCTTACCCATATCGAGTATAGAATAATTGGTAGCCATCATCATGGCCCGGTAGTACATGAAGCTACTCATATCGCTGTAAGTAGAAATTGTGGCTTGCTCTCCGTTGCTCAATTTCTTATTAAAATCAGCCGGAATATAAATTAAACCATGAACCTCCCGGTTATCAAAAGCTTTTTTTGCTTCATCAATGGTGGCATAAGTGCTCACTATTTTAACATCCCGTGTTGCATCGACGTGCCGCAGTAATTCGGTGGACCGAAGACTTCTGGAACCATCCACCACTGCTATTGGAACATCCACCAGTGTCTCATTTCTGTAAAGTGAACAATAGAGTGCCGGATAGAGAATAGAAGCCACAAAAAAAAGAATGACTACCCCACGGTCATTAAACACCGACCCGAATTCTTTTGCAAAAATAATGAGCGTGTCCTTGATGTTTAAAATCAACTGGTGAAACGAAAATAATTTATACTGTGAATGATTCATACCCAATTTATTTTATAGGAAAGTTTTGATTAATAGCCGCATTTTTGAGTCTATGGTAAACAAAAAGTGGTAAAATCGTAAATGATAACAAGGCAACCATTGGGACTATCGAATGCCCGATGTTTAAACCATAAAGTGCCTGATTGACATAGATATTGAAATAATGACGTATAGGGAATAAATCACTGAATATTCTGGATACATAAGGCATTTGTTCTATTGGAAATGTAAATCCGGCGAAAGTGAATCCAAACAGACCAAAGAATGCAGACATGGTAACCCCATCGCGCAGTACTGGCGTAAGACCTATAAAAACGATACCAATGGCCTGGTAAGCCAGTACAAATAGGAAAGTGGTTAAAAACATCCACCCTATACTTGAATTTAAGGGATAATGCATGTAAGAGTACAAAAGCAAATTGGATATGATGCCCAACACAGTCAAAACAATAGTGTAAGGTAATAATTTCCCGGTTACAGCCGCAAATATTGAATTATCTGCAGTTTCAAGCCAGACTCTGGATGTCCTATCTTTCAGTTCAGTACCTATAGCAAAAACAGTTATCAATAATACACATAATTGCAGTACACCGGGTAACATTACGTTTAATAAGTAAGTACCATAGTTTGCCCAGGGATTACCAATCAGATGGGTATCCATAGCTATGGGTTGAATGATACCCATAATTCGACTTTCATCTATCCCTTTGGCCCGTAAAACCTGCTGTTGCATGGCTCCTGAAGTCAGCTCGGTCATGTAAGTTATATCCTTGAGTATAAGGGACCCTGCAATCAAATAGGTGTCATTTACATAAAAAGTGATCGTGGGTCTCCTGTTTGAGATGGCTTTGGAGGCAAAATCGTGTTCCATTTCAACGAAAGCATAAATGTTCCCCTTTTGCATTTCCTCCCTAGCCTCTTTGTGGCTGTGAAGCCGCATCACAACCTGTGCCTGCTGAGTTGCATCCAAATTGCGTATGAATTGCCGGGAAAGTGAGGAATTATCTAAATCGACTACTGCAATGGGCATTCTGACCGGCTGACCCTCGCTGAAGAGAGTCAGAAAAAATACATAGCAAAACGTCATAACGGCTATCGTCGATAAGAAGTAAATAGGACGGCTAACCATCCTTTTTAATTCCCGTTTAAACGTTTTTGTTATGGATATTTGTAGATTACTTAACATGTTGTTTTATTCTCAAAAAGATTTGAATGATTCAATCTCGTTACTCCTAATTGTATACTGATAAGTTCTTGTCAACGAATATCATAGACTTAGTTTGAAGAAGTTTTACTTCCTTCTTATGCCTATGCCTGTGTCTTATTTTACCGTTTCTTCGAACAATGCTGTCATTCCAGGACGAAGGTTAACAACTTTGGTTGTTGGACGGGCACGTACTTCAAAGGTTTTTACATCAAACTGACCGGTAGTTTTAGTAGCTTTCCAGGTGGCGTATGATGCCAGGGCTTTGATGTAATTGACTTTTACTGTTACCAGTTGGTTGTTAAGTGCTGGAACTTTTACTTTGAAAGTTGACCCCATTTTTAATTCTCCCAATAAATCTTCACGCACGTTGAACGTGAACCACATATCATTGAGATCGACTATACTCATGATAGGAGCTCCTGTTCCAACTAATTCACCGCGTTTTGGGAATACTTCGGAAACTTCACCGTCGATAGGCGAAATTAAGGTTGTTTCCTGCATATAGGATTCAACTTCTCTAACGGCTCCTTTGGCACGGTTCACCAGGGCTAAAGCAGCTTGTTTATCTTCAAGGTCAGCACCATTCATAGCCATATCGTATTGTGATTTGGCAGCATTAGAAGTGGCCACTGCTGCATTGTACTGAGCTTCGGCTTCATCGCGTTTTTGTGCCGGAATAACACCTTTGTTGAATAACCGTTGAACCCTGTCGTACGATTTTTTGGTTATATCAACACCCACTTTTGCTTTTTGATACATTTCAAAAGCACCGAGTATCAATTCTTTACGTGCTCCTTTGTTTGCCTTCCGGTTTTGAGCCTGAGCTGCATTTTCGGCTGCATTGGCCTGGTCCAGTTTCGCCGATAGCTCAGGGCTGTCGATGATTACCAGTGTATCTCCTAAACTGACCTGACTACCTTCTTCTGCCAAAAACATTTTGATACGTCCCGGAATTTTCCCCGATACACGTACTTCGCTTGCAACGGCTTCTCCCTGAATGATTACAGGTTCAGGTTTATTTACATATAAACCAATGATGAATACCAACACCACTACTACAACGAATGCAATCATGCCGGTTCTTAAATCCTTGTTGTTCTTTTTCATTACTGTCTATTTTTACTCGTTAAGGTTTCGATTATTTTTTGTTTGTTTTTGTGTCAAGAGTTGGTGCTGCAAGTGTACCTAATGATTTTTCTAAATATAAATTGCAAAGTTTTACATCGATGTTGGCGTCAATATATTCCGATTTAGCCGATAACCAGGCTGTTTGAGCTCCTAAAAGATCGGTGGAAGTAATAACACCCGCTTCAAATCCTTCGGTAGCATAGCGCAGGTTTTCTTCAGCTTGTTCTATATTGTGTTGCGTGGATGTTTTTTTCTTCAGACTTTCAGCTACTTTATACGAACTTTGTTTTATTTGAAGTTGCATTTTCTCTTTGGTTTCTTCCAATTGGAGAGTGGCAATCCGGTGTTGTGATTTCGCGGCATTGAGCGTGTGAATTTTATCTCCGAAATGGAAAAGTGGTACGTTGGCTACTATACCAACCGTAAACATTCCTGCAAACTTATTCTCGTACCCGTTAAAGGAATTTGGATTTGAAATCAGGTAGTTACCAGACAGTGCAATGTTCGGCAGGAAACGGGAGAACATGATTTTCTCATTCGATTTGGCTATGTTTTCTACCTGTGTCAATGCTTTAATCTCCGGACGGTTGCTAAGTGCTTGTTCGATAGGAATTAGCTGAGCAATGGTTGTTTCAGAATTTAATTCCTCATCGGCTAAAGTGTACGTATCGTCGAGCGGCATACCGCATAATTGGTTCAGAACCATTCTGGACAGGTTTAGACCGTCTTCTGCTTTAGTCATTGTAATGTCTGCTTCATTCAGTTTTACCCTTATTTTCAGAGCTTCCGACTTGGTTGCCACACCTTCTTCTATCATGATACTCACATCCGAATCAACTTTGGCTATCAAGCCACGGTATTCTGTTGCTAAATCCACTTTGTTGGTCACCGATACTACACGCCAATATGCTTCGTCTACTTCCAGCAATAATTCGGTTACTTTGTTTTCATGTTGGGCTTCAGCCAGATTTTCACCGTATTTGGCAATATGGTATAGTTCCGATATTTTTCCTCCCATAAAGAGTGGTTGAACAAATCCAATGGTTCCTACAAATATATTCTTCATGTCGTACTCCATAGCTTCTTTTGGTAGTAAGGCATAACCTTTTATTTGTAATTTCTCCGGATTCGTTTTTGGATTGAAAGGATTTCCTGATGCATCCAAAGGAGCCACCGGATTTCCTGTTGCATCCGTCATCCATTTATTATTCAACTGGTCGGGAGTAAATGAGAAGGAACCATCGGCCAGTTTCGTTCCCACAGGTAAAAGTGCATCTTCCGAAAGGAGGGATACGTTTTTTTGATTGCGGGTGTAGGCTCCGTTAGCCGAAAAGTTAGGCAGGAATTGTGTAAAGGCTGCCTTTTTAAGTTGTCTGGCTGCAAGCACACTTTCCTGAGCCATTTGTAAGCTTTTGTTATGTGTTAAGGCCATTTGTCTGCAATCTTCTAATTGCAGAACTTTCTGGGAAAACAACGATACGGATACTGTAAGAGTAATTACCGCAAATACGATCTTTTTCATGCTGTTATTATTAAAATAATATTTGTTAGTGTAACAAAGGTTGTGTATGCAACCAAATAGATAAAAAGACTATTCTAAATTAGTCATGATTTTTTTTAATACAATTCGGGCTGTGTTCATCTCCTCGTCAGAAATGTTGTTCAGAGTTTTGGTCACTATCTTTTCAACTAATTCAGTAGCTTTCTTTTCTAAAGCAGTGCCGTCTTGGGTCAAATGAATTAAATTGATACGTCTGTCGTTGTGATCCGAAACTCTGGTAACCAGGTTTCTCTTTTCCAGTTTGTCAATGAGTCTGGTCATGCTGGGTTTGTCTTTGGCGGTGAGGCTGCATAATGCCTGTTGGGTAACCTTGTCTTTTTTCCAGAGGCAAGCCAAAACCGACCACTGCTCAATGCTGATATCTATGCCCTCGAGGGTAAAGGCCCTTAAAAAAGTTCTGTTGATGGCAGTTGATATTTTACCAACCAATATACTGAATACCTCATCTGAATTAATCTCTGTCATAATAGTTCGCTAATTAATAGTTGCATAAACAACGATACAAAAGTAGAACTAAATTTGAGATATTGTACTCGATTTTATGTTATTTAACATGTTTTATTTTAAATGTCTGGATAGTAATATGATATGAAGCTTATCTGGGGTGATATTAGTCAAAGAAAGCTTCACTTTGATGGTATGGTAGTTGAAAGTCCGGACAGATGGATGCACTTTTATTTGAAATTCGTTTCTAATTGCTGCAAGCTGAATAATTATGGCAGCAATATGGCGATAGAAAGGAACAAATAAACAAACCACCAACTACAGCTTTTTAATTCGGCAAATTAATATTAATCAATTATTTCCATTTTCTGCATCAGAAAGGAAGCATTGAGTTTTCTGCTGATCCCTTTTTTAAGTTTATAATCAAAAAACAATTGATCATCCCTTAGCTCTACCTCAAAGCAACTGTTCATCACTGTACCAGAATATGAATTTTCCAGTTCTGCGATAGACAGATCATGCGTGGCGATAATAACCATTGCATTTAGGCTCATCAATTTTTTAAGTAAACCTAACGACCCCGTCAGTTTATCTTTCGTATTAGTACCACGTAATATTTCATCCAGTATGACCAACGTTTTCGGGTGATTTTTGACGTGCTCAATGATATCTTTTAAGCGTAGAAGTTCCGCATAAAAATAGGATTCATTATTGGTAAGTGAATCCTGTACTTTGATGCTTGAAAGGATATCGCAGGGGAAAAAAGTGAATTTTTTGGCTATTACCGGTGCTCCGTTCATGGCCAGTATCAGATTCACGGCCATAGTGCGTAAAAAGGTACTCTTTCCTGCCATGTTGGCTCCGGTAATGATCTGTATAGAAGGCACTCCGTTTACCGAAAAATCATTATTGACCCTGACTTTAGCTTGCAATAAAGGATGACCTAAGTTGACGGCTTCAATGGTAAAGGCATCTTCTTTTGAAAGAGTAGGATAGTTTACGTACTCAGAATTATTGAATGCATAAGTAGCAAAACTGATCAATACTTCGGTTTCTCCTATTGCTGAAAACCATTTCGCCACATCATTCTTTTGCTTTTTTCTCCATTCATAAAGATGATAACAAGCGTGAATATCCAGTAGCAGGATTGAATTTAGAACGAATGATAGCAATGCATGATTTTGTATTTCAAATGCATCGAGGATTTTAAATAAAGAATTTAATGACGCACTGGCTTTGGTTTCATGAACCAAAAGCTTTTTTTGAATTGCTCTGAGGTATTCGGATTCAAAGTGCTCATCTTCTATCAACTTCAATACCTTTACATATTGAACAAAAATAGCGGCTATGTTATTGATTTTAGAATGATTTTTGGATATCCTTTTTTTATGAAACTGAACCACCAGTTGTGAGAATACGACAGGCAATAAAAATGAAGCCCATGTAAGAACACCAAAAGCAGATAAAAGCAACCAAAGGATGTTCAGCGAAGCCAATACCAGAGCCACATTTCTGCTTTTCCTGAAACTTACATCCGGCTCAGCTATCCACGCTTGCAGAAAAGATAATTCGGTTTTGTTATCGGATATGAATTTGCTGTACGACTGAAAGTCCTGAACATAATCGTTTTTATGACATAATTCATCGATGGCTGCCTGCTTTTCTACTATCAGCGTTGCATCCTTTTCGGGCTTACAAAGCTTTTGAGCCAGCATTTCCTGTCCGATACAGGTATTGCAGCGATTCAGATACTGAAACATAGATCCCTTACCAAACAGGTTGAAATCATTGGCTAAAAAGGGATTGATATATTCAAACTCGTTTCCGGATTTACGATGATGATAGTGATGATTCAGAAAAAGGATTTCTTCTTTATTGACCTGAATTTTAGAGGCGAGTACTAATATGCTGTATTCAAGTTTATTGTATTTGTTTACAAGCACAACAAAGGAAACCATAAAAAGCAATGAAAATGCAATGAAAAACACGGAATGCCCAAGGGTGAAGTATGCAATTAAACAACCGGCGAAACTGATAAATGAAATAAAACGCAACCATGAAAATGACTGGCTCTTCTTTTTCAGTGCTTTATATTCTGCTTCCAGTGAAGCAATTCGGCTTTCGTAATATTTCTGTTTTGGCATATTTCGTTTTCTAGTGAATGTGGCCGGGCCGGCTATTTGTTTTTATTCCTCTTATTCTCAACTTTCACAAGAAGAGTGGGGTAGAGGGTGTACTCCACCAAGGGTGAAATGCAAAGATAAGGTTTTAAATTACTTTGGCTGGTACATGACAACAGATTAAAATATCTGCTGAGATGGTTATTAATATTAAGTTGATTCCCTGTTTTAAAATTAATTTATTTTCACTGATTAGTTTCAAAGCCAATTTTACTCCCGATGGCTATCAGGATACAATATCGATTCGATGCATTACAATATCGATTCAACACATTACGAAGCCAATTCAACAAGTTACAAAGTCGATTCGATACCTTATAATATCGATTCAACACATTACGAAGCCGTTTCGAAAAGTTACGAAGCTGATTTGACAAGTTACGAAGTCGATTCGACACCTTACAATGTCAATTCGATAAGTTACAAAGCCGATTCGATAAGTTACATTCTCAGCTCGACAAATTACAATGTCGATTCGACATTTAAGTAAGAGCACAAATAAATAGCTATTTCCCTATGAAATTGTAATAAGTGTAAAATATTCATGGCGAACTGTAAAATTATTTTACACTACTTGCCTTCTGATATTCTGTTATTGTACACATTATCAATATAATAAACCTATTGGCACGGTTTTGGGTAAAAGGAAGCACAATTACTTAATATGTGTATGAAAAAAATGATTTTAATCGGGTTTTGTCTGTTTACTATGCTGCTGTCGGCACAGGAAAAAGAGTGGACAGTGGATGAATGCATGCATTATGCAGTAGCACATAGCACCAGATCTGCTAAACAGCAAGCTCAAAACGAAATCTATAAACAGAACCAGCTCGAAGCTATTGGAGGTTTATTGCCAAATATCAACGCAAGTAGTGATGGTACCATGTATTATGGACGGGTGCTGGACAAAGACACTTATAAATATGTGAACAACAGTACTCAGTACAATCAATACAGCCTGAATTCTTCTATGCTTTTGTTCGATGGTTTGGCGCAATTCACCCGGGTGAAAATTGAGAAACTTAACAGGCTCAAAGGGCTTCAACAGTTGCAGGACACCAAAGATATGCTGGCTTACGAAACTATGGAGGTGTTTTTTAATGTACAATATTACCAGGGCACAGTGAATCTGGCTACTCAACAACTGGACCTGAGCATCGCCAACCTTAAAAAGGTAAAACGTATGGAAGAACTGGGTATGAAGTCGGCACCCGATGTAGCCGAACTGCAGGCAAAAGAAGCCGAAGACCGTTACTTGCTGACCAAACAAAAGAATCTGTTGGTGCAGGAAATGATTCGTCTGAAAGATAAAATGAATTTTCCGGCTACTGAAGATTTAAAAACGACCAGTTATGCTATGGTTTTGACGGTTGACAGCATAGGGGATGATGCCATGGGGATCTATCAAAAAGCGCTGACTTATTCGCCCAAGGTGCTGGCTGCCAATAAATCGGTTGAATCTACCAAAATGGCAGTAAACATGGCAAAAGGTAATTTCTCCCCACGCCTATGGCTCAATGGAGGTGTGAATAGTTATTTCTCCCGAACGATGGACGGTACAGATTATACATCGTTTAAAAAACAATTAAACACCAACGAGAGCTATTACGTAGGATTATCGGTCAGTGTTCCGATTTTTAATGGCTTTTCGCACTCTGCCGAACTTAAAAGAAGTAAGCAAAGGTTGATCATAGCGCAAAACGAAAGGGAAGAGACGCTGCGCGAAGTGTATAGCGATATTGAAAAAACGGTAGCCGACGTCAATGGTTTGGGCGACGAATACGCACATGCCGGCATGCGCACTGTATCGATGAAAATTGCCCACGAAGTAAATCAGCGAAAATACACCGAAGGTCTGATTAGCGCATTGGAATTGAACACCAGCTCCAACCGCTTACTGAATGCTCAGATAGAAGAACTTTACACAAATCTGAAATATCAGCTAAAACTGAAACTGCTGAATTATTATAAAGGACAGGCCTTTTATAATTGATAATGGACAATTGACAGTTTAAAATTTCATTAATATACACCTACACAATCAAACTTATGGATATTATACTTGAAAAGAAAAAAGGACTGAGGAAAAAACATATTCCTTATATTGCAGGAGGAAGTTTCTTGCTTGCCCTTGTATTGTGGATGAGTTTTGGCAATAATAATTCGCGGCTAACAGTTGAAATCGATAAGCTAATGATAGAAACGGTAAGCAAAGGCGAGTTTAACGATTATATCCGCATCAATGGTCAGGTGGAACCGATAAACATCGTTCAGCTAAGCGCCATCGAAGGGGGTATGGTGGAACAAAAAGTGGTAGAAGAGGGATCGATGGTACGACGGGGTGATGTGATTGTCCGGTTGAAAAACCCAATGCTCAACCTGAACATTCTCGACAGCGAAGCCCAATTGGCCGAAAAGCAAAATTTTTTACGCAACACGCAGGTGCAAATGGAGCAGGAAAAATTAAGCCTGAAAAAAGAGAAACTTCAACTGGATTTGGATGTAGAACGCAAAAAACGAAAATTCAAACAATACAAACAACTCAACACTGAGAAGCTAACCTCACAGGAAGAATACCTGCAAGCCAAAGAAGACTATGAATTTGCAGTGGATAGCCGGAAATTGGTAGTTGAACGCCAAAAGCAGGATTCAATTTATCGGGGCATTCAGATAAAACAAATGGAAGAAAGTCTGCTGAATATGCGTCAAAACATGATGTTGGTTCGTCAGCGGATTGATAATCTAAACGTAAAAGCGCCTGTTGACGGTCAATTGGGTTCACTCGAAGTGGAAATAGGGCAGTCGGTAGCAGCTGGCAGTCGCATGGGGCAAATCAGCGTTTTGTCCGACTACAAAATAGAAGCATTGATAGACGAACATTATATCGACAAGGTAAAAACCGGACTGGGTGCCAGCTTTGAACGTCAGGACAAAAACTTCGCCTTGAGGGTACGAAAAGTCTACCCCGAAGTACGTGACAAGCAATTTAAGACCGACTTTATCTTTGCCGGAGAGCGTCCCGGTAACATCCGTGCAGGACAGACTTATTATATCAACCTGCAACTGGGACAACCCACCGAAGCAGTGATGATACCGCGCGGATCATTCTATCAAAATACTGGCGGACAATGGGTTTTTATTGTATCGAAAGATGGAAAAACAGCTACCCGCCGTACCATTAGTATAGGTCGACAGAACCCGCTTTACTATGAAGTGCTAACCGGCTTACTACCAGGCGATAAAGTAATCACTTCGGGCTACGATACTTTTGGAGATAATCAGGAATTGGTTTTACAATAGACAGTAAATTATAAAATATGAAAGCATTATATAGAAACTTCCTTTTTGTATTTAGCCGTTTCAAAACGTCGAGTATTCTGAATATACTCGGATTATCGGCTGCATTTGCTGTGTTTTCGGTGACTATGATACAGGTGTATTACGATTTTAGTTACGACAGCAACTTCAAGAAATTTGATAATATCTACTTTTTCAATCAAAAGTTTGCGGATGGAGGAAATGGTATTACCATGTCTACTCCGTTGGCTAAAGAAATGTCAGAAATCTTTCCTGAGATAAAAAGTTATTGCTTAACTTCATTTGACGATGAAACAGTCATCGATGTACCTTCCGAAAATGAGAGTATAAAGAAATTTTCCATAAATTCGACTAAAGTAACGGCTGGATTCGTGGATGTCTTTGCTCCTGAGATTATTGCCGGTGATAAACATCCAACATTCACCGAAAAGGATAAAGTCCTGATTTCGGATAGCACGGCGCATAAGCTTTTTGGTAACAAGAATCCAATAGGTCAAACTATCATTAGACATTTATCTAAAATTCCTCTAACGGTGGTAGCGGTATACAAAGACTTTCCAAAAAACTGTTCATTGAAAAATGGAATTTTCGAGTTGCTTCCAGACGACGAACCCGAGAATTATAGTTATAAAGGTTATTTCGAAGTGTTTCCATCGGATATGAATAAACTGACGAAGAAACTCAATGGTAAACAAAAGTATGGTGAATTGACCTGGAAAAGATTTCATGACGCCGAAACGAAAATAACAGGAGAATTTACGCCTTTATCTGAAATGCATTTTTATTTTCAGAAAGCTTCAGGCTCAGGGAGTATGGCAACTACATTCTCTCTTTTAGCTATAGGAATATTAACTTTGATTATTGCCTATATCAACTTTTTGAATTTCTCCATTGCCATGGCACCGGCAAGGGTACGCGGGCTTAATATTCAAAAGATTCTGGGAGCAAAACCTCGAAGCCTGAGATTTGCTGTAGCTGCCGAAGCCTCCGTTTTCTCATTCATCTCTTTTTTCCTTGCGCTTATCTTTATTTCTTTACTTAAAAATAGTTCTATCAATGAATATTTTTCGGCCGACTTGTCTTTGCAAAACAATTGGCTTCTATTTTCAGCCATAGGCTTCTCTTCCATCGTTTTTGGACTGATTTTCGGATTGTATCCTGCCCATTACGTCACGTCCTTTCAACCGGCAGTAGCATTGAGTGGATCTTTCTCCATGTCGGGTAAAAGTATGAAGTTGCGAAACCTATTAATCACACTCCAGTTTATTTCTGCCATTACACTTATTATTATATCTGCTTTTATCAATATACAAAACAGCTATATGAAACAATATTCCTGGGGCATTCAAAAAGAAAATATAGTCTATCTGCCCTACGGACAGTTAAAAATAGACATGAAAACCTTTGGTGAAGAATTAAAAAAAGATCCGCACGTGCTCGATTATACTGCATCTCAATTTGTTCCGGGTCAGGTAGGGATGAGTTGGGGACGTGAATTTGATGGTAAACCGGTTTGGGCAACAGTCTGGCCTGTACATAGCAACTTCCTTCAATTCTTTGGTGTGAAAATTCAGGAAGGACGCGACTTTCAGGGTTCAGATAGTACCGGGACCAAACACGGCATTATTTTTAATCAACAATTTTTAAAAGTTCATGCGCTTAAAAATATAATTGGAAAAGATTTTAAAGGTTTTGAAGATGATTTATCAATTGTTGGCATTTCAAAAAACATCAATTTTAGCTCTTTAAGAGATTCTATTCAACCCATGGCATTTGCCTTATTAAATGAGATACGAATGCAGTGGTTTTTCATTAAAATATCCGGAAAAGATACTCCGGCAACCATAGAATTTATCAAACAAACCTGGAATAAATACAGCGATGAGGAATTTAATCTGAAATTCTTGGATTCCACCCTCAACGAACTATACAAAAACGAGAGTAATCTGGCGAAACTAATTTCCATCTTTGGTTTGATTATCATTGTCATAGCCATTATGGGTGTGTACGGATTAATTGTTTTCAATTCCCGCTACAAATCGAGAGAAATTGCATTACGGAAAGTAAACGGTGCCTCGGAGCGTGAAATTATGCTCCTGCTCAACCGGAGCGTGCTTATTCAACTAACTATCGCTTTTGTGGTGGCAGTTCCGCTGGCCTATTATGTCGTGCAACACTGGCTGGAACAGTTTGCCTACAAGACGCCTGTTTATTGGTGGGTATTTCTGCTTGCCGGATTGCTCGTGTTCGTCATTACAGTGATAACCGTCAGCTGGCAAAGTCACAAAGCGGCTACTGCTAATCCGGTGGATGCAATAAAGAATGAGTAAAAAGTTGACAGACAGTCGTCTTAAATAATAAAATACAAAAATAAAACAGATACATTATGCTAAAAACTAATGATTTAAGAAAAGCATTCCAAACGGAAGAAATAGAAACGGTGGCATTGGACGGAGTTTCATTGCATGTAACCGAAGGTGAATTTATCGCCATTATGGGTCCTTCGGGATGTGGAAAATCAACCTTGCTGAACATCCTCGGGTTGTTGGATAATCCCACATCGGGCGAGTATCATTTGGATGGAACAGAAGTGGGACATTTGAAAGAAAAACAACGTACTGATATGCGCAAAGGCAATATCGGGTTCGTGTTTCAAAGTTTCAACCTGATTGAAGAAATGAATGTGTACGAAAACGTGGAACTGCCGCTGGTGTATTTGAAAGTGAAAGCTTCGGAACGGAAAAAGCGGGTAGAAGAGACTCTGCGCCGGATGAACATCAGCCATCGCGCGAAGCATTTCCCTAACCAACTCTCCGGTGGACAACAACAACGTGTGGCCATAGCACGAGCTGTAATTGCAAATCCTAAACTGATTCTGGCGGATGAACCTACCGGAAATCTGGATTCTAAGAATGGCAAAGATGTGATGGATTTGCTTCTGGAACTGAACCGCGAAGGTACAACCATCGTGATGGTAACACACTCACAACATGATGCCACTTTTGCACACCGTATCATTAACTTGTTCGATGGGCAGATAGTTTCGAAAGTGGAAAGTAAAATGTAAATCGCCATAAAAAAACCGCAGAAAATAATAGAATTCAAAAATGAAATAAAACATTTCGGTTCAACATCCGAGAATTAATCTTCTTTGTACTTATTTCTATTTTTCTGTATTCAGTTTTCTGCGGTTTATTTTGTTTGAGTATCTATCAATAATTTATATCAATATGTGGTTGACTAATTTAAAAACATATCTAAAATTTTTATCTCGTAATAAATTATACAGCTTTGTAACCATATTTGGCTTTGCTGTTTCGCTAATGTTTGTTTTTCTGTTAGGAGTGTATGTGAAACAAGAACTTTCGGTTGATAATTTTCATGCAAAAAAAGACAGGATATACTTATTAGGAGAATCATCTTCAAAAGCTACTTTTGCTAATCCAGTTGCTGATTTGGTAAAAGCGAAATGTCCGGAAGTGGAAAGTTTTACCCGCATTGTTTCAAAATCAGTATCAGCATCAATCAGCAACAATCAAAAAATAACTGTCAAAGCACTCTTTGCCGATTCATCATTTTTTAATATATTTTCATTCAAACTATTGGAAGGGAATGCATCGCAGGTATTGGCAACAAAACAAACAGCAGTTGTAACCCATTCATTTGCTCTAAAAATATTTCATAATGAAAATCCGATAGGTAAAATTTTACGTTTAGATTCGCTTGACGTTACTATTACCGGTATAATGGAAGATTTTCCACAAAACACACAGTTTCCCAAAAATGATGTTGTGATTAATTACCGTATGATTGAAAATTATTGGGGAAAAGATATTCTTACAAACTGGGATAATTCTTCTTTTGCTATTTATTTTTTGGCCAAACAAGGGACAAATTTACCGGCTAAAGCACCTTTATTGCTCAAAATTTTCAAAAAAGATTATTGGATATTCAAATTAGGATATGAAAAGGCAGTAGTTTTTATACCATTACAAAATGTCTATTTTAGCGAAGTAATCACCTTCTTTGCAAACATAGAAACAAACAGTAAAACTCTCATTATCGTTTATCTTGGAATTGCGATTTTGATTCTATTGGTCGCTATATTAAACTATATCAATCTTTCGGTTGCACAAGCCGGATCTCGCGGAAAAGAAGCTGCAATAAAGAAGCTACTGGGTGGTAGTAAGAAAACCTTGATTTTCCAATTTATTTCGGAATCAGTAGTCATGACTTTAATTTCTTTTCTTATAGGGCTTTTATTGGCGTTTTTAACCGAACCTTTCTTCAATGAAGTACTGAATACCAATCTAAATTTACACCAGCAATTCGATTTTACATTCGTGATATGGCTCTCAATCGGCATTTTTATTACAGGATTGGTATCGGGCTTAATTCCTGCGTTGGCTATTTCTCGCTTTGAGCCCATTGAAGTCGTGAAAGGAACCTATATCCAAAAAGTAAAAGCTGTTTATTCTAAAGTTCTGATTACATTTCAGTACACAATCGCTATTGCATTACTTATTTGTAGTGCATTTATGGTGAAACAAACAGTTTATATGCAAAACTTCGATCTGGGTTTTAACCGGAATAATCTGTTTGTAATGGACAATGTATTGCCAAAAGAACGGTTGCAAGGATTTAAGGATAAATTACTAAGTATTCCCGGTGTCGAAATGGTTTCATTTGTTTCAGGTTCTCCATTGGATGGCGGTGATAACAGGAGTTTTGAGTACAAAGGTACACCTCTTAGTTTTCAGCACTTTATAGTCGATTCGGCATTTTTCGACATTTTTGCCATTAAAATCAAACCAACAGGTATTACTCCTTCAAAAAATACGCTTTGGGTCAATCAAAAAGGATTTGATGCATTACAGCCCGATAAAAACTATTCGTTCACTATTTTAGAAAAAGAGAGACAAATTGCAGGAATTACAAGCGATTTTCATTTCAAGTCCCTACATGAGCCAATCGGGTTAGTTGAAATTCGATTACGCGACAAAGATGACTATTGCTGGTCGATAATTGTGAAAATAGCATCAGGAGTAAATGCCCGTAAAACAGCAAATACCATTAAACAAACCTATTCCAGGTATAATGGCAATGAACCTTTCGATTCCTTTTTTGCCGAGGAAACTATACAAAAGTGGTATGAGAAAGACTCTAAAGCTTCAAAAATAATTCTGGCATTCACTGTACTTACTATTGTTATTTTATTAATGGGTATTCTGGCTATGTCGCTTTATTATGTCCGTCAGAAAGAGAAGGAAATTGCTATACGCAAAATCAATGGCGCAACTGAATCTGAAATTATACGAATGCTCAATTTTGGTTTTGCCCGCTGGATATCTGTAGGATTTATAATTGCTGTACCCATTGCATATTACACCATGCAACACTGGCTTCAAAACTTTGCATACAAAATACAACTCAGTTGGTGGGTATTTGCACTTGCAGGGATTGCTGTACTCGTGTTATCAATAATCTTCATCTCCTGGCATAGTTGGCGAGCTGCAACAGCCAATCCTGTAGAATCGATGAAAGGAGAGTAAAACCAGTGAAAATCCATAAGTTATTTAAACTAACGTATGTCTAAATCATCCCTATAGTCGAAAATGCTGATAGGGATTCGCAAAAAAATAATAGGTATATGCGCTTGACCGCACTTATTTTAGTTTATGGAATTCACATATAAACTCTGTAGTAGTTTCCAATTAATGTTCACAATATTGACCTAAGCATTGAAATTAATGTGTTTCATTGATATATAGGATTAACTATCATGTTTTATTATTGAGCGGTCTAAGCGCTAATACATAAAAAAAAATCAAAAATTAGTATGACCAATATCTTATTCGTTTTCCGTCGCTTCCTGAAAAGTAAATATCTGCGGGCAGTTAATTTGCTCGGCTTATCTATTATTTTTGCCTGCCTTATTTTGTCATATTCTTACGTTAAGCAAGAAATCAGTTACGACCGATTTAATGTAAATGCCGACCGGTTGGTACGAATGTCTGTAGCTTACAGTAATGAATCCGATACAGAATGTCGGGTGTATGATGACGGACTTGATATCATCCCTCAGCAAATACCCGAAGTGGAACAGATGGTAAAGCTCTCACGGATTAACACGGTAATACTCACTTACGAAGGAAGGCCTCAGGTTGAAAACAATGTGTACGCTGCATCCGAAAATTTTTTCCGCGTCTTTAACTATCCGCTTATACAGGGCGATAAAAACGCTGTTTTGAATGCTTCCAATAAAGTGGCAATCAGTGAGAGCCTTGCGAAACGTCTGTTCAAAAATGAATCGGCCATAGGAAAAGGAGTGAAAATATCAAGTCGCGTAAAGGGCGATACCACTCTTTTCGTTAGCGGTGTGTATAAAGATTTCCCAAAAAATTCTCATTTTCATACCGACTTGATTTTTCAAAGGGAAAAAGATCGGCGAGATTATGCGTATACTTACCTGCTACTAAAAAAATCGACGAATCTTCGGTCTATCGAAACGAAAATTTCTTCTCTTTTCGACAAGGACAGGACAGACAAATCCGTTAGTACCAAAATAACGCTAATGCCTGTATCTGATATCCATCTGCACAGCAAAGCCAGTAGGGAAATGGAGCCAAACGGCAATATCAACTATATCTATCTTATTATCGGAGTCAACATCCTGCTGATAGTGATAGTACTGCTCAATTTATGGTTGAACTCCAGCCTTATTTTTGCATCCAACAAACGTTATTACCAACTTTTACGACTCAACGGAGCTTCATCCAAAACAGTATTACGCGACGAAATTAGTTTAGCCAGTCTACTCGGGTTATTATCCCTCACCGTTGGAGGAATCATAGCTTTTTATCTAGCACCGAGGTTCAATATAGGTTTTGTTTCACGGGTTGAAATTTTACTTTTATCTTCAGCATTCCTTTTTGCGATTGTTACTGTAGCCATTATTCCCGTACTGACAGCTATTTCTTCCACTTTATTCCGAAACGGGAAAATCGATTCAGGTCTGGGTAGTCGTTCCTTTTCGGGTATTAAATATCTGCTAACCGCTCAATATGTTATTGTTATGTTGGTTGTGATTATTACCTTCGGCATCAGCAAACAAGTAGCGTTGATTATGCACAAGCAGATAGGCGGAGGCGACAGTTGTATTATTGTACTTCGGGAGCAACCCAACCCTGTCCAGGAACGATTCCCTCTATTGAAATCGGAGTTATTGAAACACACCGAAATAACAGCAGTAACAGGAGCCATGCAATTGCCGGGTAGCGGTATCCGCGATGGAATGACTATCACCGTGGAAGGAAATAAAGAACAAATACCCGTCCGCATTTTGGTGGTTGGAAACGATTTTCTGCCTTTTTTTGGAGTAAATTTGCTTGCGGGAAAACAGCCCCTTCCCGACAAATTCCTATTCCAGGAACATCTTCAGATGGTTCAAGATAACCCGACTAAAAAAGTAGGTTTTACGAATCCTACCGAAGAATATATTATCAACAAAAAAGCATTGATGGCTTTAGGTTTTAAAACGCCAGAAGAGGCCTTGGGCAAAAGGATAAAACTGGACGAACGTAGTCAGCTTAATTATATGGGGGGTGGACCAATTTGCGGTGTTGTAGACAATTTTACCTATACCACTTTGTTCGAGGATAATATACCGCTATTAATTTTCCAGCGGGCACTTTTTGCTCAATGTTTTTTTATCCGTTTGAATAATAATAATCTTCCCCAGTCACTGGCAGTTTTCAATCAGGTGTGGACGAAAGTCAACCCCGATTTCCCGCCTAACTACAGTTTTTTGAAAGATGAATATGGAAAAGTATATCAAAACGAACTGAATGCTGAAAATCTGGTACAGCTATTTTCTTTGCTTTGCCTTCTGATTACTAACCTGGGACTACTTGTGTTTATGTCGTTTATCGTAAAAACCCGCACAAAAGAGATAGCTATCCGTCGGGTTAACGGAGCTACTGCATTTGAAATTGTACGAATGCTCAACTGGAATTTTATCCGTTGGATAATGGTGGCATTTATTATTTCAGTTCCTGTGGCTTATTATGTCATGCAACGTTGGTTAGAAAACTTCGTCTATAAAACAACTCTCAATTGGTGGATTTTTGCATTGGCTGGTATCACCGTTTTGCTATTGTCCATGTTGCTCGTCTCCTGGCAAAGCTGGAGAGCTGCCACATCAAATCCTGTGGAAGCGCTGAAAGGTGAATAAGGCCCCAGCACCTAAAGGGGAGACATATTTATTATAACTGGTGCAATGATATAATAATTGGATGTATGGAGTTAATATGAAATCATTGATTTATTTCATTCTCAAATTTTCAAATTGGTACATTTTCAAATTATACGTATATTTAGGGGTAGGAGGGATCTCTATTTTGAGGGACTGATCACCGTAAACACCGTCCATCCTTCAAGGGAAGTGGAGTGAATCAGTTTTCCGCCATGCAAGCGCATGATATATCGCGAAACACTAAGTCCAATACCGGTTCCGGTTTCTTTGGTAGTGAAAAAGGGAATGAAAATATGGGGAAGCACATCTTGCGGGATGGGTTTCCCCGTGTTGCAAATATCAATGCCGATTTGCCCGGTAGTTTGATTATTGTAACGAATTATTATCTGTCCGTTTTCTGCCGGGTCAATGGATTCAATGGCGTTTTTCAGCAGATTAACCAGTACTTGCATTATCAGCTTTTCGTCAGCCAGTAATTCTACATCTTTATCAAAGGAAATGAATTGTAAGCGGATATTCTTTTCCTCCAGGTTCTTTTTCTCCAGATGCAATACTTTGTCGAGCAAAGGTTTCAAGGCAAATGATTGAATAACCGGTTTGGGGATGCCCGTGAATTTTCGATACGAATCCACGAACGAAAGTAAGCCCTTAGCCGTGGAATGAATGGTTTCGAAAGCTTCAATGGTGTTGTTCCTCAGGTTTTCATCTACCTCATTAACTTCAGGCATTTTATGTAATGAAAGTAAGGTTTCGCTCAACGAGGTTATCGGTGCAATGGAGTTCATGATTTCGTGCGTCATCACCCGGATAAGCCGAATCCATGATTCCATTTCTTTCATTTCCAATTCATTGCCGATGTTGTTTAGCGTAATCACTTTCATTCGTCCATTCTTAAGCCTTATTTCTGAAAGACGCAGACTGACCTGCATTTCCTCGCGCTCGTTGGTAATAGTTATTTGCGGCTTGTCTTCCGTTTTCATATCCCGAAAAAGTGCCGGAAAATCTTCTTTCACACTACTCAGTTGGTTGATGTGGGTAAACACAGGCAAGCCCAATACATTTAAAGCCGACTGGTTCACTGTTTGCACACGACCATAGTCGTCCATGATAATAATTCCGGTAGACACACTTTCAATTATGAGACTGAGAAACTTCTCATTTTCAATTACTTCTTTTCGTGCATTTACCAGTATTTCTTTGATGCGGTTCAGCATCACGTTCAGTTCTTTTTCTCTGCGCGAGAGGTTGCTTTCCGAAAAATGGAAGGAATAATCCCCGTTGTCGAGTGCATTAAGCAAAAAGAGAATGTTACTGTTGAATTTTTTATAATGCCGTTGTAATGCATTGAGACTAACCAGTACTGCGATGGTTAAAATAACAGCAAGCTCATAATGCTTGAAAATGAGGCTGTAGGTCAATCCGGCAACTGACAGCATCAGTACACAGACGAATAAAGCGAGTTTGTAATGAATGGATTTGAACATGATTTTACAGTCCGTATTTTTTGATTTTACTATAAAGTGTCGGTCTTGTAATACCAAGTTCTGTTGCCACAGCCGATAAATTGGCGTTATTTTTTTTTATAGAATTACTTATCAATAAACGTTCAGCGTCTTCCAGACTCATATTTTCAATCTTCGAAGGAGCAGTATTTTGTTCTTTCATATAAAAATCGGATGGCAACAGTTCGTTTCCTTCGCAAAGGATTACTGCTTTTTCGATGGCGTGCTGTAACTCGCGCACATTTCCTGGCCAGGCATAATCTTCCAGTTTCGAAATGGTTTGTTTACTGAAAGTCAACTCTTTCTTCCTGTATTTTACAGCGTATTTTTGCAGTAAAAAATCGGCAAGTTCTTGAATATCTGCCTTTCGTTCTCTCAATGGGGGTACTTCTATGTGAATGGTGTTGACACGATACAGTAAATCCTCCCGAAACTCTCCTTTTTGAACAGCTTGTTCCAAATCGCAGTTCGTGGCACACAGTAATCGAATATTAACCGGAATCGATTTGTTGTCGCCAACACGCACCACTTGTCTCGACTGAATTACACTCAATAATTTAGCCTGCAAGGGATAACTCAAATTCCCTATTTCGTCCAGAAAAAGGGTTCCTCCATTGGCTGCTTCAAATTTCCCGGCACGGTCGGTTCTGGCATCGGTAAAGGCACCTTTAACATGACCGAAAAGCTCACTTTCGAACAAGGTTTCACTTACCGCACCCATATCCACGGTAACCAATACTTCTTTATTCCTTGCCGAAAGCCGGTGAATTTCACGGGCAATTACTTCCTTACCCGTTCCATTTTCGCCGGTTATCAATATAGTAGCATCTGTTTTGGCAACTTTCTCAACAAGCCTTCGCAGCTCATTCATGCCGGATGACTGTCCCCAGCAGATTGTTTCACCGGTATTCAATTCTCTGCTTAAAACACCTTGTTTCTCTCGTAGTAGCTTCACTTCTTTCTGCGATAGTCGAAGCGTGTAAGCGGCTTGTAAAGTAGCTATTAATTTGGCGTTATCCCAGGGCTTCACTACAAAATCACTGGCACCATTTTTCAATGCTTTTATGGCCAAATCAATATCGGCATAAGCAGTAAACAAAACAACCGGTAGTTCACCATCGAATTTTTTGATTTCCGAAAGCCAATATAATCCTTCGTTACCTGAATTTATTCCGGCAGAAAAATTCATATCGAGTAGTACCACATCGGGCGCAAATTCTCTCAGAGCAGAAGGTAGCTGGTTGGGCGACGATAATAGCCTGACTTGCTGAAAGTAGTTTTCCAACAAAATTCGCAATGCACTTAAAACGTTTTTGTTGTCATCAACAACCAGAATAGATCCTGTCTTCATGAATAATTGAAATTGATTTAGTTACAAAAATACATGCTTATTACCGGATTACGAAGGCTTTTTGAATTTAAAATTAAAAAAGGATGTTTTGGGTTAAATTTCGGGATGAAAACAGATCTAAAGTCAAGTTGTAAAGGAGTTTCAAGGCATTCATCTTCCCATAACTAATTTGAATGCAAATTCATTGGGAAACGAAGGCAGTTATCACTTCTACTTTGCCGATCGGTATATTACCCAACTCAAAGTTGAAAATAAACCATCCCGATAATTTTTATTCCTACAGAACAATTGATCTTTGATCAAAATCAGGTATCATTACTTCGTATAATATTATTGGGTTAGACAAAATTCAACGCAAATAAACAAAAAGGATAGCCTTTGGATTTATAAATTGAAAAAAGAATGTGTTACATATCGGTCTTTATTGTATGATGAATTGCTTTATCTAAGAAAGAAAACTCATCTTTAACCCAAAATGCTGTATCTTTACCTTTGGTTTTTTAATTAATTACGATAACGGCACAAATTTATATCTTTCATGACGATGTTGTTTTTGGTAACTAAGTCCCCGCGATTTGTAATCGAACAACAAATAAGATAACTTTGATATTACTTCTATTTCGCCATAAAAAAAATGAACCATCCCGATAGCTATCGGGAGCACAATAGTTCACAATAGAAAAAAATGTTTATAAAAGAGTTTTAAGGCTTAATTAATTTAGGTATTTGTATCCATTTTTTTTGTGTCCTATTGTGCCTATGTGGTTAAAAAAAATACTAAACAGAAGCAAAGTCTTTCTTTTATTCTTCACGTAAATGCGATTTAGTACACTCTAATTATCAACACATTACAACTTGTTATATAGTAGTCCCTCAATATGATGCATAAAGCCCCAATGAAAATAACTAAAAACAAATTTAGTTACATAAGAGTTGCTAATCAGATTATTTAATTACCTCATCCTCGGTTGAAGGAAGATAAACAAAAGCCTTTTAAATCTAACACAATTTGAAATGAAAATTAAAAACACTTTTTTAGTGGTATTCCTCTTTTTTTCTATCACGCTATTTGCAACCAGTAAGCCGCATAATGCAGACATCGTTGTTGCATTGGATGGAAGTGGCGACTATGCAAAAATACAAGATGCCATCAATGCAGTACCTTCCAATAAGGCCGAAAGAACAATTATCTTAATTAAAAACGGACTTTATAATACCGAGAAACTAATTGTTCCTGTTGAAAAAAAAAATATTACATTTCGGGGCGAAAACCGGGAAAAGACGATTATCAGTTATCATATTTACGACTGCAAAGAAGGACCAAACAATAAGTGCCCTGTGGAGGATGTAGCCAGGTGGAGTGGGAGTGTTATCCGTACTTCTGCCACTATAACGCTGTTTGGCGATGGATTCTGTGCTCAGAATATAACTTTCCAAAATACGGCCGGCGCTGTTGGACAAGCTTTAGCTATAACTATCTGTTCGGATAAAAACATTTTTAAAAACTGTAATTTTTTAGGTTATCAGGATACCATTTATCTTTGGACAGCCGGCTGCCGAAGTTATTTTACGAACTGCCTGGTATTAGGCCGAACTGATTATATTTATGGTGCTGGCATTGCTTTTTTTGATGCCTGTGAAATCCGAAGTTACGGCGGAGGCTGGATTACTGCACCATCAACGCCCAAAGATCAGGCTTTCGGATATGTTTTCTCCGGGTGTAAATTGACTTTTGTTTCAGGAAGTCCGCGCCCCAAAGATGATAGTTCTAAAATTGCTTTGGGAAGGCCATGGCACCAATATCCCAAAGTGGCATGGATTCAATGCGAGATGTGTAAAGAGATAGACCCGCTTGGCTGGCCAACTACCTGGCATATGGATTATGCAGCCACAAGCAGTGATCTTCATTTATTTGAATATAAAAATACAGGTATAGGTGCCGATACAAGTAATCGGGCAAAGTGGACCGGAATTCGTGTTTTGACGGATGCAGAAGCCAAAAACTATCATGTCAGAAATGTATTGAAAGGAACTGATAACTGGAATCCATTAAAAGAATCCAAAAAAAATAGACTATGAAAAAACAAATTTTAATGCTTACGGTTCTCTTTTCTTCTGTTATTTTGCAGGCACAACAGCTTATTCCGTTGTGGGAAAAAGGAACTATGCCTAACAGCAAAGGTCTGCAGATTACTGATAGTATAGCCAATGAGCGTCAGTATGTAGTAGGGAATCCGAATATGGAGGTTTACACGCCTTCAAAAGAAGAAAATCGTGGTTTTGCTGTACTTATTATTCCAGGTGGTGGATATACGCATTTGTCTCAGGTGGTAAGCGGTTCTCAAATTGCAAAATACTTTAATAGCATAGGGGCCACAGCATTTGTATTAACATACAGATTGCCTACGAGTCCTGATTTAATACAAAGAGAGATCGGACCATTGCAAGATGCACAACGGGCTATGAAAGTAATCCGTTCTCAGGCTTCGAAATATGCTTATTCCGTTACAAAAGTAGGTGTTTTTGGCACTTCTTCAGGCGGTCATTTGGCTTCGTCGTTGGGTGTATATACTGAAGACTTTACTGAAGTGAAGGATACAATCTACAAATACTCCATTCGTCCCGATTTTATGGCTTTGCTGTCTCCGGTAATTACCCTGGCCGATCCATATGCTCACAAAGGTTCGCGCGAGAATTTGTTAGGTCAACATGCATCAAAAGAACTGATTAATCAATTCTCTACCCATTTACATGTGACTAATCAAACTCCTCCGACTATACTATTTCACGCTAATGACGATAAAGGTGTCCCATCGATCAACAGCATTTATTTCTACACTGCCCTGCGCGAAAAAGGAGTAGATGCATCACTGCATATTTTTCCACACGGTGGTCATGCCATTAACCTAACCAAAAGCCCGGGTACAACTGTTTTCTGGTTGCCTTTACTTGACGCCTGGTTGAAAGAAACCGGAATTTACGATGCCAAATAGTATATTGATTTAGTTTAGTTTCTACAAATTGTTTTTTGGCAAAAAAGAGCTGTAAGTCAGGATTTACAGCTCTTAGAATACAAGATTAAAATTATAAATTGGAATAATCGTCCCACAGGCTTTGGTTCTCATTTATTGACTTAAGCGAAAGCTAAGATTATCCTGATATGGGGAGCTTTTTCTCCGGAATCAGCTGAATATGAAAGAGTACAAATTACGCTAACCTTATAAAATAATTTAATATTAAGATGAAGAGAATCATTTATTTATTTTTATTTCAGTCCGTATTTCTGTCGGCATATTCGCAAAAGGATAATTTAAAACTTTGGTATGAAAAGCCGGCAAATTATTGGGTAGAAGCTATGCCATTGGGAAACGGTCGCCTGGGAGCTATGGTTTATGGCATTGCAGAGTGCGATACGATTCAATTAAACGAAGATACATTCTGGTCGGGCAGTCCTTATCAGAATAATAATCAGAATGCGAAAGGTAGTTTAACTACCATTCGTAAAGATCTGAATGAAGGTAAATATATTGAAGCACAGAAACTCTCTTTCGATAATATTATTGCCGATAAGAACATTACCGCACACGGTCAAGTTTACCAATCGATAGGTAATTTGATATTGAAATTTCCAGGACATGAGGCTAAAACAAATTACTATCGGGAATTAGATCTTTCGAATGCCATAGCTACGGTGAAATATAGGGTTAAGGGAGTTGATTATACTCGCGAGACATTTACATCCTTAGCCGATCAATTGATTATGATCCGTATTACAGCAAGTAAAAAAGGACAAATAAATTTCACTACTTCATTCAAAGGACCACTTAAAACGAATATGGTGAAAGTTCAGCCCCTGGCTCAGAGTCCCGGTTTGCTTGTTGTAACCGGGCAATGTACCAGGGAAGCAACTGAAAATATTCTGAATAAGTTGAACTTTAATACTCAAATTAAAATTGTTGCCGAAGGTGGGTCTCAAACTTCCGATAAAGAATCACTTACTGTGTCGGATGCCGATGCGGCAACACTATATATTTCCATAGCCACTAACTTTAAAAACTACAAAGACATAAGCGATAATGCCGAACAAAAGGCAAAAGCATATTTGAGTAGTTTCTCTAATAATTATCAAAGGGCAAAAGCCGATCATATTGCGGCTTATCAAAAACAGTTTGACCGAGTATCGTTTACGCTGCCGCATACTGAACAGGCTAAAAAAAATACTGAAACACGTATTGCCGAGTTTTCTACTTCCAATGATCCTTCACTCGCAGCTTTGTATTTTCAGTTTGGACGCTATCTGCTCATCAGCAGTTCGCAACCCGGAACACAACCTGCCAACCTGCAAGGAATCTGGAATCCGGATGCAGGACAATATCCGGCCTGGGACAGCAAATACACCACCAACATTAATGTGGAAATGAATTACTGGCCCGCAGAAGTTACCAACCTGAGCGAATGTCATGAGCCTTTTATTCAGTTAATTAAAGATGTCAGCGAAACAGGAAAAACTACCGCTTCAGAAATGTACGGTGCCAGAGGGTGGACTTTACACCATAATACCGACCTGTGGCGTGCAACCGGTGCAGTTGATCGGAATTCGGCAGGAGTATGGCCTACTTGTAATGCCTGGTTTTGTTCCCACTTGTGGGAAAAATATCGTTATTCGGGAGATAAGAATTACCTGACTGAAATATATCCCATTTTAAAAAGTGCTTCTGAGTTTTATATCGACTTTCTGGTAAAAGACCCCAAGACAGGCTACATGGTTGTTTCGCCTTCTAATTCCCCTGAAAATACACCCGGCTTAGTCTCCTATAATGATACTTTGCCTGACGGTACGATCAAAAAACAGCGATGTGCTATTTTTAGTGGAATAACCATGGACAATCAGATGGTGTTCGATCTTTTGACCAATACTGCGGCAGCAGCCAAAGTACTGGGTAAAGATGTTGATTTTGCGAAAACAATAGATAAACTCAGTAAACAGTTACCGCCTATGCAAATCGGACAGTATGGTCAATTGCAGGAGTGGTTAGAGGACTGGGATCGCAAAGAATCAGGTCACCGTCATGTTTCTCACTTGTGGGGCATGTTTCCCGGAAATCAGATTTCACCTTATACGCAGCCGGAACTGTTTGAGGCTGCCCGTAATTCACTCGTTGGACGTGGCGATGCCAGTCGCGGTTGGTCTATGGGCTGGAAAGTCTGTCTTTGGGCACGATTTCTGGATGGAAACCATGCTTATGTTTTAATCAAAAATCAATTAAAGTTGAAAGACCCTAATGCAACAGGAAAAGATCCGGATGGTGGAACCTATGCCAATATGTTTGACTCACATCCTCCTTTTCAGATTGATGGCAATTTTGGATGTACAGCCGGTATGGCCGAAATGTTGGTGCAAAGCCACGATGGAGCAGTTCATTTGCTGCCTGCATTACCTGATGTATGGAACGAAGGTACGATTAATGGACTCAGAACCCGTGGCGGATTTGAAATCACGAACATGCAATGGAAAAACGGCAATTTATCTGCCCTAACCATAAAATCTACTGTTGGTGGCAATCTTCGTCTTCGTTCAAAGACCCCTCTTCAAAGGCAAAACGGTACTCTGCTTAAAAAAGCTGTAGATGATAATCCCAATGTGCTTTTATCCATTCAGAAGGTAGCAAGTCCGCTGATTAAAGATCCTACACAATTAAAAGGATTAAAACTGGATCTTACTTCCTTGTATGATATTGAAACAAAGGCTGGCGAATCCTATAATTTTGTGCCTTCTAAATTGTAATTATTTTATTTAACCCTAAAAATAAGAAATGAAATCATTTAAAAATGTATCAACGATTATTGTAAGCATTGTAGCTTGCCTTTTTTGCGTGCCGGTGCATGCCCAGGATTTGCAGGCAGACAATATGCTATTGTTCCAACGTAGTTCGGGAGGTTGGTACAAGCAGTTCCGGACTAAAGCGTTCAATTATAATATGGAATTTTCCGCTGCGGAAAGAGCTGAGATAGCCCAGGAGGTTAAAGAAGGAAAAGCTACTATAGACAATGAAGCCACCACCAAAGAAATCAAGTATCTGGTAAAAGCCTACAAAAAGTATAATAACCCCGGCTACCTGGCTGCTGCGGAGAATGGCATCCGTTACCTGTTAAAGGCTCAATACGAAAATGGAGGCTGGCCTCAATACTATCCCGATAAAAGCATATACAGGGCCGAAATTACGTATAACGACAACGCTATGCTCAATGTCATGAAAGTATTGCAGAATGTTGCCCTGAAACAAAATGATTTTGATGTTGTCGACGCTCAGTTCATAGAACCCAGTGTTAAGGCAGTAAGTCAGGGTATCCAATGCATCCTGAAAACACAGATAAAGGTAAATGGCAAGCTGACGGGCTGGTGCCAACAGTACGATGAGAAGACGCTTCAACCGGCTAAGGCCAGAGCCTATGAACTCCCTTCCATCAGTAGCGGAGAGAGTACTACCATTGTTGAATTTCTGATGACCCTGCCTAATCCGTCCAATGAAATAAAAGTAGCTGTCCATTCATCTGTAGAATGGTTTCAGGCCTCAAAAATCAATGGTTATAAAGTGGTAGAAGTTCCGGCTCCGGGTACACCCAAAGGCCGAAACAGAGAATTGGTAGCCGACAGCAGCTCAACTATATGGGCCAGATATTATGAAATTGAAACCAACAAAGCTTTCTTTTGCGACAGGGATGGCATTAAAAAATATTCATTGCAGGAAATTGGTTACGAACGACGCAATGGTTACGCCTGGTATGGAACATGGCCAATGAAGATATTGGATAAGCAATATCCTGAATGGTTGAAAAAGAACCAATAAAACTGAGTGCCTGATAAAAAATATTAATAGAATAATGGTAAAAATAGAATGTGTCTCTGGTTATCGGGACACATTCTATTTCTTTTTTGTCAAATACTAAGATACTCAGATTTTGTATCCGGCTTCTATTCGCTCCAGACTCCATTCTTAAACAGTTGAAACCATTTTTCTATATCCGGTTTACTCATCAATTTTAGTTTCTCAAATATCTCCCTGGCAAATTCTATGGTGGCTATCCCATTAGCCGTAATAACATGCTTGTCGGTCACAGCCATGGAATTGATATAATTACTTTCTCCTGAATACCGGGGTGCCATCGCCTTCAGATAATTTAAGTCATTGCTTGTGTGTTTCAACTGATCTAAAAATCCTTGTTCCCCTAAAAAGATCGTTGCGGCACAAATAGCGGCAATCGTTTTTCCTTCGTCAAACAGAGTTTTCGTCAGCGGATATATTTCTTTATTTTCACCTTTTTCCCAGGCCACACCTCCGGGAAGAATAATCATATCAACTTCATCAACATTAATTTCCGACAACGACAGTTCGGGTAAAACAGTTAACCCGCCCATAGAGTTAACGGTTTTTCCATCCACTGAAAAATAAATTAAATCAAACTCTTCACTCTTCTTGATTTCAGGAGCGAGATAGGCAATTTCCCAATCAGAATAGCCATTAAACAGAAATAGATATACTTTTTTTTTCTTCATAAACCTTTTTTTTAGCCGACACCTGACGGAACAGGAGCCTCGTATTATTTTTACTTTTCTTTGCTCAAGTTTAATAAGTGCCACACACTGAATAGTTCACTTGTTCCGGCTTGCCGGAAAGCTTGAGTGAAGCGGTGATATCGGATTGCATCCCAGTAGCTATCGGGGCCTAAGAATATAAAAGGGTGCAATTAAAAGAAAATCTCACCCTCCGTTTAGCATTATTTGTTCATTTAATTAAGTTCTATATATCCACTGTGACCGAACATTTAGCACCTGTGCTTTTATTTTTTATTTAATTCTTCAATTTGACTTTTTGCATATTTCTTAGCCTCTTCGTTGCCATATTTTACTGTCAACTCATAGTATTCAATTGCTTTTTTATTGTCGCCTTTAAGTTTATATGCTTGAGCAATGTTGCTCAATACAATAGAGTCTTTGTTGTCAATTTTCTCTGCTTTTAGTAATGATTCTAAGGCTTTATCATAATCCTTTTTGAGAAGGTAAACTATGGAAAGGTTTGATAAGCTCTCAACATGATTCGGATAGTACTTAAGGACAGTTTCAGTAATTTTTTTCATGTTGTCTAATAAGGTATCATTCTCTGTGTTGTATAATTGTAAAACGTAGTCTTGTACAGCACTTAACATGAATTTTTCTGGGTCATCGACCGGTTTGTTGTCTGCCCAAGTCCAGTTGTTCTTAATTACTTCTGAATAGTCAATTGTCTTTATGATTTCTTGAGTAAATTTCTCGTACTTTTCCGTTTTTCCGAACATATAGATTTTTCCAAAACGCATATCAAGTCGGGCTGGATATTTATCTATTCCTTTCTCGATATAGTCAAATCCATTATTCAGAGATTTAGTATTGTAAAATGTGTCTCCATAAATATAGCCAACAGGTTCTTTTTTGGTGGAGTCTGTGTTCATAATCTGAAGTATGTTTTCTCCTTTCGGATTGTTCCCAATTGTTATTTGCTGAGTCATGCTTTTCATGACATAATGGTTGAAATAAGCGACATATAATTCAGGGTCGTCGTTTTTCGATTTTTCCCACTTCTGAAGTAATTTGAGTTGTCCGACTATATCTTCTTTTGAAACAAGGTCGTTGAACTGTTGCTTAAAATCTTGTCCGTAAGTTTGACTTAGCAAAAGTGTCAAACCCCAAATAAATGCTGTTACTTGTCTTCTCATTTGATGATTGTCTTTTTTTTATCATTGGTACTAACTGTCGTGTTTATGCGCACCTGCGTCCAGATAGCTATCTGTATTACTAAGTACGATTCAACAGCAGATGAGCATCGGCATGTGTTAGGTGTCTTAATTCTTCGTTTCGATTGTTTATCTTGTTTTTTCCTTCGTTTTTTTATTGCGATAACTGTTGACTAATCAACTTTCTCACACAAAATGGTTCTTCAATTCCAGTTTCCACGCGAAGCGTTTCTTACCTAAAGATTAAACCCAATTCAAATTCTCCGACCTGTTTATTCAATTCGATTAATTTAAAAGAACAAATACTCCAAAACTCCATGCAGCAGGTTTTATATTGAAGTTTGTGGATTTATAGTCGTGTTTTGTCATACTGCCGGTGCTGTAGCTTGGATTATAACTATTAAAATAAAATACATTGTCGTATTTTGCTGTTGATGTGTAACTTAAACCATCAAAATTTATTTGTAATCCGAATTTAGAGCTTATCAAATACTGAAGTTCCGGAGATAAGCAGATATATTTGGATTCGATTTTGTTCTTTTTTGATTTAAATACTGTTTCTTCACCTTGAGGGTCTTTGATATATTCTTGAATCAAATTATATGTTCCCCAACCTTTGGAGTAGCTCGCTTTGAGTGATAGACTTAGTTTTTTTGTTGGTTGATAAAAGTATTTTATAAAGAAAGACGGAGCAATTTCATTTAATTCATTTGAAGTGGCACCAGATAATGTATAATCTACAGATCCATCAGTATGTAACATGATATATGAAATATGTGATTCAAAATCCAAGGTATTTTTATAATTAAAACCAATTCCTATAGCAAGATTATTTTTTATAAAGTATCCGATTTCAGGTTTTATATTAAAAGCATTTTTTTTTGTAGTAGATCCACTTGTCATATCAATTTTCTCATTTGATATATCGAGATCTATATTTGCATCCATATAATAGGTTCCATATTCATATTGAGCATTTGCCGTGAGCTGAAATAAAGTCAGAAAAAAGAGAAAAAAGAAAAGTTGTTTCATAAGGGAAAAGTTGTTTTATAAGTTTTTGTTCTGCGTATTAATTTAGTTTCCAGTTGTTTGTTATTTGAATTCTTCTTTTTAGTAAATCAGTCAATTCCAACAATTGTTTCGCATGGTTTAACGAAGCGAACTTGAATTTTATTTCAACTGAGTTATTACTTTTCAGTTCCATTTTCAAAGAATTTGTTTCTCCATTTTTACTGGAAATTCCAAAATAATCAATATCATTCTCTCCATAGTAACTATTATAAAGGATACTCATTGATTTGACATCATCCATCTTATAAGTTTTCTCTAAAATAGTAATGTCGTTTAAATTTATTTTTAGTTCCCCTGTAAATGATCCTTCTAATTTGTTTTTAGTCTTCCATTTATACATTTTTAGTCGATCAAACTCTGATAATACCAGCGGTAAAAAGAGAAATATCAAGCCTATCCAGAAATTATTATAACCCATCACATATAATAAAACGCCAATAGCTAATAGCATTAAACAGAGAAGAAAAATTGGAAATGGTTCATCTGGTTTTTTCTTCTCGAAAACAAAAGTTCTAAATTCATTTTGGTCATATAAAAGCTTTTCAGTACTTGCCATTTGTTGTCTTTCTTTTATTAGTTCGCATAACTACCGGGCCTATCCTAAGTTCTATTTAACCAGCAGGTGAGCAAAAGCATTTTTTATTTGCAAGCAGCTTGCTTTCATATTTTGTTTCTTATTCTCGTCCTTTTCAAAATACTTTATTTCTATAGTCGATGCAAAGGTTTTCTTTTTTGTTTGATTTTCAGGAAGCGTCGAAATACGTTAAAACTTTTGTAGGATATAAGTTGTCAAATACTGATTTTATTTAAGCATTTTTTGAAATGTAATCTTCAAGTTTTCCTTCTTCTTTCAATTTTATATACTTCTCTACGTTCTTGTCTTTTTTCATATTCTCTTTATTCTTCATATAGAATTCGATTACAGTTTCTACCCCTTTTTGGTTTCCCTTAATTTTATTGTTGTAATCCTTAGTTTCAAGCGAATATTTTGTCCAACCACACATAAAAATTATGAGTAAGTCTGCATTCGGTTTCATGAAATTTACAATCTCTGGTTTTATGTCAATAGAAACATCTGGACTTCCGGTTAGCCATATCATAACAAATGCGTTTATTTCTTTGCGTTTTTCAGGTTGTGTATTTAAAGGTGTTTGTGTAAGCCAATCAATTCCTTTTAAAACTTCACCTTCATATTTCGAAAAATCTTCTTTTTGCTTAATAACATAATTCTTGGGAACTTCAAATTCCTGAGCGACTAAGTTGAATGCCAAAATTGAGAATATCAAAATGCTACATAGTTTTTTCATGATCTATTTTTTTTTTTAGTTATTAAGCTTGTTCTAGTTTTCATTTAAGATTCTGATTTATATTGTTCTTTTTCAGAATTTCGTCAAATATGGTCTCTTTTCCTTGACTTTTCATATCTGAATAAATCAGATTAATTATTTTCTCTGCATCCGTGCGGTAAGGTGATTTTTGAGCTATGTAATAAGTATAGGCTCTACACATATTATCAAGTCCTTTTTCCAAATCATTCAAACTATATGCATAAAGTAGCCCAATACCATAATAAACTTCTGGGTTTTTACTATCAAGTTCAGCCAGGGTTTCATAAGCAGCAAGAGCCTTTTGATATTCTTTTTTATATTTATAAGCAACTGCAATGTTTTGAAGTGGCATTAGTCCAAGTGGATCTAATTCAAGTGATTTATTATATGCATAAATTGCGTCATCATACTTATCCAGTTTCCGGAAACATAATCCCATATTATCCCAGGCAAAAGCAAATAACGAATCTATCTTTAATGCTTTCTCGAAATAGGATATTGCTTTCTGATAATTTTGTTTCTCGGACTGATCTATTCCTTTGGAGTATAATTTCTTTGCTTCTGGATTTTTCGACATAGAAAAGTAATTTTCAAGATCGCTGGCAGCTATCTTGCTTTTAATTGATTTACAATTAATCATCATGTATCGCTCTATTTCGTAATAATAGTCTTTATTTTCTTTTGACTCTTCATCCGAATTTATAACAATACTAACTGTATCTGTACTACCTTTCTTAGACAAATTTGAAAGATCAATCTCCATCATTTTTGAACCTAACTGATAAGCACCTGCCTGAGTATTAATACATCGATTGATATCTTTTGATATTTCTTCCGTTGTTCTGTTAGTTGTTTTGATAGAGTCGATACATTTACACCCATTATCAGATAACTCTTTTAAAAGTCTTTCAGTTTTCTTTGTTTCTTTGACTTGTCCCACTCCATAAATGGAGAAACAAAAAGTCAGAATTGCAATAAGTGATTTTTTCATTAGGCATCTTTTTCTTTAAGTTAATAATCAATATTCCTTTATAGTTTCGATAGAGACGTTTTACAAACGTCGGGTAATTGTTCTTACTTGTTGAGTTTCCCCAGCTACTAAGTCAAGAAGTCGTTTTTTTTTGTTTTTTGTTATTGCAAATAATTATCGTGGCTATGCGCACCTGCGTTCTCGATAACTATCGGGATGTAGTCCCAACTATTTGCATTATAAAGATTGGTAAACGCAATATATTATTCAAATTAAAATACTGTCATATCAAACAATATAAATCTGTTTAGATCACAAAATATACTGTTCTGATTATTCCATTCATGATATTCATACTATTTTCAATTTTGCTTTAAGAATGTAATGAAATTTGTTCTATATTTTAAAAATCGGATTACAACCCGATAACTATCCGGAACTAAGAATATAAAAAGTTGGGATTAAAAGAAAATCCCAACCTCCGATTAGCATTATTTGTTCATTTGATTAAGTTCTATATATCCGCTGGGACGGAGCGGAGGGGATCCAAATATTGTTTTCCGAGAGAAAAAAAATAAGACCAAATATCTATTAACAAAAAAAATGGTACACAAAAACCGCAAACAGCAGCTCAATATTAATCTTCCGAACACTACTGTTTTATATTCCCATTTATTATTTTATCAGCAAGAAAGTAATATATAAAAACAGTTTTTTCTGAGAGTTCTTTAAGCCTCGGCAACCATTCCTTTAATTCGATCATACCTAATGCTCTACTTAATTCTCTTTTTTCATATGCTTCATCATTTATATAGAAATTACGTTGGTTTTCTATAATCAGTCCTTCAAATTCATTTTTCTCAGTTTCATCAATAAATTCAATACTCCCATTATTCGAAAGATCATAATAATAAGAAAATAAATCCAACGCAACTTGTAAATTGTCTTGAAACTTAGAACCAACCTTCTGTGTGTAGTTTCTTATTATTATTTCATTATAGCTTTCTACCTTTTTACTCTCGAAATATTCTAGTTGTAAGAAATGAAATGCCAATTGATATGCAGTTGAAACATTTGATAGTAATTTCTCAATATCCTGAAAATCGTTACTGTTCTTGTTCCAACCCTCAATATTATATCTTTCCAACACATCTAAAGGAATTTCATTTTGCATAAAATGAAATTGTTCTAATTCATCAAACTTATCTTCTCTAAGCTTATACATTTTAAAGCTTGACCATTTTCCATTTATTGATTTGCCTGAAACTAATGGAATAATATTAAAAATGGGATATTTTGTATTGAGAACAAGATGTCTTGTTGATGTAAAATCAGGCTGTTCTAGTATATCAAATAATTTGTTGTATACAATCTCTAATACACTTATACTATCGAATGAATTCTTAGTATCAGCTATAATTATACACCGCTTTTTACCTTCTTCAAAATTAACCTTAAATTGAATATTAAGTTCCTTTGTCAGCACTTTAAAAGCACTAGTGACCTTTTTCTTAAATGACAAATTGGTGTTATCTAATCGTTCTAAAGCTAACTTATTTACATCGCCAGCCAAGAATGAATTAGAATAAATAAACTGTCGATATAAATAACATAAAATTGATATGGTATAATTTTCTTCTTTTTCGAGGTTAGAAAGTATTGTTGGGTTTACATATTTCTCAAAATGATATTTAAATGCGTTTTGAAATTCATTGAAAGTTTCGTATGCTTTATAAAGATTTGCTACTAAAGAAATCCTAGCAGAACCAGTAATATCTAATTCTTCATTCTTAATTATTGATTCAAGCTTTTTAAATATATTCTCAGCACTTTGCCATATAAAGTTATTTATACTGAGATCAAAATCATTATAAAATCTTCTAAAATCAACATATTTCCTTACAGCAAAGACTTGTAGTCTTTCTTTTTTATCAAAAGATTCAATGAAATCTTTTTTTGGTTTTGAATTACCTTCACTATAGTTCCCCCATTCGTCAATTATTATTTTTGGAAATAATGGGATCGATTTTTTCTTTATTATGGGTTGATAGTTTTCATAATAATTGAGAATATATTCTGAAAGTGGTTGATAGTTTTTTGACTTATGGCTTAAATTGTAAGCCGTTACTAATCTTCTCAAAACTTCCACCAAAAATAGTCTTCTTTCTATTACTATATCAACATATTCTTTCCAAGATTTAGACCTTTTGCTATAATTGAACAAGTTAATAAATGTAGAATTAATTTCGATTAATTGCGGCAATGGTAAATTTATTTTCTTTATCTTTTTTATCGAAGAATCATGATTGTCGGGTAAAATTGAAAATTCATGACCAACCCCTTTAGTCTCAAATAAATCTTTATCTGGGAAAGCGTATCTTAGCAATTCTAGAATCTTTACTGATTTTGCATTGACAAAATCACTTTCTTCAGTATCAGTACTTTCGTCAATTAAATCAAACAAGTAGTAACAACTTATTGTGCTTTTCTTCTGTTCTATCGAAATAATATTATAATCAATAGATAACCTCTCTAAGAAGATATTTTCAACAGCCTTTGAATGTTTTAGAGAAAACTTATTATAAGTTTTAAGTGCATATAAAACATGAGATAGTACATCAGCGGTTTGATTAATCAACGTGCTCTTTAAATTGAATCTCTCATAATCTATTGAGATATCATTTATTTTCAAGTAATCCAACCAAAAAAGAAAAAGCCCTAATGAATCCCAATCGTCTTTGCATTCAGGTATAATATTGATTTGTTTTATACTTGTAATCCATGTAAGGCAATACTTAAAAACATCTTTCTTATCTGATAATTTTTTATTTAATGACTTTGCATATTGGCTTTGCTCTTCGCCAAAAAGAGTTGAATTCTCCATCATACTTTGACCATTCATGATATCACTAAAGTCAAAATTAACCACAACTATCCAGCTATTGTTATAATCCTCATAAATATGATTTAAAATTTCGATATTATTGTTTACATAATCATCTATACCTTTCCATAGTAAGCTTTTAAATATAAGTAAGTACGATTGCCATTTTTCTAGTTGATATGATTTGAGTTTTTCAATAAGTAGATTTGGAGAGAGATTACTATATCTGAATGCATTTCTTAAGAAATTGAGTGTTGAATCCTCGGAAATAAATTCTATTGAATCTAGTGCATAGACAGATTCAACAAATACTTCATTATCAAAAAGCATACTTTTTATAATCTCCGAACGTACTGGATGTAATCCAATAATATAAGATCTATTATCAGAAAATTTTATCAAAAACTCTTTTTGCAGTGAATCAATATAAAAACCTGTATTATCATTTTTGAGAAATTGTGCTAGTTCTCGATACTTAACTTTAGAGCCAAAGCAATCTGCAAGGACAATGTATCGCAATATTTTAATTTTCTCACTTCCTGTAGAAGAATCTAACCTCATTCTATCTATTTGATATTTCAGTTTAGATCTTAAGCTTTCATTCTGTGTTATCAAATAAACAAATTCCAAAAGAGGTCCATTCCCTCCAAACGCATCCCATGCATCTTCGAAATTGGTAAATTTAAGATCTTTTTTGTGTAGGTTTAACGAGGAATATATCAATTCAGCTTCAGTTTTGTCTAAATAAAGTTCGATTTCTGAAAATCTGAATTTATCACCAACTTCAATTGTATTCCAATCTTCTTCTCTTATTGTTATTATGAAGTTGAAGTTTTTCTTAGATGCTAATTCTTTCAATATATTGACCCATTGTTTATTGCCAGGCTCTATATCAATATAAATAGTAATTGGAAATGTGATTCCTTTTGAGATTCCTTCAAGAGAATTTATAATTTCATATACTGTTTGTATATTTTCAGGTAACTGGACTAACTCAAATACTGTTGAATCAGAACAATAGTCTTTTAAAAATCGATATGCTAATGTACTTTTACCCTGACCGGATGCCCCATGTATAAAAACGATATTTGTTTCCTTGAATGCATTAGTTATTTCATTTAGTTTATGTTTTCTGGGAACATCTACTTCTGCTAAAATGTGCTTGTATGTCGCAGAAATACCTTGATAAAAATCTATTTTTAATCGAGCTAAATCTTCACTGTCAACTTCATTGTTTATAGGTCTAATTAATGTGTTGTAAGTGTGACTAAAACTTATGCGTTCGCTTTGAAATTTACAGATTTTATCGAATTGCCCTTTAAAGATGCTGGGGGTAATTTTGTTCTGTTTCTCTGCGGCATAATATATCCAATAAATAAGTAGATCAAAGGTGATTTCTATATTTACAAAAGAATTCCACTTCGCAATATTTTGTTTAATCTCATCTTTTATTTTCTGTTCATTTAAAATTTCATATTCAAAGTTATCCTCTAATATCTGTATATCTATTTTGTTTAAATGGAGCTTCGCGAGTTTGTCTTTAAATTTAGGAGTGAATGTTTTTAGCCCAAGATCCTTTATATCATCATTTAAATCTCCAAATGACACTAGTTTAATTTTAGGAGTCTTCTTTTCTTTGTATATCTTTAATGCACGATTAATAAAATTATTCGTATTTGCCAATGATAGAATATCTGAAAGAGTCAATTTGTCTTTTAGATTTTTGACTTGAATTATTTCTATAATCTCGCCTTTATCGTTATAAACATCCAAATCTTCATACTCACCTTCAGGTCTGAATACACATTTAAATTCGGTGTAAGTTAGAACTCTGAAAAGAGAATATAAAAATTGGACTCTATATCCTTTTAAAGCACTTATTGCTCCGATGTTATTGGATGTATTCTTAGTTTCCATAGTATAGAATGTATTTATATAGGATTTAGTTTAAGCTCTTACGTTCATTGTAGTCTATAAAAGATACTAAACTATGCATTAGCGGTTTGTTGTTTCATCTTTGCTGTTTTCTGATTCTATTTCTTTTAATGTATTAGGTATCCAAGTCTCGCTAAAACCAGCAAAAAAACAACCGCATAATACATGAAATAATTGTCACTGTTTATGTTTGAGAATATAAAACCTGATCTTTCACCCGTTGGTTGTTCTGTATAACGTCGTCTGCAAATTCGTTTCGGTCAATATTTCTTCCATTGGTTTTACTCTTGTTGCATTGTTGCTGCAACTCATCTTCACGCAAGTTTAATAAGTGCCACACACTGAATAGTTCACTTGTTTCGGCTTGTCGGAAAGCTTGAGCGAAGCGGTGTATTCTCATAATATATCTTTGGTTTTAATACTTGTATTATTTAGTCAGGTTTTTATCCTTTATTTTTATCTTTGTAGTATTTACTATCCTTTTCATGTATCTACTCATAAATCCCCTTCTTAGTTCAACAAATACTTCATCCGGGTCGCCGCTTTGCGGGGTAAGCTGTGACGACCACACGAAGCCCTATGTATTCGCAGTATGGACGTTTCTTTGTCGTTTATTCGTCAATAAAATTTATGTCTCCCGATATAAATATGCCACGATTTAGTTGATTTGTCATCTACATACCAATGACCTTCTGTTTTAGATAAGATTGTGTGTACAAGAATGTAGTTCCTTACTTTATCATTCAAATCATGAAATCGTTTTGTGAGACGTATGTCCTGAATATGTAAGTATTCATCAAAAACAATACAGAAAGTGACATAATCATTCATTTCTTGATAATTGTAATCATATCTGTTGTAGTAGATGCGATCAATGTATTCATTTAGATCTTCATCGCTACCCCAATACTTAACATCACAATTTAATTTAATTAGGTCTCCATTATATCGGATATAATAAAGAGAATCTGTAGCAGATATATTGGAACTAAGGTTCGCATATATGGAATAATTATCAATATCATGAACAATATTTTTTAATCTGGGAAGTTCTTGAGAATATATACTGTTCATTGTAAAAACAAACAGGCAACTGAAAATTATATTTTTCATTTTTTATTTGTATTACTTATTAATCAAAGTTCAACCTGTATTACCATTTACAATCCCGTTTACATTTGTTTGTTCGTGAAAAAGTCATTTATTCTCCTATTTACGTCGCAAGTTGTCTGTCTTTCTTTTTTTACGGCTTGCTGCTTACGAGAGTCTGCGCAAGAACTTAATTCATTATTTATATATTCGTATACCTGATAGAGAAAAAATTCATCTGCGCCATTCTCAGCGGTTCCATTTTAGTTTTTACGCAGTCTGACGCCTAAGGCTATGCGCAACTGCTATTTGTGGGAGCTTCACTTTCGCAAAGCGATAAAGTGAATGCGGGAGCAAATGCTGCTAAGTGCAATTCATCCAGTAGGTTCGCGTACAAGACATGTATAAACATCAGAGTTTTTATATTGTTAATACTTGGACGAAATTGTTATTTTCTTTATATCTATCATTCCAAACATACTTTACTTTCAATGTCTTAGCGTGACCTTCCGTAAGAAAAAAATTGGTATCTGTTTTTTCTTGGGGGTTCAACATCTCATATGGATCAAATTTTAAAGCAATTATTCCATCAGTTTCACTTAGTATCTCCAATCTAATGTTATAAGCAGTAGATTTGCCTGCATTAAAAATTATGAGTGCCCTGTTCCCAGTTCCTGTTTTGGTTACATTCCCTTTTATTTGAGCTTTTTGATTTTCGATATCTTCTAATTCAAATTTTTTCAATTGGTATTCATTCAGGCGCTTTTCTTGATTTTTAATTTTCCTGTCATGATAGAAATATGTAAAAATAGAACCTAAAATTGCCAACATAGATAGTATTAAACTTGCGGTTTCCATATTATTTTATTTTTATATTTTTATTATTCTTAAATGAGTCCTTGATATTATTGAAAATTTCATTTTTAACTTCTTGTGCAATTTGTTGTTTTACTTTATCAATTGTTTCTTGGTTTAATTCTAATAATTCGTCATACCCACCAAGATATTCTCTATTACAGTTATTACATTTTATGAAAGATTTATCCTCATTGAATTCAAAATGAGAATCACTTCCACATGTGGCACAAATAAGTTTTTCAGTGTAATTCGTTTTCATAATAATTGATATTTGCATGGTTCGATTTTTTTTTCGGCTTGATGATAACGCCAAAATACCCCCAACTAAAGTTCTCTAAACCCAATTAATTGAACATATATCGCATTTATAAACGTTTCTATTTTCATTTAAGCCGCTAAAAAATAAAATAATATTATTACGATTGTTTTTTGTTTATATTTCTAATTAATCTTCAAAGATAAATACTATTTTTCACATTAACTATGTATTTGTTATTTAATTGATAATTTATCTTCAGTTCCTTTATTTTGGTCGAAGCCACAGCTGCTTATGTAGGTACAAATATCTGGTATTGTGTTGCCAATTGGATTAGGGAAAAGGTGTTGGCATTAAATGGATTACCTTTGCCGGATTTAAATCATTCCTGTATTCATGCTCTATTTGTTCCGTATATATACCGCCCCGAAGATAAATATTATTTAGTTTGTTAAAGCCTATTTTTTATTCTAAATTTAATTTATGGGCAAGGGTAAGGATATCAGAAAAACAGCATCCCCACCATCCCTGTTTTTCTGCTGTTTATCTTTATCTATTTCTGGTCATTCAAATATAATTCGGGAGGGTATGAACTTTAGTAATGTTCTTTACGTTAGTAAATAAATGCATTTATAATTTAAATTTAAGGACAATGGCTATTTGCATAATTACTGCGCTTGAAAACATATTAATTTAACTTTATGGTATGATGAATTTCTTTATTATTATTTATAAGAACTCATAAAGAATTATTATACAGGAGTATAAATTGTTTTTAAAAATATTGATAATTAATTAACAAGATTCGCTTGTTTTATTAAAAAAACGATTATCTTGCAGCACTTTAACTTTTAAATGATATTAATCGTATTAAAATGTCCTTTTCTGTGGGAGTACGGGCTTTCCGGAGCTTTTTAGGTAGTGGCAATCAATAGCAATTATTTGTTATTTTATACAAAACAATACAAACCGGATGTACTGCTTACCAAAATCACAGACTCGGGGGCAGTTGATTTTAAAAGATATTGATTTATTGAGTAATTCATTGAATGTGAAATTTAAAATATACATGTTGTCACCAGTCATTTTGAGCATGCAAGCGAGGATATCCTTTATAGCAATGTGAACGCAGTGCTGTATATGAAAGAAACCCTGCAAATTAAAAAGGAGCTTACCGTAATAAGCAATGATGATGTTGAGATTTGTTTTGATATAACTTATCCCGGAGCAATGCAGAAAAGGAATAATTCATTAAAAATAGAATAAAATCAACAAATGCCCGGTAATCATTAAAAGCAACCTGGAAATAAAACTCTTTATCTGGAACGGAGGATTGTAGAATAGCAGCGGGATTGCATTTGGGGAAAATTCAACAGGTATTTATAAAATCGTTGGATAAAATTCCTGGCAAGCCGGGTGTCAGAATTACAGAATTTACTTCGTAGATTACTATACTGCCTGACAAGCTTGCTATACCGATACGGGAGGTTGCTATACGGATACGGGAGATTACTATACGGATACAGGAAATTGCTATACGGATACGGGAGATTGCTATACCGATACAGAAAATTAATATACCGATATGGGAGATTGCTATACGGATACGGGAGATTGCTATACTGATACGACAAATTACTATACCGATACGGGAGATTGCTATACTGCTTGACCAAATTGCTATACCGATACGGGAGATTGCTATACGGATGGAGTAACTGAATAACCGGGTAATTGATTGCAAAAAAACGGCTCTTACAAGAGTTGGCTTAAATACTAACTTTAAAATAAAATATATGGAAGAAAAAAGATTTAATTGTAAGATGGAAGACGTGCCTGTTATAGCAGGTTTTGTTTTTGCAAGCTTTGAGAAAGATAAAGCAGATTTTGTAAAGTATTCGCCGGTTTTTGGCGACTCTTTTATGACGAATGCACGGGCCAAACAAACAGAATGCTACGACATAGTGAGGTCGGTGGATGTGCTGAAATATCAAAAGGCTGTAAAGAATCAGCTGGAGAAGGGAATAAACGATTTGCGATTGGAATTGAATAAGGTGGAAGGTTATCTGAAACTGGCAAATAGTTCGCTGGATATTCAGCTTCCTGACTTTAAACTGAAAGCTATTCGTACGGCTATAAGCGATTCGAATGTAGAAAAAATCATTTTGGAAGGACGTTCGCTAATTAACAGTATGAAACGGAACGAACCGGCACTCCAGGCCAAAGGGTTGAGCGCTGATGCACTTATTAGTTTGACTACTTTAATTTCTGAGATTGAAGTATTGAACACGAACCATAACTCGAAGAAGAACGAACGCAGCCGGGCAGCCGACGACAGCATCAAGACTTTCAACGAATTGTGGGATATCACCGGAACCATTTTGGATGCAGGACGTGCCCTTTACCGTGGCGTTGACGAGGTGAAACTCCGCGAATATACCCTGTCCAACCTGCTCAAGCGGGTGCATAATACCACCGGAAGTGCCACCGCCGAAACTACTCCGAAAACGGATACTCCAGCCTAAGGATAATAAAACCCTACAGGTGATGCCTGTAGGGTTTTATTTTACATGTTATGACTTCTCTACATGTTCAATAACAGGATGAGAAAAGTTCATATTTTCATATTACCCAACTCAAACGTTTTAGTGCAATTTTTTTTTGTAAATTTTATAACTCTGTAAAAAACAAAAAAACAATGAAAAAGTACGATTCTGAAGAAAACGATGAAGAAAACGAAGAAGTAAACGAATCGATAGAGAAATTGCGGGAAGAATTGGGTTTTGATCCGGAAAAATTCTTAGAAACCATGAAGAAATTTATGGAATTATATAACAAGTTCTTTTTGTTACAATTGCCTTTGACAGCAGATTTGACGGATGCTATGAAAAAATTGTTCGAAAAGCAATATCCGCTTATAATGCCTTATAATCAGAGCTGGTATATAAACTGGGTGTTCGAGGCCATGGACGGAGTTGCCAATTCCTTGTCAATAGATTTGGTGAACTTTTTCGAGAAAGTGGAGAAAAACGAAAACTTTAAGAAAGGATATGACGACTATGATCAATATGTACAGTTATTTACCAAACCTTACGAAGCATATATGTATGAGATTGATTATAGCCAATTGAAGCTCGACGCCGAAAAGTTGAGTATCTATGAAAAGACCATAGAAGAAGAATATCAGGAAGATTTAATTGGATGTATAGAGTTGAATCAGATAAGAAATGAATTTCTGGATTTAGTAAATAAGCTGACAATTAGTTATTTTGATACAGAATTTGATGATCTGACGCCTGATCAATTGATCCATTATAATATCCTGGCCGGAATGGGATATGATGCTTATTTTGATGTTTGCAAAGAATTAAACTACTATCTTATTGAAGAACAAATGCAAGTTTTTCCGGGGCTGGGTTATTATGAATTTATGGTTGAAGAATATAAAAAATTACAGGATACAACAACTTAATATATAGTTGTTTTTATAATTCTGAATAAAAACAAGGAACATCAATAGCGTAAAACTATAAAATTGTGAGTATGATTTGGTATTTTTGCATTCAAAATAATATATTGTAACTATTTTATGGCAAAGAAAAAGAAACTACCACAAGTGCAACTATTGAGTCCGGAGAACTATATACGTCAGAAAGGTCGTGGTTTGCCGATTTACGAATGCCGGATAATCAGCAACTGGGAAAAGATGGGATCGACTCAGATTATAATTTCCCGGATTCATGCCAATGGTAATATTACCCTTGGGTTTTATGAGGTGGATTTATTTTGTCTTGGAATAAGTGATTCGTATTTTGTATTTAACATTTCGAAGGATGATTATGATCATTTACTTGCTACTTCCTTCGAAGAAGTTGAACTGATAAAGGTAGATTATGTTTTGGTACATAATATACTGTTTGCCGCCAAGGAATATGCTGATGAGTTGGGATTTAAACCACCGAAGGACTTTAGTTCGGTAACTCAATATTTACTCGATGAGGATACAGAAGATATTGAACTGATAGAAATAACATGCGGAAACAATGGAAAACCTTTTTTTGTGAGAACAAAAAGTATATCAGATGCTGATGCTAACCGAATTATAAAGCAATTGGAAAAAGCAGTGGGGAAGGGGAACTTCGATGTGATTGATGGATACGACTTTGATGAAACGGATTTTGACGATCAGTTTAGTGAATTCGGTGCAATGGACAGGGCTGAAAGACGTAAACTGTTTTTGGAGATGGACAAAAAAGACATAGAAAAATCTTCCGTTGAGGATCATAAACGTTTAATTGCCCTGATAGATAGTATTTACGTTCTGGATATTTGTGATGAACAAATTGTCGAAAAGTTGATTGACAGCTGGGAGGTGGAAGTGAATATGGATATTTCGGATCAAGAATATACCCCGGAGTCCTTGGGCATGAACCCCGATTGCCTGATAACTGTAGAGGATATGGATCATTTTGAAGAAATATTTCCCTTGTTAGAAAAGAATCCGGAAAAAGCGGAGAAACTATTGGACGAACTGCGAGCGCAATGGGGTAATATTCCCTATATATGCTATCTTGAGTTAAAATCTTTGGAAAAAGTGAACCCGAATGAATATAAACAGAAACTGGTAGCATACAGTATGCTATATCCAAACTATCCGCTGATAAAATTATGTGTATATCTTTCTTTCACACTAAAACAAGAGGATCAAATACAGCTACTGAATTTTGACGATGTTTTCGGGGGGAGAAGTTCAATCACTAATTTCGAAATGTTTGATTTTCAAACAAAAAAAACATTAGGAATAATAGCCAGAAAGAATATGAATGAACTGGATGCCATATATTCGAACATTGATGATTTAGAACTGAACGAGGAGTATTTCGAATATTTAAAAATGATGCTATTTTTGTCGAGAATCAACTTATTAAAAGAATACTTCGCTAACAATTAATTCCCTTCTATGTCAAAACAAGCATTAAAAACACATTTGCATGCACTTACCAAAGAGCAACTGATACAAACGGTACTTGAAATGTACGATAACATGAAACCCGTGAAAGAGTACATGGAGTATTTTCTGAATCCGAACGAGAACGAAATGTTTGAAAAATACAGAGCCATTATTATCAATGAGTTCTATCCAAAGGGAAAAAATACCGAACCCAAAACACGCTTTTCGGTAGCCAAAAAGGCTATTGCCGATTTCCGTGCCTTTAAACCTTCAACTGAATTGCTGGGTGATTTAATGCTGACATTGGCCGAAATGGCTTGTAAATTCACCCACGATTATGGGGATATGTGGGAGCAATACTATACAAGTGCCGGCACCAATTATGAACTGGCTTTGAAATACCTTCAAAAAAACAATTTGCTGGATAAGTTCAACGTACGTAGTAAAGCTTGCGTGGAGTATGCTTCGCCCTGTGGTTATGGTTTTGCGGATGAAATATATTCGCTTTTTTATGAATATTATATCGATTAACTCCAACTTTTAATTCTTACATGATGAAATCCTCAAACTTATTAGACGAGATACTTCAAATCATTCATGCGGTGAAAGATGATGAAATCGCTCTGAAAAAGATTCTTGATTTTCTGGATGATGAAATTTGTATTTCGGAAGAAGAAGAAATTCATCTGTCTGAAAAATATAATGAAGTTGTGAGAGAAATTGCAGGAAGTATAGATTCGGGATTAATATGTTATTTGAACCCCGATACGCTAGAAACAGATGAATTCCCTCAAGAATTACTTTCCGAAATTTTTGACGAAGAACCGGAAGATGTTTTAGAAGATCTAAATCTGAAATACACCCAATGGGATAAGTTTATTACCATTGAGCCATTGGAGTCGAGCGAGTCCTTTGAAATGATGGAAAAATTTGTTTCTCAATTAATTGACTCAAAATTCAAAACGCAATTAACTAATGCGTTGAATAATCGTAAGCCTTTTGCAAACTTCTAAAGAATTATAGATTATTCAACCATCAGACAAGAATGGTTCAATTTTAAAGATAAGTATTTACAGAATTACATAAGATCAATTATTAAAAGTGAAATATAAATTATTGGTATAGGCGTTTAAATTGCAATACTATTCATTAACGAAATATTGGCTGAAAGCCAATTATACCCTAACCCAAGGGCGAAGCCTTGGGCTTCATGTAAAACGGTCAAAACATGCGCCCTGTAAGGGCAACATAAATATTATGCCCTACAGGGCGCATGATATATCTGTCGCTTTACCTATCCCAAGTCTTCGCAGTGGGGTTCGGATATATTACCGCTTCATGGCGTGAACAACATCAATAAGATAACCACATTGAGCCTGCGCTCTAAAGGCCTATACCAACTAATTTATTCCTTAACCTTGTCGTTAAAACTCTATCTTGTAACTGATATTGGGGAAGACAGCTACAACATCAACTCTTTCGATGGTGTTTTTAATCTCATTATAAAAAAACCCGTGCTGTCCGGTTAAAAGTCCGGCATTCAGAATTTTTAAAGAGAACTCGTGAGAAGATTTTTTCTTGTTGATTTTATACCCTATTGAAATGTCGGAGGTTAGTACTGCCGGAAATTGGGATGTAAAAGCACGTTTTTCATCAAAAACGATATCGTGCTTAGTTTCGGAAGCCGTCACGTCTATGGGTGTATAATGGTCGCCACCCTGATAGGATAATTTAATGTTGGCACTAAATACATTTTGTTTTAGTTTACCACACATCCACTCTTTACCTATAAGTGCATTTACCATATATCCGCGATTGTATTTTGTGCTTCTCCAAATGCCATCACCACCTTTGTATCTTGAATCAAAAACAGAAGCTGTAAGCAGCCAATAATAACGCTGACTTAAATATCTTTCTAAAGTAAGGTCAATACCATAATTCTTCCCTTTTCCTTTATTTACCAATGCTCTGTCGAGGTAGTAAAGATCGTGATTTATAATGGAGAATGACGTTCCGTCTTCTACCGGAACATTGTATAAGGTCTGGTAATAGGGTTCAACTCTTAAATGGATATTGTTTGATATACTCCAGTCGTATGATAATACAAAGTGATTGGCCTTGGTAAAACTCAACTCTTTGTTCACTAATTTATCACCGGTGGCAGGGGTCTTTACGTAATAAAAATCTAATTTCTCCAACCTGCTGTGTAAACCATAAGCCACTGCCAGCGTGTGTTCGGGTGCTATTTTGTATTTCATACTGATACGGGGTTCAACAGATGAATTTTTATTAAGCGTGAATAACTGTGCTGTGACACCCAGATTGGCTGTCAAACGATCGGTTATATTCATAACTGAATTTGTATAGGCCGAAATCAAAACACTTGAAGCATTTCCGTTGACAATTTTATCCATAGGAGTAATGGGGAAAAAAGCAGGAGTCAGGTTAAAGTCCAGATCGTAGATTAATCCCGTAACTTTAACCCCTGTTCTGTTTGTATGTCTGCTGCTAAACTTCTTATTCAGAAAGGAAGTAAAAACCAAATTCCAATCCCTATCCTTGATGTCTACTATCGGTTGAAATGTCTTATTATCTTCCGTCATCATCACATACTGTTTATTCTCAGAATATGTGGCAGACAAAGATGTCTTCAGGTAAGTATCATTAGCTACATAAATTTTATGATTAATCCCTGCAACTGCTTTCCTTAAATCAGTTTTGACATCTTCCCGGTCGGCATACGAAATCCATTTGCTTTGATCCTCTACTACTTTTACCTTGTTTACATCTTTAAGCCCCATTCCCCAAACAGAAAAAGTCCCGGCTTTGCGGGTCGGGAAATTAAGTTTGAATGATAAATCCTGATACTTAAGATTCAGTCCGCCAATTAACCCGCCTATAAGTCCGGTAGTGGAGTACCTGTAATTGATAATATAGGAACTTTTATTTTTTTTGCTCAGAGGACCTTCTGATGCAAAGTCCAGTCCTAATAAGCCTATCTGAAAGGTATGTTCGTATTTCTGATTATTCCCGTTACGCATCGACATATCGAATACACCCGACAGGGCATTGCTATATTCGGCAGGGAAAGCTCCGTTAAAGAAATCGGAATTACCCATCACCTGGCTACTGAGTGCCGTAAATATACCTCCGCCAAGTCCGCTCATATCGGCAAAGTGACTGGGATTGGGTATTTCAACACCCTCTAATCTCCATTGCAGAGATTGCGGCGAGTTCCCGTGAACAGAAATACTATTTGATGCCATATTACCGGCAATTCCTGCAAATGAAGATGCCAAACGTGCCGGATCGTCAAATCCTCCGGCAAAGCGATTGGTCTCTTCTACACTAAACATTCTCGCACCTGCCAAAGCCATCGGGTTTATGGCTTGCTCTTTATTTACATTCGGTTTGATAACTACTTCGTCCAGATTCATAGCCCGCTCTTTCAATGATATTTCATTATATGACTCTTTGGCCGAAGAGAGTGAAATCTCACGCAATACAGCTGGTTCATATCCTATTGCCGAAACGGCTATATCGTAACGTCCTATGGGAACTTTGTTGATATGGAACCGGCCTAAAGAGTCTGTAGGAGAACCTTTCAGCGGATTAGTATTCATTAAAACTACCGTTGCATATGATAGTGGCAGTCCTGAAGATGCATCGGTGACCAAACCCCTGATTGTCTGCACCGATTTTCCTTTATTCGGCTTCCCGGTAGGCACGGATTCCTTCATTTGCTTTATAACAATGTGGGTTCCGTTGATTTTATAGGTAAATCCGGTGTTTTTTAGTATGATTGTCAGAGCTTCTTCAATCTCCATGTTTTTGATTGTTGCAGTCAGTTTTTGGTTTACATCAAACTTTGTTTGATTGTAAGCTATGCTAAACTTAGTTTGTGCTTCTATCTGCTCAAAAGCCTGTTCTATAGTTATATCCTTTCCTGTAATTGTTATTCGCTGGTCTTTTGCCAGAAGAGATACCGACATAAAAATTAGTATTGTCAGGCATATGAAATTTTTTACACGCTTCATTTACTTTGTCTTTTTGAGGGTTATTACGTTATTTTTAATGCTGTATGAAAAACCACCTGCAACATCCTGAAGTACCAGCAGAATATCCTCCAGGCTGTCTTTATTGGTAAACTTTACGGAATAATAATCATTTGAGTATTCGGCCGGATTGTACTGAAACTTAACGCGATATTGTCTTTCTATGCTTTTTATTATCTCAGGTAATGTTATACCGCTGAAACTGAGTATCCCTTTCCGCCATGCCAGGGAACTCTCTGTTGTACCCTGCAGAACAGATTTTTTATCTTTACGGTTGTATATAAGTTCTTCATCGGGTTTCAAAACATAATCTTTACCATTCAATGCAACTTCTACTTTTCCGCTCTTCAGGGTGGTGGAAGCAATCTCATCTTCGGGGTAACACTTGATATTGAACTGCGTACCGAATACGCTAACAGTCATATCATCTGTTGTTACCACAAATCGCCTGGAGCTATCTTTTTTTACCGAAAAGAATGCCTCACCTAAGAGCGTGATTTCCCGTTTATCCGCTTTGAATCTTTTGGAATAAGTGATCTTACTACAAGCGTTCATCCACACAACCGAACTGTCGGGTAGCATAACTTCTTTTTGTTCTCCCTGTGCAGTGGTGATTTCCATAGTTCCATAATTTCGGTCGTAATAGAAATACAGGCTGGCAATAAATATAAAAGGCAGTAATACAGCAGCTACTTTAAAAAATAGATTTTGCCGCACTATTTTCCGACTTCTTTTCATATTTAATTTTTGCTGAACCACGCCCAAAGAGCGATATACTTCGGCATTGGGATTAGTCTTTATCTTTTTCCAAATATCAAATAATACCTCTTCCTTTTGTTCTTCATTGTGCTTGCTGATAAGCCATTCCTGTATTTCAGATTCTGTCTCAGCAGTATGCCTTTGGTGGAAATATCGATGAATAAGCGCTGATATATACTTCGTATTCATATTCTTATAGCTTTAATTGTATGTTGGCTTTTGATTCCTGACTCCACTTCTTTTGTTGATCGTCAAATTGATATTGAGTAGATATACCTAATTGTGAACTTTTCCCGATTTTAAAGGCTGCAGCTGCTCCCGATCCTGTTTGGGGCATAAACAAATTTGAATTATTAGCTCCTTTGTTGTCGCTATCGGTTATATATTGATTCCAGATAGAAAAATTGGTTTTGTCATTTAAGTTGTAATTGAGTATAAACTTAAGTCCTGAACGGTCGAAGCCAAAGGGCAGTAGTTCTGAGAATTGTTTGATGGTGAGTAATCCTCCTGTTATGGAAAAATGCTGGTTTATTCTCAGGCCCAATGCTCCCTGCATAGAAGTATATCCGGCAAAATATGGATAGGTACATTTTTCTCCCTCCAAAAACAGGAACAGACCTTTGTAAATAGCGAACGTCGCATTATGGAGATAGTCAGATGAAGTTAGTTGAACGGTAGCTTGCTCATTGAAATTGACTGGTATAGAGTCTTTAGCGATGGTGATTTGGGGTTTCTCCATTTTTTCAAAGCCGATAGTATCAGCATCCATTTTATAGCTGCTGTTTTCCTGGTTATAATTCAGCGCAGGGATACTTTCCGGGCTTTTTTTGCTGATCTGATATGTTTTATTCGTATACTCGGTTTGAGCCAAAAGTGGGAGGGACGTTAGCAGGAATCCAAGAAGCGAAAGTATTCTGATCAGTTTCATATTATTTCCTTTTACTATAATACAACTTACTGCGCGATTACTCCCGACCTGATTTAGAAATAAAGTAAAAAGAAAACAGAAACTACCTTGCGAATTTCTTTAAAAGCTAAGCTTAATTGATTTTCAACCGTTTTTTTGCTGATGTTTAATTGACTGGCAATATCTTCGTTGGATATTCCTTTATCTCTGCTCAAGATATAGATACGTCTTCGTTGAACAGGCATTTGAGTGACTGTCATTTCGATTAATAGTTTTATTTCACGGGCAAAGTATATTTCTTCAGGTGTGTCAACATCTTCATTTGGCTTGTAACTGGACAAATATGATTGTTCTACCAGTTGGTGTTTCAGATAATTGAACGTGGCATTTCGGGCTATAGCATATAAGTAGGCATTTAATGATTTATTCACATCAATTTGCTCACGATTTAGCCATAACTTTATAAAAACATCCTGTGCCAACTCTTCTGCATCGGCATCTGACTTAATAATTCCGCCGATAAACGTTTTTACTTTTTGAAAGTACATTATAAAAATATCCTCAAAGGCCTTGTGGTTGCCATTACACAAGGCTTCAACCGTTGTTTTCTCCATTTATGAAAGCTATCATTGTATTTAAGTAATACAACTAAGTCGTATATAACTCCCGACCTGGTTGAGATATTTTTGTAAGATTATTTTGAACGGGATGTTTCTTACCGTGTGTTCTTATTCGTGTATACATATGAAGTCTTCGATTCGTGCAGTTCTACAGGTCTTTTAAATTAATTGTTGTTTTGTATTTGCACGAATCACCGACTACGATAGTCCGGAAGATTTATTCGACTACAAATTTAAAGAATAAATGCAAGATAACGGCTGTGTTTGAACTTCTTTTTGTGAATGGCAAAAATGGACTAAAATGGGATATACAAATGAATATAGTCCACTATTTTAGTACTTAATAATTGAGGCACATTGAATATTATGCTTTTTCATCGATGTGCTCGTGTGAAAGAAACAATCATATCGCCGTTAAATATTGAGAATTAAATTTGAGAGACCATATTTTACTCGAATACCTGATTATCGGTTATTGGTAAGCGGGTACTACATCAGGTGCGTATTGAAATAATTAACTGAAACCATCCGGACCGGCTGATATACTTTATTTTTTTTTGATTCAGCAGAACATGTAACTAAATGTAACTATATAATGTACCATTTAAAAGTATTAATAGAACGCTGATTTTCGTTGTTCCGATAGCTATCGGAATAGCGGAAAATGACGGAAAAAAGAAAAAGGATTTTTCCCCGATAAATCGGGGAGGATTAAGATTTAGGTATCTGCATATCATATCACTGAAAACAACATACAAATCCGTTTTTTGTATCCGCTTTATCAAAAAAAAACTGCGTTCCATTGCTTTGTTTTTAATAAAGAAATACGACTCCGGATAGCTATAGGGATTGAATTCTATTACGTTACTAACTATTTAATGCAATTATATATTATTTAATATATAATTATAACCTGTTGAATAAAAATAGCTTATAAATGATTACATCCAATTTAAATGGATAGTTTCTGTATATATACAGATATTCGGGTATTTTCACTTCTGAACAATTAATGTGATATTTTTGTTTTTGTATACAAAACAATACAATACAAACAGGACGGACGGCATATCTAAGTTGCGGCATATTCTAAGTTGAAAATATTGGGTCAGTGAATTGAATATAAATGATTTGCTGAAAAATTAATCAAACTTGAACCTGAATTTTAAAAGATAAAATATTAAAACACGAGAATTCCTCTATTTATTGAATCAACAAATCATACCATTTTCTTTGATCATCATCCATTACTTGCAGGTGCTATTTGTATATGGCCGGGATTAGAAATCACTAATTAAATACTTGTTAATTCGATACTCTTATTTAATTACGAAAATCAATCATATAGTTATTTTTAGTTCTTACCGATATCCAAACATTTTCAGGGTAGTAATTTCCAGTTAATATTTTCAAATCCTACAAATTCTGTAAAAAATATAAAGCTATGAGAAAGTATATAGAAGAAGAAGACGAAGATGACGAAGACATAGAAGAGAAAAAAGTAGTAGAAAGAAAAATAGTAGAAAGGAAAAAAGAAGAAAAAGAAGTAGTCGGAGCAGAAGATAAAGCATCGAAAGAGAAAATGCGGGAAGAATTGGGTTTTGATCCGGATAAATTGTTAGAAACGCTGACTAAATTTTTGGAATTATATAGCCGGGTCATTTTATTGCAGTTACCACTGGGGGATGACCTGAAGGAAGCCATGAAAGAATTGTTTGAAAAGCAATATCCGGGAATAAAGCCTTACAAACATATCTGGCATGTAAACTGGGTATTTGAAGCTTTGGAAGCGGTTGCCAATTCGTTGTCAATAGAATTGGTGAATTTTTTCGAAAAAGTGAAAAAAGACGAAAATTTTAAGGAAGGATATGACAATTATGAACGATATGTAAGATTATATGCTAAACCTTACGAAGCACATAAGATGGAGGTTGATTATTGCCAATTAAAGTTTGATGAAGAACAAATAAAGATCTATGAACAAATCCTTGAAGAAGAATATCAGGAAGATTTAATTTCATTTAAAGAGTTGAACAGGCTGAAAAATGAATTTTTGAATTTAGTAGCTGAATTGGTTGTTACATATTTTGATATACCGGTTGAAGATCTGACACCTGATCAGTTACTTCATTATAATGTTATAACGGGGTTGTGGTATGAAGAATATCTTGAGGCTTGCAAAGAATTAAACTATTATTTTGTTGAAAAAAAAATGCAAGATTTTCCGGGACTGAATTATTTTGAATTTTTACTTGAAGAGTGTAAAAGTTTTCAATCTAAAACAACAGAGGTATAAAGTCAATTTTATAACTCTGTCCATCGAAACGATATACTAATTGCTTAAAACTATAAAATTGTGAGAATGATTTGTTGCTTTTGTGCTCTGAATAATACTTGTTGAATAACCATAAATACTCCATTAGAAAAAGGTATAGGAGACCATATTTAATTATTTTAATTTCGCGAAGCATCGAAACAAGTGCACAGGAAATAAGTCAGTTATTGAACTAAAATCAGAAGTGGAAAAAATAGGACTTACCGATTTGTAGGTAATTGTAAATAATGAGTCCCGATTTCTGTTTCGTTCAGACATTAAAACCCTGGATTTTGATTTCAACCAATTTATGAATATACTTTTAAATTGTTTGATCGGTTAATTCGTAGGAAATTTAAAATTAGGTTGAATTGAAAAAGTTTTGTTAAGTACTAAAAAAGTTTTGATTAATTTTGTGCCAAATAGAAAGCTGATTTGTTTTAGTAACTCTATTAAGCTTTAAACTATAACTGACAATTTATGAAAAATACTGAAGCTAAACTGATAAACAGGGATATAAGGCCAACCGCTATGCGCGAATTGGTCTTTGACATTCTCACGGAACAAACAGTAGCAATTAGCTTATCTGATTTGGAACAAAAGTTTCAGAAGTCTGATAAAGTAACTTTATATCGCACACTCAAAACCTTTGAAGAAAAGAAACTCATTCATAGCATTGACGATGGCACCGGTGCAGTAAAATATGCACTTTGTAAAGAAACCTGTCAATGTCACCCCGAGGATTTGCATGTACATTTCTTCTGTTTAACATGTCAACATACATTCTGTTTAAATGACATTCCAATTCCTTCCATCGATCTGCCTGTTAATTTTAGGCTCAAAACCATAAATATGGTTGTAAAGGGCGTATGTGCTTCCTGCAACGATTAAGTTTGCAACTTGGTTGCATAAACTTTTTTGTTATCTTTGTCATAGTTTAGACAATTGAAATAGATTCTATGAATAATATAGGGAAGAAAAGTCAGTTTGTGTTAATATTACTGGCCGGGCTGGTAATACTACTTCATTCTACCATCCCTCATCATCATCATTTAGATTCTTGCAGCGATTATAAGAATTATACTTCCTGTTCAGTTCCAGGTACAGGTGAAAGTTCAAATGAAGCCGACTCCCATTGTCATGCGCTGAATAATGTTGTTTATGAAAAAGCCCATTTAAATACTTTTCATACAAAAATAATTTCAAGTACTGTTTTATTTTATGTTTTTGATCTTGTAGAATTCTACAACAGTACCTTATTAGTTACTTATGCAATCAAAGATATTGTTTTACTGAAACAATATACTGGTATAAATCTTTCCCTTAGAGGCCCTCCTGCCTTGGTTTAATTCCATTTAAATAAGTTTTTTATCCCTGATAGGTCCGCATTTTGTTAATACTTTTATTTCAATTGAAATGAATATAAAGGAATTAACAAAATGAGGATTTAGTGAGAGAGCATATCGCCGAAAAAAGTGAATCAAAAGCTGCAGATTTGTTATACTCGCTTTTCGTTTCCTGATATCCAATTTCCATGTAGTATATAAATTCCGCTCATTGTCCGGATGCATTATCTGATTCAGACCTTTTAGCCGATTTTTAGATACGAATGGGGGCAAACGACTTTCTAATATCCCTGAAATAATATTTTGCGAAGGTAAAAGGCCCTTTTCTTTAACCGGGAGTAATACCTTCCGGTAAATTACTTTTCAGAAAAATGCATTAAAACCGTATTCATTTGGGCTGAAATAATTTATAAAGAAAATGCTTTTCCATTTATGGAATATGGCTGAATCGGGGATAATTTAATGAAAAGAAATAAGACTTTATCAATGCTATAAAGCAAAAAAGTAACCAGAATTTAGAACTAATATAAGAACTATTTTATGATAGAACGTATCATTCATTTTTCAATAAAAAATAAGTTTATAATAGGCTTATTTGTTGTTGCATTAATAGCCTGGGGAACATATTCGCTCACCCAATTGCCTATAGATGCAACTCCGGACATAACCAATAACCAGGTGCAGGTTATTGCACTTGCACCTTCATTAGCCGTACAGGAAGTAGAAAGCTCAATTACTGCACCTATTGAGGTTGCCATTGCCAATATTCCGGACGTTATTGAGCTTCGTTCGATTTCCCGGTTGGGATTATCGGTTATCACCGTCGTATTTAAAGACAATGTAGATGTTTATTGGGCAAGACAACAACTGAGTGAAAGGCTCAAAGAAGCGGAGGAAGTAATTCCTGCGGGGCTTGCTAAAATAGAATTGGCTCCCATTTCTACCGGATTGGGCGAAATCTACCAATACCGCCTTGCTGTCACTAAAGGATATGAGGATAAATATAATCCTATGGAATTACGTACTATTCAGGATTGGGTGGTGCGTCGCGAAATGTTAGGGACTACCGGTGTAGCTGATATTAATAGTTATGGAGGTTTTGTAAAACAGTATGAAATTTCGATCAACCCCGAAAGACTTAAGGGGATGAATCTATCGCTCACAGATATTTTTGAAGCGCTGGAAAAAAACAACGAAAATACCGGAAGTGCCTATATCGACAAGAAACCAACTGCCTATTTTATTCGTGGTATAGGGATGGTAAAATCCCTGGAAGATATAGAAAAAATTGTAGTCAAAAGCAATCCTTCAGGTATGCCTGTTTTGATAAGAGATGTTGCCAATGTTCAATTTGGTAGCGCTATCCGTTATGGTGCATTCGTTGTGGATACCACCGAAGCTGTGGGCGGTGTGGTGATGATGCTGAAAGGGGCCAATGCCAATGACGTCACCAAAAATGTGGAAGCGCGTATAGAAACTATTCAAAAGTCGCTGCCACAGGGAGTCACCATTGAACCTTTCCTGAACCGTTCCGACCTGGTAAGTAGAGCCATAAGTACTGTTTTACGAAATCTGACTGAAGGGGCCTTAATTGTGATCTTCATTTTAATCCTATTCCTGGGTAACTTTAGAGCCGGGATGATAGTGGCTTCAGTGATTCCTCTTTCCATGCTCTTTGCCATCTCTATGATGAACTTTTTTGGCGTATCAGGTAACTTAATGAGTCTTGGCGCCATTGACTTTGGATTGATAGTGGATGGAGCAGTCATTATTGTGGAAAGCGTGGTACATCGAATATCTATGAGTAAAACCCATCATCCGGGCGTCAAAAGACTTTCGCAGGCGCAAATGGATGAAACTGTATTTGAATCGGCGAAACGAATGATGAGTTCTGCGACCTTCGGACAAATCATTATTCTTATTGTGTATGTCCCCATTATGGCTTTGGTAGGTATAGAAGGTAAGATGTTCCGTCCTATGGCTCAGGTGGTATCATTTGCACTGATAGGGGCAACCATTTTGTCATTAACCTATGTGCCTATGGTATCTTCTTTGTTTTTAAGTAAAAACACTGAACATAAACCTAATTTTTCGGATAAAATGATCAATTGGTTTCACAAAGTATTTAATCCGGTTATCGGTTTTGCCTTAAAGCGTAAACTGCTTGTGACGTCTTCTGCCATAGTGCTTTTTGTGTTTAGCTTATTTGTTTTCAATAATTTGGGTGGTGAGTTTATTCCTCAATTGGAAGAAGGTGATCTGGCGGCAGGAGTCATGACCTTGCAGGGTGGTTCGCTTACCAATACGGTGGAGCAAGTTCAGAAAGCGAATAAGATACTACTCGCCAAATTCCCTGAAATAAAACATACAGTTTGTAAAATTGGTGCGGGTGAAATCCCTACCGACCCCACACCCATGGAAACCGGTGACTACATCATTACCTTAAAAGATAAAAGTGAATGGACTTCTGCCACAACCCGCGAGGAACTGGTTGCGAAAATGCAGGAAGCATTGATTCCCCTGGCAGGTGTGAAATTTGAATTCCAACAACCTATTCAAATGCGTACCAATGAACTACTTTCAGGGTCTAAACAAGATATAGCTATCAAAATATTTGGTGATGACCTGAATACTTTAGCTGAGAAAGCCGCTCAGGTAGAGAAAATTATTAATAAAGTGGAAGGTGTAGTAGACATCAACGTAGAGAAGGTGACCGGACTGGCACAAATACAGGTGGAATATAACCGCGATAGATTGGCTCAATACGGCCTTTCCATTGAAGAAGTAAACCTTATTTTACGTACAGCCTTTGCCGGAAGTCAGGCAGGAGTTGTTTTTGACGAAGAAAAACGTTTTGGGATGGTCGTTCGCTTAGATAAAGATTATCGCCAGAGTCTGGACGATGTCAAGAATCTTTCGGTTGCTTTGCCCAATGGAGGACAAATACCATTTGAACAAATTGCCAGTGTTGAAATAAAATCCGGTCCTGCACAGGTCTCGCGTGAAGATACCAAACGACGAATTACTGTAGGTTTTAATGTACGAAGTCGCGATGTCCAAACTGTTATCAGGGAGGTATCCAAACAAATTGACGCAGATATTCAACTTCCAACAGGATATTTTGTAAAGTATGGTGGTCAGTTTGAGAATCTACAAGCCGCTAAAGCCCGACTGGCAATTGCTGTTCCAGTGGCTCTTTTACTTATATTTGTGTTATTGTTCTTTACTTTCCATTCGGTTAAACAAGCCTTGTTAATCTATACGGCCGTGCCGATGTCAGTCATAGGAGGTATTTTTGCCTTGTGGTTGCGGGATATGAACTTTTCTATTTCGGCAGGGGTAGGTTTTATTGCCTTATTTGGGATAGCGGTGTTGAATGGGATAGTGCTTATATCCGAATTCAACAGATTAGAAAAGGAAGAGGGGATAAAGGATATTACCGTCAGGGTACTGAAAGGATTAAATACCCGTTTACGCCCGGTAATTATGACTGCTGCAGTGGCTTCACTGGGATTCTTACCTATGGCTTTATCCACCTCGGCAGGAGCTGAGGTCCAAAAACCACTGGCAACAGTAGTTATTGGTGGATTAATAACAGCTACTTTGCTTACATTAATAGTTTTACCCATTTTCTATATTTTCTTTTCAACAGGTAGTTTCAAGAAGATATTCAAACGCAAAACTGGATTAACTGTATTAGCAGTCCTATTGTTGTTTGGCTCCTCAGCTGTAAATGCACAGGAAAGCAAAAGAATAAATTTAAAACAAGCTATTCAAATGGCTTTGGATAGTAATTTATACCTACGTTCATCGAGCTCTTCGGTAGAAGTTCAGAAAGCATTGAAAGCTGCGGCCTGGGATATTCCGAAAACAAGTATTGACGGACAATACGGGCAATTTAATTCTTATTCTAAGGATAATAGTTTCACCGTGTCGCAGTCATTCGCTTTCCCTACGGTTTATTTGAACCAGCACAAGCTGGCCAATGCGAATGTAAAAAGTAGCGAATGGGAGTTGAAAGCTTCCCGAGTCGACATTGCCACACAGGTAAAGCAAGTATACGGACAATTGGCTTATTTCTATTCAAAACAAAAATTGTTTTTATGGCAAGATAGTCTGTATACCGGCTTTCAGCATGCTGCCGAACTAAGACTTAAAACGGGTGAAACCAATCAGTTAGAAATGATAACAGCTCGTTCGCAAAGCATGGAAGTACGTAATCAATTTGAACAAGTGCAAGCCGACATTCTTATATACCATCAGAAATTGCAGGTGCTTTTAAATTCAAGTGAATTGATATTACTGACGGACACCGTATTGAAACGAACAGATTTTTTACCTGATGCCGATATGGCGCTAATCGCAGGTAATCCTCAGTTGGGATTTGCTCAGCAACAAATAGAGATGTCGCGCCTTGAAACCCGGTTGGAGAAAAGCAAGCTTTTACCCGATTTGAGCATTGGCTATTACAGTCAAACTATCCAAGGTGAACAGGCAGTAAACGGTATGCCTCGTACTTTCGGTCTTGGCGATCGCTTCACCGGAATTCAGGCAGGGATAGCTATTCCCCTGTGGTTTGGTTCAAATGGAGCCAAAATTAAAGCAGCCAAAATAAAGGAAAAAGTAACGCAATACAATGCCGAGAATTATACGAAGTCGCTCTCGGGTACTTATAATTCACTGCTTGGGGAATATACGAAATTCAACAACAGCTTAAATTATTATGAAAAACAAGCTGTTCCCGAAGCCGAATTGATTATTGTGCAGGCAACCAAGAGTTATAAAGCCGGAGCTATGGATTATCTGGACTATATCCAAAGTTTAAGCCGTGCATTAAGCATAAAACAAAATTATCTCGACGCATTAAATAATTACAATCAAGCCATCATTTCAATTGAATTTATCACAGGTAAAATTTATTAAAAACAAAAGCATTATGATAAAATATAATTTCAAATCTATCTTTTTAATTTCAGCACTAGTGCTTGCTTTTGTATCCTGCGGCAAAGCAAAAGTGGAACAAGTAGTTGCGGAAGAAGTTCTACCTGAAAATATTGTAGAACTACGTGAGGACCAAATAAAACTAGCGGACATAGAAATGGGAGCTATAGAGCAACGGTCGATGAGTGGGACGCTCAAAGTAAACGGTACGGTGTCGGTAGCACCCCAAAATCTGGCAACTGTTTGTATGCCCTTGGGCGGATTTGTCAAAAGCACTACATTAATGCCCGGAAAATCGGTAAGAAAAGGACAAACCCTGGCTATTATCGAGAATCCGGAATTTGTGGATATTCAACAAAATTATCTGGAAGCCAGGAATAAATATGAACTTGCAAAATCGGAATATAATCGTCAAAGCGAACTTTACAAAAATGACATATCTTCTGAAAAGAATATGCAAGAGGTTACTTCCAATTATAAAAGCCTCAAAGTTCAGGTAAAAGCATTGGAACAAAAACTAGCGCTTATAGGAATTAATCCTTTCAAGCTGAACGAAAATAGAATCAGTCGTTCTGTAGCTTTGGTTTCGCCTATTTCAGGCTATGTGAAAGCTGTGAATGTAAGTATAGGTAAATCTGTTTCTTCATCCGATATATTGTTCGAAATTGTAAATAGCGACAAGCTTTTCCTTGAACTGACCTTGTTCGAGAAAGACGCTGATAAAGTTTCCAATGGCGAAAAAATTCGTTTCTTTATTAATAATGAAACCGAACAACACGAAGCTGTAATTTATCAAACCGGAAAATCTATAAATAACGACAAGACCTATAAAGTGTATGCAAATGTAGTTGGTCATTGTGCAAATATGCTACCCGGGATGTATGTAAATGCTGTTATTCAGGCTAAAAGTAATCAGGTGACCTCTGTGCCTTCGGCTGCTGTAGTCAGTTTCGAAGATAAAGATTATATCTTTGTATTTGACAAAAAGAAAGTAGAGAATGGAAACTCCATGACTGAATACCGTTTGATACAAGTTCAGAAAGGTGTTTCTGATGAGGGATATACAGAGATCGTTTTACCTGAAGGCTTCAATTTTAAAGATGCAAAACTGGTAGTTAAAGGTGCCTATAATTTACTTTCGGCAAAGAAAAATGCCGGAGAAATGAGTTGTTAGTAAAATCAATTGTAAAAAAGAAATAGATGAAAGAAATAAAAACATTTGTAAAACCTTTTAAAGTAAATGATATTTTAAATTAAATTGCTACAGGCCGGCTTCCCGAATACAACTGTTTCTATGGCTGAGTGAACCGGGCATTTTGAAAGTGATGAATCCATTCTTTCAACCCATTTTTCTATAACAGACAGCAAAGTGACCAAAATAGAAATCGTATGTAATGATATAGATATAGACCAGATCGTAGGCATTATTTCCGCCAAGGGACATACGGGTAATCCGCGAGATGGTATTATCTACGTTTCCGAAATTGAAAAAAGTATATAAAGTAAAGACTGGTTTGGAAAATAAGGAAGATTAATGAATAAAAGGAAGACAGCTCAATGAATTAAGGGCACTGAAAAAGTAATTCAGGTTATAATTAAAAAAAACAGTAAAAACATAGGTAAAATACCTTTTTTTTCTGTTTTTTTTTGGTCTTAATATTTAAAAACAAAGTACTCCAGTGTGTCAGCTTTGTCAAAAATACTAAAGCTGACACTCTACTCACATTCAATTTCAAACAACAAGGGTTGAGAAACTAGTAATATTAATAATGTGATTATTCTTTTGAAGTTGATGTTTGTATTGATATACTACCAGATGTATGAAGAAAGATATGTCTTCTTTTTCTGTTGGAAATCTCAACAATTTGATCTAAGTATAAATTTTTTTCACACAAACACTTAGATTAATTTGTTAGTTTTGTACTTTAAACTCTTTATGTAAACTACTCGCTACTTACGGTGGGGCACATTCCCTTGTATCAGGATGGCTCATAAGTAGAATTAATCTTTTAAAATCATTGACATACTGCTTTTTACAGGTAGTTTGTTGTAATTATTAGTCATTTTATTAATTGTCAATATTTTCTAATTATCATCGAAGGCAAATAATAAAAGGCATTTAAAGTCATTTATATGAAATATGTCAACTATCTCTTATTATCTATCTTGTTTTCTTTTTTAGTAATATCTACTTCTTTAAAAGCATCAGAGACTAAAATTGAAAAGCTTCGAACTGAATATGCCGAAACTCCACTGGGAATAGATATAACCCGACCCCGTTTTAGTTGGCAAATGGCTTCAATGAAAAAAGGATGCTCTCAAACAGCATATCAAATTATAGTTTCAGATGAAGCAGATCAAAAAGTATGGGATTCGGGCAAAACCAGAGGTGATATTTCATTGAATATTACATATACCGGAAGTCCGTTAAAGCCATGTACTCGCTATAAGTGGCAGGTTTTGGTTTGGGATAAGGAACAGAAAAAACATTTTGCCGAATCTTGGTTCGAAACCGGGTTAATGAATCCCGACCCTCAATTATCCGCATGGAACGGTGCGAAATGGATTGGAGGCACCAATGAAGAAATGGTTCTATATTCAGCCTATTTGCCTGTTTTCAAAATTAATTTCACCCTTCAATTAGATAAATTATCGAATAGCACTAAGGCCGGTTTTATATATGGGGCTAATGATAATCGATTGATGGACAGAAACAAAAATATTTATAAAATCGAAAACAAAAAAGATAGTTCATTCATAATGATTGAATTGAATATTGCTCCTTTAAATTCTAAGAAACCTGCTCAATTGAATGTTTACAGGAAAGGATATTCGCCACAGGATAAAAATAATACAGCTTTTAAAAGTTTTGTTATTCCCGATTCAATTATCAATGCGCTCAATCAATACGAAGCTCATTCCATCTTTTTATCTTCCGTATTGGGAGATACAAAAATTTATATGGATGGTGAAAACAAAAGAAACTATTTAGGTGATGTGAATCTCAATCCGCTGGGAAGAGGTGGTGATTATATCGCTTTTCCAGCCATTGCTGAAATTGGATTCATTGTACCTGAAAAACAAAATGCGTATTTTTCAAATCTCCGGATAAGAAATTACCGTAGCCCATCAAATGTTTTATATTCTGCCTATTCAACCCCTTATAAAGTCGGTGGGTTAAGTAAGGCTGCATTGGTTCTAATGAATCCTTCCCGGAACTCAATGCCCATGTTGCGAACTACTTTTACTACATCGGCTATCACCGTAACGAAAGCCCGTTTATATGTTACTGCCAGAGGTATTTATGAAATGTATATAAATGGAAAACGTGTTGGGGATGATTATTTTAATCCAGGTGCAACCCAATATCCTAAAACGCATTTATATCAAACATACGATGTTACAAAGTATATACTAAATGGTAAAAATGCTTTGGGGGCCATATTAGGAGAAGGTTGGTGGAGTGGCGGCAGCACGTTTATGGGCGACTACTGGAATCTTTTCGGCGACAGGCAATCTGTTTTAGCTAAATTAGTTCTAACTTATTCCGACGGGAAAACGGATGTTATAGCTACAAGCCCGGATACCTGGAAATATTTTAATAATGGACCTGTTGTTTACGGCAGCTTCTTTCAGGGCGAAGTGTACGATGCAACTAAAGAAACACTTATTAAAGATTGGTCTACCGTCTCTTATAACGACTCAGCATGGAAAAAAAGTGTTGTTGTTCCTTTAAATGGAAATATTAATACCTACGAGGCATCGGGCAATACGCCACAAGTAAACGATTACACAAAAATGTCCCTGATTGGGCAGTTTGGAGAAACGGTAAAAAAAATTAAAGAACTTTCGGCCATCTCTGTAGACGAAATTCGTCCGGGTGTATTTATATACGATATGGGACAAAACATGGCAGGAGTTCCTAAAATAAGCCTGAAAGATATAACTCCGGGGAAGAAACTATTTCTTCGTTTTGCAGAAGTAAAATACCCCGACCTGCCGGCATACAAAGAGAATACAGGAATGATTATGCTCGAAAACATTCGCGCAGCAATGACCCAAGAAATTTACATAGCAAGAGGAGGCGAAGAAACAATAAATCCAAGGTTTACTTTTCATGGCTACAGGTATATCGAAATAACAGGGATAGAAAAACCTTTGCCTCTGAGTGCAGTAAAAGGGGAGGTGTTAAGCTCTATACACGAATTGGCTTCCAAATACGAAACCTCAAATTCTAAAGTGAACAAGCTTTGGGAGAATATAACATGGTCATCTTATGCTAATTTTTTGTCAATTCCAACCGATTGCCCTCAACGAAATGAGCGATTGGGTTGGAGCGGAGATATTTCTGTCTTTTCCCGAACAGCAAGCTATTTAGCTTCGGTTCCTCAATTCTTAAGAAGGCACATGCTGGCCATGAGAGATGTTCAGAGAGAAGACGGACGTTTCCCCGATGTTGCTCCTTTTGGCGTTGGTTTTGGTGAAACTTTGTGGGGTAGCGCCGGAATTACTGTTGCATGGGAAAGTTATCAACAATATGACGATAAGGATATGCTGGCTGAACATTACGATGCGATGAAAAAATACCTGGAATATCTGATTCGTGATATAAATCCTCAAACTGGTATATTGAAAGAAAATGAGCGAAACCAGTGGAGTAGTTTGGGCGATTGGTTAAGTCTCGAAGATAAAAAAAACGAAAAAACGCTCTTCTGGGAAGCCTATTTTATATACGATTTGGAGATCGTGAGCAAAGCAGCATCTGTTCTTAATAAAAAAGAAGATGCAGAAAGGTTTTCAAAACTTTGTGCTGAGCGAAAAGAATTCTTTAACAAAATATATGTTGATAGCATAACCGGAAAAACTTCATTTCGTGGAAAAATTATTGATACGCAAACATCCTACGTTCTTCCGTTGGCTTTTCATATTTTTAATGAAAAGAACATCAAATCGGCACAGAACAATTTTGTGAATACCATTACCCGTTTGAATAGTACAGACGAAAATGTTGACTGCCCTCCGTTTTCCCTGATGACAGGCTTTATTGGTACAGCCTGGGTAAATAAGGCATTGTCGGATAATGGATATTCTAATTTAGCTTATCGCTTACTTCAACAAACAACCTATCCATCCTGGTTATACCCCATAGAGCAAGGAGCTACTACAATCTGGGAACGTTTAAACTCTTATACCTTAACCGATGGTTTTGGAAAGAATAATAGTATGAACTCATTTAATCATTATTCTTTTGGGGCTGTTGGTGCATGGATGTATAATTATTCACTAGGTATAAGCCGTGACGAAAACTCTCCTGGTTTTAAACATTTCATTTTACAGCCCGAACCCGATACTACCGGCGAAATGACTTATGCCAAAGGTTATTATGACTCAATGTATGGCCATATTGAAAGCAGCTGGGAAATAAAAGCGAATGCTTGTAATTATCGTTTTGTTGTACCGGCAAACACAACGGCTACCGTTTATATTCCTGCATCAAGTGAAAAGGAAGTTTTAGAGGATGGAAAAATAGCTTCTAAAGTTTCAGGAGTAAAATTCTTAGGCATGGAAAATGGCAAGGCCATCTATCTTGTTGAATCTGGAGAATATACGTTTTTGTCTAAAAAGAATTAATAGTTTTCAGAAAAACGTTACTAAATAATGTAGTATAATTTTCATAGTTGCACGTAATAAAGTCCCTCTCCGCCAGCTTGGTGGAGAGGGATTTTTATATATATCGGAATAGAGAGAGTCCTATATTTAAAAAACGACATTCTATTTTGATCATATCAAATGTTTTTCTCTTAGCAAATTTTGTCCGTTTAAACTAGATATGCTCCAGAGCCGATTTTACCTGTTTCTCGCTTCAATAAATCGCTAAGTCAAATGGGCGAAATAAATAACTTTTCGGAACAATAGCTCACTGTAGGAGTTCCGTGTGTCAGCGGTTGTTCAGAAGCAAAATATCCGTTGAGTACCTTTTCGAATCGGGCTAATATATCAATGTTCACTTTATTGCGGGTAATAAATTGACGGTCGTAGAAACGTATCCAATAATTCAAAAAAAGTTCGATATACGTTACAATCAATATTTTACTATGCTTGTCAATTGCGTGTTCCAGCTCAAAACTGATTTTATCAATACAGTCGTCAATGATCGCTCTTTCGCGGGTAGATAGACACAATGCTTCATTTACCTCGTACGAAAAGAAGCTGTATTCCTTCATGTTCTTGCCCAATGAACTGCCATGTATCAAATCCGTGTGAAAAATCAACGCCTTGCCAACTCCCTGACGTTTCCCGGTATTATCTTCGATGTCATATACCTGTCCGGGTGCCAGAAATATCAAGGTACCTTCTTCATAATCGTACGTGCTGCAGCCGTAAGTCATATTCCCATATTTGGAATCTTTTAAAAATACTGTATAGACACCCAACTGCGCTCTAAGAAACAAAAAAGCTCTGCCTTCTCGAAATCTACAACACTTACGAGTGGGTGTAATGTCACCATACCTACCTGTTTATTATATTCAGCTACCATATTTATTCTGATTATTTCACACATAATGAACCGTATATATAGTTTTCTTAGACAAAAACAATAAATTTAGTACAGACATATTATCAGATCTAACTATAATTAGTAATTTTGGTTAGTAAACCAGTAATTCAGGTATTTATATTTGAATTTTATCATCTAATTTTGTATTCGTTTAATAGAAATCAATAAAAACATCTAAATGAATATCATAGAAAATAAGTCCTTCGAAGGCGAACGTCCTTTATTTGCAATCAATAATGTGAAATTACAAAATGTGAAATTCTATCCGGGAGAGTCTGCCCTAAAAGAATGTAGTAATATTCAGTCAGTTAATTGCGAATTTTTGGGAAAATATCCTTTTTGGCACAATACACATACCGTTATTGAAGATTCATTATTTAAAGCGGGTGGTCGTGCAGCAATCTGGTACTGTAAGGATATTCGTATGATGAATACCCGCGTGGATGCCCCTAAAATGTTTCGAGAAATCGATGGTTTATATCTGAAAAAAGTGAAGCTTACTGATGCCGCTGAGTGTCTTTGGAATTGCAGAAATATTGAGATGAATGATGTAAAAGTCAAAAATGGCGATTATATTTTAAAGAATAGTGAGAATGTTAAAATTGAAAACCTTGTTCTTCAGGGAAATTATGGATTTCAATACAATAAAAACGTAGAGATTCGCAACTCTCATATCCAATCAAAAGATGCCTTTTGGAACACGGAGAATGTTACCGTTTTCGACTCGGTAATTAAAGGAGAATATTTGGGATGGCATTCTAAAAACCTGCGTTTGGTTAACTGTGTTATAAGCGGAACACAACCGTTATGTTATGCCGAAAACTTAGTTATGGAAAACTGTGAAATGACTGAAGATGCCGATTTGGCTTTTGAATACAGTACGCTAAAGGCAGATATTAACAGTTTCATTACCAGTGTAAAAAATCCAAAAGGTGGCGAAATATATGCCAAAAAAATTGGTAAAATCATTATCGATGAAAATTGTAAAAACCCTGGCGATTGCAAAATCAAAGTAGAAATTGAAGTAAATGCTTAATGCTTATGAAATATAACTTTGATGAAATAGTAAATCGCAAGGGTAGCAACTCTTATAAATGGGACAGCAATGAAAACGAGGATCTATTGCCCATGTGGGTAGCAGATATGGATTTCAAAACTGCACCTCCTATTGTTGATGCACTTTCTTTGAGAGTTCAACACGGCATATTTGGTTATACCAAGGTGCCGGACAGCTATTTTAAAGCTGTTATTAACTGGTTTGAGCGGAGGCATAATTTTTCGTTCGAACAAGATTGGATTTTGTATACGACAGGAGTTGTTCCTGCATTATCAGCCATTATCCTGGCCATGACTGAGCCAGGCGATAAAGTTATTGTTCAGACTCCGGTCTACAACTGCTTTTTTTCTTCCATCCTAAACAACAGTTGTGAAGTTGTAAATAATAATCTGATCTATTCGAACGGCAATTATTGTATCGATTTTGATGACTTGGAGAAAAAAGCGGCTGATCAGAAGGTGAAATTGATGCTTTTGTGCAATCCTCATAATCCGGTCGGTCGTGTATGGACAAAAGAGGAAATAATAAAAATAGGGGAAATCTGCTTTCGTAATAAGGTTTTAGTAGTGTCCGATGAAATTCATTGTGATTTCGTTTATCCGGGTCATACACACATTCCGTTTGCATCAATTAGTGAGCAGTTTGCACTGGGGTCAGTTACCTGCATTGCACCCAGCAAAACCTTTAATCTGGCAGGTTTACAAGTAGCTAATATTTTGGCTGCCGATCCTATCGTGCGAAAAAAAATTGACAAAGCTATAAACATAAACGAAGTGTGCGATATTAGTCCGTTTGCTGTGGAAGCTACTATTGCAGCATATTCACAGCCTGATTCAGAAGAGTGGTTGAATCAGTTAATCATATATTTGTGGGATAATTATCAACTTGTACTCCGGTTTTTTAAAGAGCATCTACCTCAACTCACAATCACCCCTCTACAGGCAACTTATCTGGTATGGATAGATTGCTCTTGTCTGAAAAAATCCTCCAACGAGTTATCAATAATATTATTGGAAAAAGGGAAAGTCCGGTTAAATGGGGGAGGTATTTATGGAGAAGCAGGTGAAGGTTTCCTTCGATTGAATATTGCCTGTCCGAGAAAGGTATTATTGGAAGGATTAACACGATTTATAAGTGCGATAGAACAATAGGTTTTTTACATCAGTAATAATGGTAATTGAAACAGTGATTCAGGTAATTTTCGCTGACTTTTACACATTACTTTTGCATAGAATATATTACGACTAAAATAAAAAAATTAAACAATGAGAAATTTCATTTATCATAATCCAACCCGAATAGAATTCGGAAAAGGGAAAGAAGAAAATATTGGTTTATACATGTCGGAATATGGCATATCAAAAGTTTTAATCGTCTATGGTTCGGAACGTATTAAACAATCTGGCCTGTTCGATAAAGTGGCTAAATCGCTTACTGATAATGGTATTACTTTTGAATCATTGGGCGGAGTGCAGAGCAATCCATTGCTAAGCAAGGTTTATGAAGGAATTGAATTGGCCAAAACAAAGGGAGTTGAAGCCGTATTAGCTATCGGAGGTGGTTCGGTACTCGATACATCCAAATCCATTGCAGCCGGAGCAAAATACGACGGTGACGTATGGGATTTCTTTACTTACAAGGCAGTTGCCGATAAAGCGTTGAAGATTTTTGATATTATGACCCTGGCAGCCACCGGAAGCGAGATGAATAATTTTGCAGTAGTAACCAAAGATGAAACCAGGGAGAAATTCAGTCTTACAGCTACATCGGTCGGTTTTCCCACCGTTTCGGTTATTAACCCTGATCTGCAAGCTACTGTTAGCAATAAATATCTTGCTTATTCGGCTTCTGATATTTTTGCGCACAGTTTGGATATGTACCTCACTGCAACTTATTTGCCTGAATACATGGCCGGTTACGTCGAAAATATCTTAAAAACGGTTATGCGTACTACCGAAATCCTGCTCAAAGATGCGGCCAACTACGAAGCCCGTGCTGAGTTTGCCTGGGCTGCAACACAAGCATTGAATTTTACAACATTCTGTGGAGTCGAAAGCAATCGTTTCGATACGCACTTTCTGGAGCATACTCTTTCGGCAGAATATAATATTGCTCATGGTGCTGGACTATCGATTTTGATGCCTGCCTGGATGAAATGGCAAAAACAATTCCTGCCCGAACGCTTTGAACGTTTTGCCAAAGTCCTGTTCAATGTTGAAAGTGCTGATGCCGGTATCGAAGCTTTAAAAGGATGGTATTCGAAAATTGGTGCACCTGTTAGCTTGAAAGAAGGAAATATCCCCGAAAAAGATATACCAATGCTGGTAGATAAACTATCTGTAGTAGCTAAAATGTGGGGCGTTGAAGCCTTGTATTCAAAAGAGATGATAACAACAGTACTTATGAATGCATTATAATTTATACACTAAATCGGTATTTGATGGATATTTTTGAAAGATTACAGTCAGGTGAAACGATTCCGTTTAACGACCCTTATTATAGTAATATTCACGATGCAGCTTCCCATACAACAAAATTGTTGGCAGAATTCAATGCAACAACAAACATGGAAAGGGTACGTGAATTATGGGGAGAAATATCGGGTTTTCCGCTCAATTTAACCTTCGCCATTCAAGTGCCGGTATACATCAATATTGGGAAATTTACAAGCATAGGTAAAAATGTGTTTATTAATCATGACTGTAGCTTCCTGGATATAGGTGGAATAAGCATTGAAGACGATGTGCTGATTGGCCCAAAAGTAAGCCTGATTACCGAAAGTCATCCGCTCAGTCCGGCAGAAAGAAAAGCTCTGACAGTAAAACCCATAGTGATAAAGCGTAATGCGTGGATAGGAGCAGGAGCCACCATTCTACCCGGAGTGACAGTAGGTGAAAATGCCGTTGTAGCTGCCGGAGCAGTAGTAAATAAAGATGTGCCAGCCAATACAGTTGTGGCGGGTGTTCCGGCAAAAGTCGTAAGAACGTTGGAGTAAAAATACGTTGACCATGAAACAAATAATCTGTTCCATTATCATCTGTTTTATTTCTCTGCTGAATATAAAAGCACAGGAAACTCCAAGAATAAGAATCTCCATTGGTACGACTTCCTTTGTTGCCACAACCTACGAAAATGCTACCACAAAAGCATTCATCGCATTGCTGCCTTTGACCGTCACTATGAACGAAATGAATGGGAACGAGAAATACAACTACTTGTCCGGCAGTCTGCCTAATTCACCGGCGAATCCGTCAACAATAAACACCGGCGATTTGATGCTCTACGGTTCAAACTGCATCGTGCTTTTTTACGAAACACTTAGCACTTCGTATAGCTACACTCAAATTGCATCGATTGATAACCCTTCAGGACTGAAGACAGCACTTGGATCGGGTAACCCAACAGTTATATTTGAGCTGGTTGGAAATACCTCAGGAATTGAGTACAAAGAACAAAACAAAGTTGAGTTTGAAATTTCTCATGATGGTTTATTGCGATATACTGGTAATGCAAAAAGAATATCGTTAATCGATATGAATGGAAGAATTATTGCCAGCTCTACTTCTAATGTACTTGATGTAAATAACTATTTAAAAGGAATATACATTCTTAAAATAGAAAAACAGAATCAAACAGAAACAATTAAAATCAAAATTTAAACAGGATAAATCAGATAGACATGATAAAGAAAGCAGCTTTAGCAATATTGGCCCTTTTCATTATGGGACCCGTTTTTGCACAAACAAAAGAGAGAGAAAAAACAAATGAAATGGAACAGATATCAGCAAAAGGCTATACCACTTTTAAGCTAAACGATAAGGTGAAAATGTATAAGGTTACTTTCAAAAACCAATATAACATGAACGTTGCAGGACATCTTTTTATGCCCGAAAATTTAGACCTGAATAAAATACATGCTGCCATTATTGTCGGACATCCAATGGGAGCTGTAAAGGAACAAAGTGCAGATGTATATGCTTCAAACATGGCAAACAGAGGTTTTATAACTTTGGCAATTGATTTGTCATTTTGGGGCGAAAGTGCAGGCGAACCACGTAATGCAGTATTGCCTGACGTCTATGCTGAAGACTTTAGCGCAGCAGTTGATTTTCTGGGTACTCGTCCGTTTGTTGACAGGGAACGAATCGGAATAATCGGAGTATGTGGCAGCGGAAGCTTTGTTATCAGCGCTGCTAAGATTGACCCACGTTTAAAAGCTATTGCCACGGTCAGCATGTACAATATGGGTGCGGCCAACCGTAATGCACTGAACCATTCACAAACGCTTGAACAGAGAAAGAAATATATAGCCGAAGCTGCTGAACAAAGGTATATAGAGTTTACAGGTGGTGAAACCAAATACACAAGTGGAACCGTGCATAAGTTGGACGAAAACACTCCTCCAATTCAGCGTGAGTTTTATGACTTTTACCGCACACCCCGTGGTGAGTATACCTCCAAGGGAGGGTCACCTGAATTGACTACACACCCAACTTTGACCAGTAACGTTAAGTTTATGAATTTCTACCCATTTAATGACATAGAAACAATTTCTCCACGTCCGTTGCTTTTCATCACCGGAGATCATGCACACTCAATAGAATTTAGCCAAGATGCTTATAAACGAGCAGCTGAACCTAAAGAATTATATATTGTTCCAAATGCTGGGCACGTTGATCTGTACGACCGTACAGATTTGATCCCATTTAACAAACTGGAAACTTTCTTTAAAGAGAGTTTGAAGTAATACAAGGCACCGAAAAGCTAAACTGAGTTGAATTACATTAATAAAATTAGTTTATTGATTGAAAATGAAATAATTACAACAAGGAAAATAGCAGTCAAAAGTATGCCAAAACAGGACTTTCTGTGACCTATTTTCAAAATCGAAAAAGGGTCACGATTTAGTCCCGGAATAGTGTCTGTTTTGGGCTTAATTGTGTCATAAATTACGACAAGAAACACGAGGTGGGTGAAAAAAAAACCTACAAAACGTTGATTTTGTAGGGTTTAGCTTTAGGTTGTCGCTTTTTGGCTGAACCTTTTGGCGGAGAGAGAGGGATTCAAACCCCCGGTACCTTGCAGTACGGCGGTTTTCAAGACCGCTGCAATCGATCACTCTGCCATCTCTCCAGAGAGTATCTTTTTTTCTAATGCGGTGCAAAGATAGTGTTTTTTCCCGATTATCCAAACAGAAACAACTGTTTTATTTTACAATTTAAAGATTTACATTTTACAATTGTCCTATGGGTCATTTAACTCATGTGTAAATCAGTAAATTGTAAATTGTAAATCAATCAGACTATTTTTAAATATTCTTCAACATTTTTTTCGATGCGTGTTGTAATGTTGTCTACATCGGCTTTGTCAAAGGCTTCACCGGTGATTTTTTCGTATAGTTCAATATAACGTTCGCTGATACCGGCCACAATTTCGTCAGTCATTTCGGGTACCTGTTGACCTGCTTTACCCTGGAACCCATTTTCCATAAGCCATTCGCGTACAAATTCCTTCGAAAGTTGCTTTTGAGCTTCTCCTTTGGTAAAACGTTCTTCGTAACCTTCGGCATAAAAATAGCGCGAAGAATCGGGTGTGTGAATTTCATCAATCAGGTAAATTTTGCCTTCCCGGTTCCCAAATTCATATTTCGTGTCCACGAGTATTAAACCGCGTTCTGCTGCCATTTCAGTTCCACGTTGGAACAATCCAAGGGTGTATTTTTCAAGTAATGCATATTCCTCGGCTGAAACAAGTCCTTGACGCAGGATTTCTTCTTTTGAGATGTCTTCATCATGCGATCCAATGGCTGCTTTAGTAGTAGGAGTGATGACGGGCTTTTCGAAGCGTTGGTTCTCGCGAAGGCCTTCAGGCAGCATTACTCCGCATATTTCACGTTTGCCTTCCTTATATGCTCTCCATGCACTTCCGCAAAGGTAGCCACGTACGATCATTTCTACCGGGTAACCCTGGCATCGTAATCCAACCGTAACCATTGGATCAGGGCAGGCCATTTTCCAGTTTGTTACAATATCGGCTGTTGCATCCAAAAACCGGGCGGCAATCTGGTTCAACATTTGACCTTTGAACGGAATACCTTTAGGTAAAACTACGTCGAATGCCGATATACGGTCGGTAGCAATCATTACCAGTAAATCGTTTTTCACGGTATACACATCGCGTACTTTTCCATGATACACGTTTTTTTGTCCATCAAAGTGGAAATCGGTTTTAGTTAGTGCGTTCATATTTTTTATATTTTATATATTTGTTTCTATTTCTGAAATTGAATACAATGGAAGAATATCAATTTTATCTATTTTTCCAAAATTTTCTAACGAAGTTCGAATACCTTTTTCGAGTTTTTTTCTCGTTAAGGAAAACATACATGCTTTGCATGGAGCCTTTCGTCCCCGATTTTACTTCTATGGGAATTATTTTTCCTTCCTTATTGATCACATAATCCACTTCTGCATTGCTATTTGGATTCTCTCGGTGCCAATAGTAAAGTTGCTTTGATTCGAAACAGCTTCCTGATTTTAAAAGTTCTAAGCCTACAAAAAGTTCTGCAATACAGCCTTTATTTATCACTTCAAAATTGTTATCGAGTAATATCTCTGCAATTTTCAAACCTAAAATTCGTTGAAAAATTCCCGTATCTAATATTAAAAGTTTTCGCTTTTTGTGATTTAACTCTGCACCGAGCGGTATTCCATTCGCTGAAGTATGAGTTACCGGAATTACCAATCCAGCCATAATAAGTAAATCAACTGCTTCTTTTATTTGTTTATGATTAAATTCTTCACCTACCTTATTATAAGTAAATTTATGTCCTTGTTGCTCAATTATTGTACTAAAAACTTCCAAAATCCTCGCCGAGGGAACACGTTTTTTATATTTCGAAAAATCATCTTTTAATGAAATGATTAAATCGTCCAATATCTGTTGGCATTTTAGAAAATCATTAGTTCTAATAAATTCCGAAACAACTTCGGGCATACCTCCTGTTATTAAAAATTGTTTTAGCAGGCTAATTGCTTTATTATGCACTGCTTCATGTAATGGTTTGTTTATAGAAGCATTTAATTTGGCGTCTAAAAGCAAATTCTCGCCTTTTGCAAATAAAAATTCATTAAACGAAAATGGATAAACAAACATCGAGCGAATACGACCTACTCCAAAAGATGGTAATACTTCAAACGCAAATTCGAGTAATGAACCTGCAGCAATTAAATGTAACTCAGGATATTGTTCGTAAAAAAAACGTAACGAAGAAATTGCAGGAATACATGCCTGAATTTCATCAAAAAAAAGCAATGTTTTACCCGGAATAATTGGTATTCCAACAATTGCAGAGATATTTTTACAAATTTCTTTTGGAAATAAGTTCCCATTAAAGAGATCCTTTATTTCGTTGAAATTTTCAAAGTTTATTTCAACAAAATATGTAAATTTATTTGATAAATTCCGCACAGCTGTTGACTTGCCAACTTACCTGGCTCCTCTTAAAAGCAATGGTTTTCGATTTTCATCTTTCGTCTATGCAATTAACTTATTGTCTATCTCTCGTTTAAAGTACATTTTAAATGTCTGTTGAATATTATTATTCGGCAAATACAATACAAAATCCATTTTTAGTACCCAATATTGCTAATTATTTTCCATTTATAGTACCCTATATTGCTATTTTTTTTCCATTTATCTTACCCAATCAGCTTTTAAACTCTTTTATTTAAGTCCCCCTCAGGGGGTTTAGGAAGCTTTTGTTTTTCATACGCTTCCACAATTCGTTGTACCAATTTGTGGCGCACAATGTCATTAATATCAAAGTCGACCCGGGCTATACCTTTTATATTTACGAGAATTTCCAATGCATCTATCAATCCCGATTTCTGGGCCAGTGGCAAGTCGATTTGCGTTATATCACCGGTGACAATCATTTTAGCGTTTACGCCCATACGGGTCAGAAACATTTTAATTTGTGCAGTGGTGGTGTTTTGAGCCTCATCCAAAATCACAACAGCGTCGTTCAGGGTGCGTCCGCGCATAAAAGCCAGGGGAGCAATCTGAATCGTACCGTTTTCAAGGTATTCTCTTAATTTGAGTGGCGTAATCATATCCTGAAGTGCATCGTATAAAGGTTGCAGATAAGGGTCAATTTTTTCCTTCATATCGCCGGGAAGGAAACCGAGCTTTTCACCGGCCTCAACAGCCGGTCGACTCAGGATGATTTTTTTTATTTCTTTATTTTTCAATGATCTAACTGCCAATGCTATTGCCGTATAGGTTTTTCCTGAACCTGCAGGTCCTATGGCAAAAAGTAAATCGTTGGTATCAAAATCTCTGACTAATTTTTGCTGATTGGGAGTTCGTGCCATAATCGATTTTCCATTTACTCCGTGGAGAACCAAATGTTCGAATTTAATTTCGGTGGGAGTAATCCCTTTCACCAACTCTATGATATTTTCTTCTGTAAGCGTATTGTTATCCAGACAAAACCGTTCCAATTTTTGAAAATTCTCCATTAATAGATTGACATCTACTTCACTTCCAGCTATTTTCACTTCGTGTCCACGCGCAACTATCCGGAGGTTAGGAAGCAAGACTTTTAACAGTTGAATATTAGCGTTATTTACGCCATAAAAAACTGTTCTATCGGTAAGAGAGGAGAGTTCAAAAATAGCCTCCCCAACCCCTCCGATGGAGGGGCTAAGAATGCCGTCTATTTTGGATTTATTCATACAATGAACTTTATATAATAGCTTCACCTTCGAATGGTTGGTGGAGCTGATTCATTAAGCGAATAATGGATATTTTCCCATTGTTTTATTAACACGATCTTTCACCGATTTAATAACGGCTTCGTTGTCAACGTTAGAAAGTACAGTTTCAATCATTTCTGCAATTTCCACCATCAAATCTTCTTTAGCACCACGGGTGGTGATAGCAGGTGTTCCCAAACGGATACCTGAAGTTTGGAACGGTGAGCGGCTGTCGAAAGGAACCATGTTTTTATTCACGGTAATATCAGCCTGTACTAAAACTTTTTCAGCTACTTTACCTGTTAAATCAGGAAATTTAGAACGTAAGTCAACCAACATGGAGTGGTTATCTGTTCCACCTGAAACGATAGTAAATCCTCTTTCGATCAGGGCTTTAGCCAGAACAGCTGCATTTTTTTGAACTTGTGCCTGATAAACCTTGAATTCTGGTTGCAGACATTCGCTGAAAGAAACTGCTTTTGCAGCAATAACATGTTCCAGAGGACCGCCTTGAATACCAGGGAATACCGCTGAGTCGAGTAGGGCAGACATCATCTTCACTTCACCTTTTGGAGTCAGTTTACCCCATGGATTTGGAAAATCTTTTCCCATCAAAATAATACCTCCACGAGGACCGCGAAGGGTTTTATGTGTAGTAGAAGTGACGATATGAGCCCATTTCAATGGGTTTTCAAGTAATCCTGCGGCGATTAATCCTGCCGGGTGAGCCATGTCAATCATCAGCAAAGCACCTACTTTATCAGCAATTTCGCGCATCCGTTTGTAGTCCCATTCGCGTGAGTAAGCTGAACCACCACCAACTATCAGTTTAGGTTGATCGCGGATGGCCACTTCTTCCATCTGGTCGTAATCTACACGTCCGGTTTCTTCTTTTACATTATATTCGCTGGGTTTGTAAAGGATGCCTGAACTGTTTACCAACGAACCGTGTGAAAGGTGACCACCGTGTGCCAGGTTCAATCCGAGAAATTTGTCTCCGGGATTCAAACAGGCCAAAAATACGGCAGCATTGGCTTGTGCACCCGAGTGAGGTTGCACGTTAGCCCAAACGGCACCAAAAATTTCTTTCAACCGGTCTATAGCAATTTGTTCGCTTTCGTCTACTACTTCGCAACCGCCATAATAACGTTTGCCCGGGTAACCTTCGGCATATTTATTGGTTAATACTGAACCCATTGCTTCCATAACCTGATCGCTCACGAAGTTTTCGGAGGCAATCAACTCAATTCCTTTCATCTGACGCTGTTTTTCGCGTGCGATAATGTCAAAAATTACTTCGTCTCTTTTCATTTTTTTTGTTGTCTAAGATCTAAAGTCTATAGTAAAGTTCCATAGCCGATAGACAAATTATAATCTATTAAATTTATTTTTTTGTCGGTATTCTTATTTCAAATTCAGAAGCTTCTGAAATAATTCTATCATTTTGAAGGCATGAAATCCATCCATAAGTGCATGATTTGCATGTATATCCATTGGCATCCACATGTTGTCTCCATCATGTATTATTTTTCCGAAGGTGATTTTCGGAATGCTACGATCTGTTTCCATCCTTCGGGCATGATTTATTGATGTAAAACTCGCCCAAGGTAATGTAGAATAGTGGATAAGATTTTCGCCTGAAGCCGGAAATTTTAATCCTCGTTCCGCTTTCACCCGATTCACTTCAATATCAGCCTTTTTCATAAACAGGGCTATATTTTCATTGTATTCTAAGTATCCAAAACCAAAAGTCTCATCATCCCTGAAAATAGTGGGTCCGGCATCAATGCGGTCGTAACAGAATACTTTATCATCTTCTATCCGGTAACGAAATTCTTCAGTTTCATTGGCAGCTTTCAGCGACAGGTATAGGTAATACATCGAAAATGAATAGCCTAATTGCTTCGCTTTTTTATAAGCCTGTGAGCATTCTACTTTAACAGTAAATCCGAACAAAGGTTCGTCAAAATCTTTAAAAACTTCGAAGTGTTCCCGACGTTTCCAGGTAGTAAGATCTATTTCGTGTTTCATAACATTATTTCAATTAAACCCCAATAATTTACGTAGAACCCGATTTAGATTAGGGGTTCTATTTTTTCTTTTTTACAGTCCACCCAAATTTGCCTATTTCTTTTCCCAGTTTATAGTAATGACCATGCGAATAGGCAATCAGCTTGGCAGCACCTAAGTTGAAAGTATCCGTTTCCGGGTCTATATATTTTGAATCCGCCTGTACATTCACCACTTCGGCAATAAACATATCGTGAGATCCAAGTGGAATAATTTCCTTGACGCGACATTCAATACACAGGGGTGATTCTTTTACAATGGGTGCGTTTATTTTGTCCGATTTAGCCGGAGTCAGCTTCATTTCTTCAAATTTATTGTAATCCTTCCCACTACGTACGCCGCACCAATCGGCAGCAAATGCCATATCTTCGTTGGTGAGGTTGATAACGAATTCCTTATTTTTTTTGATAATATCGTACGAATGCCTTTCAGGACGAACCGAAATATAGCACATAGGTGGATTGGTACAAATAGTACCGACCCAACTTACGGTCATTAAATTAAATTCTTCTGGTGTACTTCCACACGAAATAAGTACCGCCGGAAGAGGATAAATTAATGTACCCGGCTTCCACGAAACATGCCCTTTATCTTTGACAGTCTCAATAGGAGTTGTGTTATTCTCAATTTTATTTTTCATTCTTCGTGTATTCGATAAAAAATTTTAATTACCATAATGTAGCTTATTTATAAGCCGCTTAAAATTTCAACAGTGAATTAAACCAAATAGTTTTATATCTTTTTTTTCCTTTACAATTCAAATTATCAACTATAAACGATTGACTATAAACTATCGACTATAAACTATTTAATTTTCACTTCATCCTGACTCACTTCACGTTCACAATAATGGCATTTCAGCATCACAACACCGTCATTATTCAGTACATGAAAGCGTGTTGTCACCGGCTGATGATTGGTAATGCAATTTGGATTGGCACATTGAATGATTTCACGGATTTCTTCGGGCAAGGTCAAAGGACGCTTTTCTACCACCAGATAATCCCGGATAATATTTATTTTTGCATGAGGAGCAATTAAAGCTATTTTGTTGGTTTCATCCTCAGCAAAGGCTCTGTCTGAAATTTTAATAATTCCTTTCGTTCCAATTTTTGCGCTTTCCAGATTATTACCGACAGTAATTTGATTTTGGCAAGTCTCCAAATGCAGTATGGAAACTACTTTGAATAATTTGTCCGAGGGAATATGGTCTATCACCGTTCCGTTGCAAAGGGCGGCTACTTTTAATTTCTTTTCCATAAAAATTACTAATTACACGAATTAAAACGAATTACACTAATTTGTTGACTATAAACTACAATTTTCCCAATACTTTACTCACAATAGCTTGTCGAATATACAGCCCGTTTTGTGCCTGTTGGAAATAGTAGGCTTTAGGGTTGTTATCTACATCCGGATCAATTTCCGAAACGCGTGGAAGTGGATGCAATATACGTAAATTAGGTTTTGTATTTTCAAGCATACTGTTTTTAAGCGTGTACACATTCTTCACCTGTTCGTATTCCATTAAATCCTGGAACCTTTCACGTTGAACGCGGGTCATGTACAAAATATCTGCATTGTTGAAGTTGTCGGTCAATTCAGTGGTTTCGGTGAACGGTATATTGTTTTTCTTGCAATACACCCTATATTCCTCCGGCATTTTCAACTCGTCAGGAGCAATAAACTGAAAAGTTGGATGAAAATGCGACATGGCCATGATAAGCGAATGAACGGTACGACCGTATTTTAAATCGCCAACCAAAGTTATGTTCAGATTCTCAAGTGTTCCTTGCGTTTTGAGTATAGAGTACAAATCGAGCAGGGTTTGCGATGGATGCTGATTGGCTCCATCTCCTGCGTTGATAATGGGTACCGGTGACATTTCGGCCGCATAACGTGCGGCACCTTCGAGTGGATGACGCATGACGATGGCATCGGCATAACAACTCACCATATGAATGGTGTCGTTGAGTGTTTCTCCTTTCGAAGAGCTACTGGTTGATGCATCTGAAAAGCCGATAATAGAACCACCTAACCGTATTACTGCCGTTTCAAAACTTAGACGTGTGCGGGTAGAGGGTTCAAAGAACAGGGTGGCAATCACCTTTCCATCCAGGGTTTTCCGATTGGGATGGGCTTCAAAGTCGGCTGCCGAATCCATAATGGACAAAATCTCGTCTTTGCTGTAATCTGCTATCGAGACTAAACTGTTGTTTAACATGGATATTTGTTTATTAATTCAGCCCCAAACCCCAAAAGGGGTTAAAGACTTTAGTTATTGATTCTTATTTAGTTGTTCTGTTGTTTCTTTCACTCATCATTTTCCGTTTTTCCTGTTATCCCCTTTGGGTATCTAACAAAAAAACCAACACAAATCAGATGAAGATTTATATTGGTTTTTAATTTCTTAGGGGCGACTTGCCAAGGCAACTATTTGTATGTAAGTTGCGATGTTCGAAAAAATATTTGAAGTTTCTCGTTTTCATTCTGTATGCAAAGATAGGCGTTTTTTTAGAATAATGAAACAAAAAAGACGGATTTGTTTACAGCTTAACGTTCCTCAAGGAACTCAATTTTTAAATCGTCAATTTTCTCCATTTTACCAATTAAAAAGTCGGACTCCTGTTTGCGGATGCTTATTTCCATATTGCAATCGGTATCGTAGCTTTGAGCGTGAACCAGTGCATTCGTTTCCTTTACCAGGTGCATAACTTCATTCATATGAGGGTATTCAAAATGGACAATAAAATAGCAATCCACCGTTTTTTCAATAATTTCCGCCTCCCTTAATGCATCGGAAGTTGCTTCTTTATAAGCAGTTATAAGCCCACCTGTACCTAATAAAATCCCACCGAAATACCTGACTACCACTACCAGAATATTGGTCAGTTCATTGGAATTTAATTGTCCCAGTATCGGTCTACCTGCCGTTCCCGATGGTTCACCATCATCATTAGCACGCCAGATTTTGCGTTCCGCGCCTAACATATAGGCATAACAGACATGTCGGGCATCGTAATATTCCTTACGATAGCTCTTTAGCAGTTCTTTAATCTCATCAATGTCATGCACCGGAATTGCAAAAGAAAGAAATTTACTACCTTTCTCTTTATAAATACCCTGTGAGAGGGATGTGATAGTTTTGTATGTGTCCGACATAAACTGTTTAGGGCTTGGTTAAGATCAATAATCCTATATCTTAAAAGTAAAAAAAAGGTATACCAAATAAATATTTTATTCTATATACGGGTCTTTCAGTTCGGAACGTAGTGTCACCAGCCATCTAAGTGATATTTTATACCTTTAAAGGAAGTTCCAACAAAGATACATTTTTCAGATAGAAATTCATTTAAAAATAAAAAAAGAGAATTAATTTACTGAACTATCTTTTAAAAGCCTAAAAAAGGCGTATATTTGCAGCCGATTACTTTTCAGTGATACCTAATCACTATGTTTTTTGCCTCTTTAGCTCAGTTGGTAGAGCAATTCATTCGTAATGAATAGGTCGCGGGTTCGAGTCCCATGAGAGGCTCAAGGGAAAAAGACCAAACCAAAATGGTTGGTCTTTTTTTATTTAGACTACTTCTATATGTTGATGTTCGACAATGGTCTGTTTGCCACTTTTATTCCGCAGATACTTATGTTTCTGGGGTATGTGTCATGCTTACTGGCGCCGGGATTATTCAGCCATGAAAACGCTACTATTTCAACTCCGGTTATCGCACAGGTAATATCAGCAGATATTGATCAACTGTCCGTTAATACCGTTTCCACTTACGAAATTCATTTCTCGGCACCCGTTATACCCATGAAACAGCAAGCGCTTGTTTCTTTTCCTTGCAAGCCGGAAGTACACTTCTTAAAATTCACTTCCACTTTATGCGCCGGAATTTCTTTCGAGGAATTTTCACGTCCACCTCCATCCTTCATTTCTTAAAATAAAAATAGATGCAACTGATTAACTGATTTTTATCTGTTAATGATCTTTTGTTTCATCCAATTCAACTACATTCGTATCCATTATACTTAAATTTTAAGAAAAATGAAAAAGCAACTATTACTCACTGCCTTTGCTTCGCTTTGCCTGGTTTCATCTGCACAATATCAACCCGATTCAAGTCGTGTAGTAAGACTAAATGAAGTAAATGTTTATTCAAATAAAGAAACGAACCCACAACAGACACCCGTTTCCTCTACCATACTAACCCCCAAACTGATCAGTGATGCACAAATAACATCCATCAAAGACATGAGTGGACTGGTTCCCAACTTTTTTATCCCCGATTACGGTTCTGCCATGTCATCAGCTGTGTATATTCGGGGTATTGGTTCACGAAACAGCGGTCAATCCATGGCATTGTACGTGGATAATGTACCTTATTTCGAAAAATCTACTTTCGATTTTGATTTCTATGATATCCGCCAAATTGAAGTTTTACGCGGAGCACAGGGAACGCTTTACGGACGAAATGCAATGGGGGGTATAGTCAATATTTACACCCTTTCGCCCTTTAATTATGAGGGTACAAAATTGTCGGTTTCGGGTGGAAACTTCGGATTCCTAAGCGCACAAGCATCTCATTATAAAAAAATCAATAACAATTTCGGATTATCCGTCAGTGGATTTTATAATCACGACAATGGTTTTCTCACCAACCAATACACCCAGAAATCAGCTGATGACCAGACTTCAGCCGGTGGACGTGCTAAACTTGATTGGAATATCAGCCCCATTTTAAAAGCTCAATATTCAGTTAATTTCGATTATGTAAATCAGACCGCATTTCCTTATGGACTGCATAATGATTCAACAAAAAAAACAGCTAAACCGAACTTCAACGACGAAAACTCCTACACACGTAAAATACTTACTAATAGCCTATTTCTGCAATACAAAACTAGAAATGTAGTATTAAGTTCCACCACTTCTCATCAGTATTTTACCGATGATATGAAAATGGATAATGATTTTTCTCCCAAGTCCTACTATATTGTGGAGCAAGCACAAAAACAAAATGCCTGGAACGAAGAACTAATCCTCAAATCAAATTCTAAAAGCAATTATCAGTGGAGTTTTGGAGCAAATGGATTCTGGCAACAACTGGATCTTAACGCCCCGTTTGATTTCAAAAAAGATGGATTGACCGAAATTTTGCAAGCTAATTTTCCTCCTTTCATGGTTATTACCGATACAGTAATGAAAACTCCCGGGGCTTTTAATACAAATACCAAAGGTGGAGCCATTTTTCATCAATCAACTATCAATAATTTGTTGATAGAAGGACTTTCGCTAACTGCCGGTTTAAGGTTAGATTATGAGAAAGTGAAACTAAATTATAATACGGGTAGTTCTTTAAACGTGAATATGACTATGGGAGGTCATACTTTTCCCTATACCATGGCTGACACCTTAAATAATTCCTTATCGGTTGACTTCACCGAATTGTTACCCAAATTGGCTTTAAAATATGAATGGAGCGACAGGCAATTTGTCTATGCCACAGTTTCTAAGGGATATAAAACCGGTGGATTTAATGTTCAAATGTTTGCCGATTTAGTAAGTAAAGGGTTAGAAGATAGATCGGTTACTTATCCGGATGTAGTGTCAAAAACTATTTCATACAAACCGGAATATAGCTGGAATTACGAATTGGGTGGACAATGTCTTTCGTTTGACAGTCATTTGAAATCGAGCATTTCTCTCTTTTATATTAACGTAAACGATATGCAACTGACACAGTTCGTTCCCAATGGTTTAGGTCGGAAGATTTCCAATGCGGGAACCGTGGTAAGTAAGGGCATGGAAGTTTCCTTTGATGCCAATCTTGGAAACGGGTTCAGTGCCGCCTTGAATTACGGTTACGCACATGCTACTTTTTCAAATTATACCGATTCAATAAATGATTCTACACAAGTTAATTACAAAGGCAAATTTGTACCTTATGCTCCTCAAAACACTTTGAATCTGAGTGGTACTTACGAACATACATTTAAAAATGCCTGTATCGACCGTTTGATGGCAACCGTGCAATACACGGGCGTTGGTAAGATTTACTGGACAGAAGCTAATGATGTATCTCAGGATTTTTATTCCCTGGTAAATGCAAAAGTAAGCGTAAGCAAAGGGGCTTTCGGATTGGAACTCTGGGCTAAAAACATGTTTAGTACCCAATACAATGCCTTTTATTTTTATTCAAAACCAAGCACATTCTATCAGATTGGAAAACCTTTACAATTAGGAGCAACCCTGAAAATGGAATTTTAATAAGCCGATAATAGTAACAAGGGGTAAATTAATTTCACACAAAGGCAGATATTCTGTTTAAGAATTCAGTAGCATACTTAAAAAGTGCTTGTAAACAGATAAAATGTAATTGTAAATAAAAAGGTTCTTAAACATGAGAGATAGAATTATTTCAGCTATACTATTATTATTCCTTGTCTTCATAAATTTAAATGCACAGGTAATAGCTATTTCAACAAGCAGTTCTGCCATGCTCACTGATACGTTGGGAGATGTGGTGGTGAAAGCGTCGAAAGAAAATTTCAAATTAAAGGAGATTCCGGCATCAGTATCTATTCTGACGGCTAAGACCCTCAATGAAAATGGCATAATCACTTTAAACGAGGTATCGGCAACAGTACCCAACTTATTTATGCCCGATTATGGCTCAAAACTTACTTCCCCCTTGTACATTAGAGGGATAGGCTCACGTATAAATGCGCCTTCTGTTGGATTGTACGTTGACCATGTGCCTTATTTTGAAAAGTCAGCTTTTAATTTCGATTTTTTTGATATGGAGCGTATTGAAGTTCTTCGTGGTCCTCAAGGCACTGAATATGGTAGAAATACGATGGGTGGAATTGTAAATATAGTTACCAAATCACCTATGGACTATCAGGGTACTCATTTCAACCTGATGACGGGTAGTTATGGGTCCTATGGCATTAATGGCGGACATTATGGCAAGGTGAAAAATGTGTTGGGATATTCATTGGCTGTAAATTACCTTCATAATGATGGATTTTATACCAACCAGTATTCGGGCAAGGCTGTGGACAAACTGAATTCATTTGGGTTCAGAAATAGGCTGATTTGGAAAATATCCGACAGCTTTACTATTGAAAATATAGCCGGTTTCGAAAAAAGCAGTCAGGGTGGTTATCCCTATGCACTTTATAATGATTCGTTAAAGAAGGCAGAGAAAATTAATTACAATCAGTATAGCTCATACAATCGGAACTTGTTTTCGGATGCATTAGTAATGAACTATAAGGCAGATAATTACGATTTAATTTCTACCACATCTTATCAGTTTTTGGATGGTAAACAAGCCATTGATCAGGATTTTACTACTGACTCTGTCTATTTTGTTCAACAAAAGCAGAAGCAAAATATGTTGTCGCAGGAATGGATACTGCGTTCAAAAGGGAAAAAACGATACAGTTGGTTATTTGGTGCTTACGGGTTTTTACAGCAGTTTGACGAAGGGGTTAATGTGGAAACCTATGCCGCTCACACGGAACTACTTAAAAAATATGACCACCGAATAATGGGCTACGCTTTTTTCCATCAATCAACCATTCGCGATTTTTTGATTCCAAATCTGAGCCTGACAGCCGGGTTAAGAGTAGATGTTGAAAATGATCTCTTAGGGTATAATTATGATAAAAGCCTGAAGGGGCAGGTAAGTAATTTGTCCGATACAGTATATCCGGCATTAAAATCCCTGGAAATAATACCGAAACTGGCGCTTAGTTATAATTTTAGAACCAGTAATTTTTATGCATTGGTGGCCAGAGGATATAAAACCGGAGGGTATAACTCCACGTTCGAACGTCCGGAGGATCTCTGCTTTAACCCTGAATATAGCTGGAATTACGAGACAGGAATCAAAACATCTTTGCTGAATAACTGGTTGTACGCCGATGTATCCTTTTTTTATATAGATTGGAAAAACCAGCAAATTTACCAAACCGTACCCAGTGGAAGAGGTTCTATGCTTAAAAATGCCGGACATTCTGCCAGCAAAGGCATGGAAGTCACATTAAAAACTCAACGCATGAGTGGCTTCGATTTTATGATTGCTTACGGATATACCCATGTCACTTTTCTATCGTATGTGGTTAATGCTGAAAAGAATTTCAATGGTAATTTCGTTCCCTTTGTGCCGAGACATACGCTGGCTCTGCAGGCAAGCAAAGTTTTTGAGATTAAGCACTCAAGTATAATTGATAAAATAAAACTGAATGCTTTATACCGGGCAGCAGGTGAAATTTACTGGAACGATGAGAACTCACATAAACAAGCATTCTACGGACTTTTAGATGCCCGGATCTCATTTATACACAAATCCTTGCAATTTGAAATCTGGGGTACGAATGTCCTGGGAACCAACTATGAAACCTTTTACTTTGAGTCTTTGGGCAATAAGTATGTACAAATGGGTAAGCCCATGCAGGTTGGTGTAAACTTATCTATTAAATTATAATGACACAGCAAAAAAACTGGCAAAAATTTCCGGTACTCTTCAGTTTGTATATCGCTCAATCTATACCCATGAGCTTTTTTTCGACAGTGGTACCTGTTATTATGCGGCAAGAGAATTATTCACTTCAATCCATAGGTTTGTTGCAGTTGATTAAGCTACCCTGGATTATCAAGTTTCTGTGGGCTCCACTTGTGGATAATAAAACAAGAACGACCCGGGAGCTTAGACGATGGATTATTCTGTCTGAATTATTTTATGCCGCTGTGATTCTCAGTATAGGTATTTTCGATTTACAAACGGATTTTAAGCTGATAGTTATATTGATGATCATTGCATTTTTAGCTTCGGCAACACAGGACATAGCCGTTGATATTTTCGCTATTTTGTCTTTAAAACCGGAAGAAAGAGGATTGGGAAACAGCATGCAATCGGCAGGAAGTTTTATGGGTACATTCCTGGGCACCGGGGTACTTCTGATTGCTTACTATTATTTTGGCTGGACTAATCTGTTGATGCTTCTTGCAGCTTTTGTAGCTTTTGCATTGGTTCCACTTTTATTTTATCGGAATCCCTTGCCATCAAACAGGGCAATTAAGCAGAGGGTCAAATTCAGGGATATTTACCTGTTCCTTTTTGAAAAGGGAAGGCACAAACATATTTTAATTCTCGTATTTTATTACTCTGGCATTATTGGTATTCTGACTATGCTAAAACCATTCCTGGTGGACCTGGGTTATAATGTAAAGGAAATTGCCGTTATGGCGGGACTCTTTGGGACTTCAATTGCCTCCCTTTCGGCTTTGGGTGGAGGCTTTGTAATAAAAAAGATAGGAAGGAAGGCATCCCTGTATCTTTTCCTATCTTTGAGTTTCGTTGCCGCTACTTATTTCTGGGTCATCTCTCAATCGGTTCCTTCTATAGAAGCCATTTATCTAGGGATAGCCTTGCTCTGGGGGGCCTATGGCTTCTCAACAGTGGCTATCTATACCATTTCAATGGACAGAGTGCGCGATGGACGTGAAGGCACAGACTTCACCATTCAAATAGTGATAACGCATCTGGGCAGCTTAATCATAGCTGTTTCCAGCGGAAAGATAGCTGATATGATTGGCTATTCCGGTTTATTTGGAATGGAAGCTTTATTTTGCCTTTTTGTATTTGTTATCTTGTATTATGCATTACCAAAAAATATAGAAAATGGAAATAGTTGAAGATTTATTAGAAAAATATAATATGCCGGTTCCCCGTTATACGAGCTATCCACCGGCCAATTACTTTGAAAATGACTTTAATGAAAAGGACTATCTCGAACTCATAAAACTCTCGAATACCGGGAGGCTTGAAAATATATCCCTGTATATTCACATTCCTTTTTGCAAGAAAATATGTTACTACTGCGGTTGTAACGCTTGCACTATGGGTAAGGGTGAATGGGTAAAACCCTACTTAAAGGCATTAAGAAAAGAGATGGAGATGGTTCTCGGGCACATCGATACCAACCGACTTGTGTCACAAATTCACTATGGCGGTGGTACTCCGAATGCCTTGAGTGCTGATTCGCTGAAGGAAATAAACGAATTCATTTTCAGTAACTTCAAGCTGATTGAATCTCCCGAAATTGCTATTGAATGTAATCCGGCCTATTTGGATTATGAATATATTGATGCTTTGAAAGCCTGTGGATTTAACAGGTTTAGCCTGGGCATACAGGACTTCAATAATGACATACTTAAACTGGTGAACCGTGATCCTTCAAAAATCCCCGTAAACGATCTGATTCAATACCTGAAAAAAGACAGGCCAGACATATCTGTCAACCTCGATTTTATTTATGGCTTACCGGGTCAAACTGTGGAATCTTTTTCTAAAACGATAAAAAAGGCTGCTAAACTCAGACCCGACAGATTGGTCACTTTCTCCTACGCGCATGTGCCCTGGATGAAAAAGCATCAGCTCATACTTGAAAAGAGAGGACTGCCGCAAGCGGATGAGAAAATGAAGATGTTCCTTGCCGCTAATGATATTCTAACAGAAGCTGGATATAATTCCATCGGACTCGATCATTATGTATTGCCTGATGACGAACTGAATATCGCATTAAAAAATCATCAACTGCACCGGAACTTCCAGGGCTATTGCACCAGACGTACAACCGGACAAGTGTATGCTTTTGGCGTTTCTGCCATCAGCCAGTTGGAAAGAGGTTATTCCCAGAACATAAAAGATATCAGTGAATATATTCAGGCTATTGAAGAGAATGTGCTGCCAGTAGAAAAGGGTTATATTTTATCGGATGAACAACTCATTACGCGGGAAATTATTACAGAGCTAATGTGCAACCTGAAAATCAACTGGACTCAAATTGCTGATCGATTAAAGTTACCGCTGAAAGACATAAAAGATAGTATCAGGTTAAACGAAACTGATTTAAATACCTTCGTTGAGGACGGATTAATCATTGAAACACCGGAAAAAATAGTGGTGACTGAAAAAGGTTCCTTATTTATCCGTAACATTGCAGCATCTCTGGATAAGGCGTTCAATCAAAATAGTAATACATATTCAAAATCAGTATAATATGGAGGATAATACAACAGATGTAATCATAATTGGAGCAGGACTGACAGGTTTGACCCTTGCTTTCTACCTGAAGAGAAAGGGTATAAAATTTTTGTTGTTGGAGCAAAATGACCGAACCGGTGGGGTTATCAATTCCATTTCGGAACAGGGATTTACCTATGAAACCGGTCCCAGTACCGGAGTGCTCTCCACACCTGAAATAGTTGAATTATTTGAAGATCTGAATACGAATTGTATTTTAGAAACAGCCAATCCCTTATCAAAAAAACGTTATATTTTGAAAAACGGAAGTTGGCATGCCTTACCTTCCAGCCTGATCACTGCCATTACTACACCGCTATTCAGTATGTATGATAAGTTACGGATATTGGGAGAACCCTTTCGGAAAGCCGGTAAAAAAGAGAATGAAACCATAGCCGAATTGGTTGTACGTCGGTTGGGGAAAAGCTATCTCGATTATGCAGTAGATCCCTTTATCTCCGGAATTTATGCCGGTGATCCGGGAAAGCTGGTCACCAAATTTGCTTTGCCAAAGCTGTATGCATTGGAGCAAAACTATGGCAGCTTTATACGGGGTGCCATCAAGAAGCATAAAGAACCTAAGTCGCTTTTTCAAAAGAAAGCAACCGGTGAAGTATTTTCGGTAAAGGGAGGCTTAAATAGTTTAATCGCTGCGTTGAATCAGGGAATAGGGACTGATCATATCCTAACAGGATGTAAAGATACAGAGCTTATACCTAATGGAAACAAGTTCCTGGTTACATACACCAACCGACAGGGTGAAAAAGTGGAATTGAATTCTTCCAAAGTCATAACAACGGTGGGAGGTTATGCTTTGCCCCAGCTTCTGCCATTTATCCCCGGTAAAACAATGATTCCAATATCCACACTGAAATACGCCGGTGTAGTGCAGGTTGTTGCCGGATATAAAACCTGGTGTGGTAAAAGTCTGGATGCTTTTGGTGGACTCATTCCATCCAAAGAGAAACGAGCGGTTCTTGGCATATTATTTCCTTCATCCATCTTCGCCGATCGTACACCAACCAATGGAGCTTTACTTTCAGTTTTTATTGGAGGAGTGAAAAATCCGGGAATCATGGAGAAAACAGATGCAGAAATTGAAACGCTGGTTCTGAAAGAAATCCGTGAAACCTTGGGCACCAATGCACCTACTGATTTGTTTAGAATATTCCGATATCCCCTTGCCATTCCTCAATACGACGAATCATCCGAAGAAAAACTGGCCTCCATAAACCAAATTCAAATCGATTATCCGGGACTTATATTAGCTGGAAATATCAGGGACGGCATCGGTATGTCCGACAGAGTAAAACAAGCCAGAAAGTTGGCATATCTTGTCATTAATTCCTGATACGATGAGCAAGAAAGCGATTTTATTGGTAAATGTAGGTACTCCGGATAAACCGGATGCGAAACATGTTCGTAAATTCCTTTTGCAGTTTTTAAACGATAGCAGGGTAATTGATCTTCCCTGGATAGTCAGGAAAATACTGGTTAACCTTATTATTGTGCCTTTCAGAGTAAAAAAATCCACCCTTTTGTACAAAGAATTGTGGACTGATAAAGGTTCTCCATTGTTGTATTATTTGGAAAGTCTGGTTGTGAAGCTGCAGATCAAGCTAAAAAACGAATATACCGTGATGGGAGCCATGAGTTATGGTCATCCTTCGCTGAAGGAAGCCATGCAAAAGCTGAAGGAAGGATCTTTCGATGAAATAACCTTATTGCCGCTCTATCCTCAATATGCATCTTCCACCAGCGGTTCGGTTCAGGATAGCATTATGAGTGAAATCAGGAAATGGGAGATTATCCCCAAAATACGTTTCATTAGCCAGTTTTATTCACATCCCTCTTTTATTGAAGTATTTGCCAATAAAATTAAATCATATCAACCTGAAAAATTCGATTTGGTCATATTCTCGTACCATGGATTGCCTCTTCGTCAGGTTCAGAAAACCCATCCGAATATAGGATTAGAATCCTGTAATTGTGAAAATCAGTTGCCTGAACATGGGAAATACTGTTATAAAGCCACCTGCTACGAAACAACGCGGTTGTTGGCAACAAAATTAAATCTATCGTCCGAAAATTATTCTATCTCCTTTCAATCGCGCTTATCCAATAACTGGCTGACCCCATTTACTGACAAAACCTTAGTCCTTGCAGCCCAAAATGGATGCAAAAGAATCCTGGTTGTAGCACCTTCATTCGTAACCGATTGCCTGGAAACGGTGGTGGAAATAGATAAAACCTTCAAAAATTTATTTTTGCTGGCTGGAGGAGAAGAACTGGTGCTGGTTGAAAGTTTAAATGATAAAGAGGAGTGGGTGGAGGCAATAGTTGAAATTTTATGCTAAAACTTTGGTTTTGAATAAGTATGTATTTAGCAATAAAATAAAAACGGCCGAGCTTCTTTTTAAAAAGTTCGGCCGGGTATAGAGTTTAATGAAAATATGAATGAAATGCAGAGCAAATTAAGCTACTTCTGTACCTTTTTTTGATTTCCGGTATAAATAAGAATTTAAAATATTCTTCTTTGCAAATCGTAATTGCTTCTCAGCATTAATCAAACGGGTATAGATATTTTTGGAAACGCCAAAGTACTCATAGGTTGACCCGTCCTGAAAGGAAATCTCAAGTAATGAACCTTTTAGTTTGAAATCAGATATACCCGATTCAGCAGTAACGGTGTTATATTCTTCAGCATTCGAAACTTTAGTTTCAGGTGCGATGCTCACTAAGAAATGATAGCCATCAATAATTTGTCGACTTTTAATTTCGGCTTCTACAGCCCGTTCATCTCCGGCTGGAAATTTATCGGGATGCCATTCTTTTACCAAATTGCGGTAAGTGGTTTTTAATCCTTTAAGATCGGTGTCTGGTTCAACATTAAATAATTTCTTGTATTCGTTAATACGCTTCATAAATTGCTCTTTCTTGAAAATTTTAGTTGTACTTCGTTTAGTTTTTTTCTAAATCGGGTGCAAAGGTACGGATTTTATATTGTTGAATACAAAGTATTTATTCTTTATCTATAAAATAATTGCTCTATAGCTAAAAAAAACAACAGATGCTCTTCTTTTTAATGAGGTTTATAAGTCCTGAACCGTTCAAATCTGCACTGAAAAATGAATATTATTTGAAAATAAATAGAGTTCTGTTTATTAAAATAACTAATAAGTCATAATTGTTCTCATGGTGAGATTTTCAGCAAGATACACTATAGACTCAATAAATATGAGACCCATTTTCCAACCAATAGGACTTTCAGTGTGTTTTGTGAGACTTCCTTCTCGTGCAAATGAACTTATTTTGTACCAGAAACCAAAAGATAAAATCGGTCTGTTTATGAAATTTTATGGAATAATTTAAATTTGTCAAAACCCGAAATAAAATACTAACTTTTTTTTTGAGACCATCTCAATTTTGGTTGATCTGTGTCATATACTTCACCTGTGTCGATTTTGTAGTTATGATTATATCAAAGTTAGAAGATTGTGCTATTGAAATAAATTAAACTCCCATATTCAGATATATAGAAACAAATCAGGTGTTTTTAAACGGGTAATATGCGTTAAAAAAGCAGTTAAAGTTGTATTTTTATCCTGTTCGTCCCCTTTTTTAGTCGTTTCATCGGATTTATTAATATGAAAGGATGTAGAATGTACTACTTTTGTGTTTCAATTTTTCAAGGATAAAATGCAAATCCAACAATTGAGTTGTTTTAATTGTTTATGAATGTAATCAATTTATTAATACTAAATACGGGTAAAATGAATTGTAAATACTTAAATAATCCAAACCCAAAATAAAATATAACGAAAATTATGAATTTACGAAAAGAGTTTTTTTCTTTCGTGTTGCTGTCATTTTTTACCAGCGTATTCGGTATTGCACCGGATGTTGATAGAATAAGCCTGAGTGGCAACATTAAAGATGAAGCCAATGGAGAGGCACTTATCGGTGTAACAGTTTCAATAAAAGAATTAAATAAGGGAGCAGTAACGAACAGTTACGGATTTTACTCAGTAAGTGTCCCAAAAGGGAATTATACGGTAGTATATTCATATGTAGGCTATCAAACTGTTACAAAAAAAATAGCGCTGAATCAACCAGTCAGGTTAGATCTGGAAATTAAGTCGGCGGTGAATGAAATTAGTGAGGTAGTGGTAACCTCCCGACGAAGAGATGCCAACGTGACCATGAATCTGATGAGTGCCCAGCAAGTATCAATAACCACTATCCGAAAAATGCCCGCTTTAATGGGTGAAGTGGATTTATTGAAGGCAGTGCAATTATTGCCGGGTGTGGTTTCGGCCGGTGAAGGAACTTCCAGTTTCAGCGTACGAGGTGGGGGTATAGACCAAAATCTGATCGTGCTGGATGAGGCTACCATCTATAATGCTTCGCATATGATGGGTTTCTTTTCTGTATTCAATAACGATGCCATTAAAAATATGACCTTATATAAAGGGGATATGCCGGCATCATACGACGGTCGCTTATCATCGCTACTCGACATACAGATGAGGGATGGTAATTCCAAGAAATTTTCGGGCAGTGGTGGAATCGGTTTGATATCCAGCCGGCTTACCCTGGAAGGACCAATAGGGTCGGATAAAACATCATTTATCGTTTCCGGCCGTCGTACCTATGCCGATTTATTCCTGAAACTCTCATCGGACAAGGAATTAAACAAAAATGAACTTTACTTTTACGATTTCAATGCTAAAATCAACCATCGGATTAATGAAAATAACCGCATTTTTCTATCCGGTTACTATGGACAAGACAAGTTTAAAAATGCAGATGCAGGCTTCAATTTTGGCAATGCAACTGTAACCGGCCGCTGGAACCACCTCTTTTCACAAAAGCTGTTCAGTAACTTCTCATTGAACTACAGCAAGTATAACTATGGGTTGGGAACAAGTATGGATAACGAAAGTAATTTCGACTGGAAATATAATATGCAGGATCTGAGTTTTAAAACTGACTTTTCATATTTTGTGACACCGGAAAATACCCTGAAGTTTGGTTATAATGCAATTCTACACAATCTTAAACCCGGTACGATTACATCTACGGGAGGTACAAATAGTTACGACCCCTATGTATTACCCGAAATTAATGCTTTCGAACAAGCCTTATATATTTCTGACGAATACCAGGTTTCTAAACGCCTGTCAGTTAAAGGTGGATTACGTCTTACGGCCTTTTCAAGCATAGGTAGCGGTACGGTTTTTAATTACGATAGCAACTATCAATCCATCGATTCTACCATTTACAAATCCGGAGAAGTGATTAAGACTTTTTATCGCCTTTCACCCAGGCTGGGAGTTAGTTTTTTGTTGAACGACAAATCGTCGGTAAAAGCAAATTATTCGCGTACCAACCAGTTTTTACAAATGGCTTCCAATTCTACTGCCGGAACGCCACTCGATTTATGGTTCACAGCGGGTAAAAATATAGAACCCCAAACCTGCGACCAATTTGCAGTAGGTTACTTCCGTAATTTCCTGAACAATGAGCTGGAAGGATCGGCAGAACTTTTTTATAAGGATATGCAAAATACTGTCGATTTCCGCGATCATGCCCAGTTGTTACTCAATACGAAATTAGATGGAGAGTTACGCTTTGGTAGCTCAAAAGCCTATGGAGCAGAATTCCAGATACAGAAAAATCAGGGAAAGATGACAGGCTGGATTAGTTATACCTATTCACGTGCCGAACGTACCATTCAGGGGATAAACAATAACGAAACCTACCTTGCACCTTACGACCGTCCGCATACCGTTTATATCGTTGGAAACTATGAATTAAACGAACACATTTCTTTTGGTGCCAATTTTATATATTCCACCGGACAGCCAGTGACTTACCCAATAGGCCGTATGGAAGTAGGTAACGTAATTTCCCCGGTATATTCAAAGCGGAATGAATACCGCATGCCCGATTATCACCGACTCGATATTTCGCTGACCTGGATACCTAAAGCTAAAAAGAAACACTTGTGGTCCGGCGAATGGAATTTCTCCGTGTATAACGTATATGGTCATAAAAATGCCTGGGCTATCAATTTCGTAAACGATCAGGATACGGCTTATAAAACCAAAGCCGAAATGACCTATCTGTTTACTTTTGTTCCTTCCATAACTTATAACTTTAAATTCTAAATCCTATGAAACTGAAATATAATATAATAGCATTGTTACTGGCAAGCCTGTTAACTGCCTGTACTACCGATATGGAGCTCAACCTGAAAGGTGCTGCACCCGAACTGGTAGTGGAAGGTACCATCACCACCGACACCCTGGCTCACAACGTTAGTCTGAAAAAAACAGCTGACTATTTTTCAAATAATGCTGCCGAAGTAATTTCAGGTGCCACAGTTACACTTAGTGATGGTCTGACTACGATCACACTCGCAGAGGTAGAGCTGAAAAAAGGAAACTATCAGACTCCCGCAAATTACTTTGGAGTAGTAGGACGGACCTATACGCTGACCATCGATAATGTAGATGTGAACGGGGATGGGCTTATTGAACGTTATACGGCGTCCTGTCCGATTGCTACCAAAGTACCTGTGGATAGCATCGATGTAAAAAAAGCCCGACTCTTTCAAAGTGATATGTGGGCTATCAAGGCCTGGGTGCAAGATCCGGAAGACGAAACGAACCACTATCTGGTACGGAATTACAAAAACGATAAATTAGTTTCAGACAGCATTCCGGAATGGGGAGTAACAGACGATGAATTCTATAATGGAAAATATCTTAAGGACGAAACAATAATGTATTTTTCATCGACAAAAGAAGACGAAAAATTAGTAAAAGGAGATAAAGTAACTCTCGAATGGTGTTCAATAACTAAGGATTACCAGGCCTACATTCAGGAAGTACAGGAAGAATTTAGGGGCAGAAATCCTCTGTTCGGTGGACAACCGGCTAATATCCGGACCAATATCAAACAACTGTTGCCGGTAGATGGAAAAAACAGTGCGCACGGTTATTTTGCGGCGTATTCAGTGTCGTGGGCCGAAACGGTCTATGATGGTGAGTGAAATCTGTATTTAAATAATGAATCCCCAGTTTGATTGTGTTCGTATGAGAAATTTATTTTTTTTGAGAAATAAGTGAATGAATAATAGGAACTTTCAAAAAAAAACGAATTAGAAAACATCTTTTTAATTCGTTTTTTCATTCAGAAAATATATCCCACGCTCAATTTACTTTCAGCAACCCGATGTTTTATCGTTGAGTAATATTTGTAATCGCTTTTCCGGTAATAATAGCCAGTCTCGGCAGTCAGTAAAAAATGTTGGTTAATAATATAGTTTAGATTCAGACTAAACACACTCAAACTGGCATCGCCTTTGTCTCCCTGTACATTCGAATTGCTTTTTTTCTGGTCGTTTGGAGGATATCCTACCCACGAATAAATACGATAATCTTCCGAATTCAGGAATATGCGGATTTTATTGTAAAGCAGCAGTTCCAAATTCAATTTCGTGCTAAATCCACTTCCCATATTATAGTCTCTATTATCAAATTTGTAATGATCGGTTTGACTTCCTCCCAATAGAATAGTACTCAAGTGTAACGAACTTGAAAAGCAAATCTGATCCGATACTTTGATTTTAAAAAGTATGCCCGTACCAATGGAAGCTGCTTCCGATATTTTGTATGGATTCAGGGTTAATTTGTTTATATCTGCTTTCGCCTGATAAAAATTAAAATGTTGGAAGATGCCCATCATTAGTTGGCTATTTGGGTTTCGAAGATTTATATTTTTAGCAAACAACATACCTAAGGCGTTAATTCGGCTTACAATAGGTTGGTAAGAATATAAATTTCCACCCAATTTGAGTGAGAAGAAGTCATAGGGTTTTTCATTATTTCTATCGTACGGATTACCATAAAAAAGCCCAACATCGTAACAAATCAAATGACTTACATCATGCTTTTTTTGTGTGTTATCAGCCATAAAACGGTATCCAAAAGTCGTCAGAATACGAATAGGAGTGAGGGGAAATGCGTTTCCTTTAATACTTTTATGTTTCCATGCTTCACCGGTTATCATTCGGTTCAATTCCTGGATGGGTGAAATGATGAGTAGCAAAGCTTCTCTTTTGAACCTATCGAAACCCATAGCCCGGTTATCTATAACCTGGTTGAAAATTCTAAAAGTTATTTCGCCCAGACATGCTCCTCCAATAGTTGTAGTTATAAAGTCATTGATAGCGGGTGGTTCATTTTCCATAAAAAACTCCCACATCAAACTTCCCCCTGCAGCAAATGGCACTGAATTCCAAAAATTCATCCCGTTGAAACGTGCCGAGTTAAAATATAATCCACCGTGGTAGGGATGTGCAAAAAGATTAGTCGAAAACATATCGTTATCCCACACAAAAGCAGTTTTAAAATTTTGTTGGATAGTGTTGAGATTAATACGGGCATAGTTTTTTTTCATTATAAACTTATCGAAAGACCAGACACCTATATTAGTCCCCAAGATTATTCCGGTTGCCTGAAGATAATTCGTTGGAATTCTATATGTTGTATCGGTCTGATCTTCAACGAAGATAGAATCGGAATAGGCGCTTAGTTGACCTCGAACATGAAATATCAGGAAAATATAGAGGAGTATAAATGCATCCCTTTTAAAATACATATCGTTGACATATTATAAAAAAGCATTTGGTTTAAAGAACAGATGCTAATGCCTGCAAATGAAATATTTCAATAGAAATAATCTGATTTGATTTTTGAAATCAATAATATAACAAGTGGGATAGAACTTTGTTTTATTTTTTTTTTTACTCTTCAGATGCCTTTGAGTTATCTGATGAGCAAGAAAAAGCTATTTCGAAAGTTTTTGTAAGGGCTTTTGATAATTGAGACTGACTTTGGGTATATCCTTTCTCTTTCAGTGATGTAACAAAATTAGTATGATTTCTTCCATGGCGGTAATCGGGCTCTTTTACCGGATGTTTCAGATACTTTTCAAAAGTGGCAGATGGTTCGCTTACATTGAGAACTGCATGATATAACATTCTGTTTTGATTCCGGTAAATGGATGAACCCAGTATCTTTTTTCCGGCTATAGCAATATCTGAAATCCCCATCAGCGAAAGCTCTTTTATACCTGATTTTTCCATGGCCGAAAGAATCATTGAATTGAGATTATGGAAAATATCTTTCGGCTGGAAAGCTGTTGGATCTACAAATACGGCTGCAATAATAAGGTTATTGGGAGTAAGAAGAACAGCCTGCCCACCCGAAGGTCTTTTCAACACCGTTATATCATCCCTGGTGACATTATCAATGAACAACGATTCTTCCGCGCGGTTGGAGGCTCCGAGCACCAGGTATGATTTGTCGGGAATCCAAATAAGAAATTGACTGGTTTCTTTATTAAGCAATTGTATGTCGGGAAGGTTATATGTTGAGGTACCTGTCATTAGCTATAATATTTTTAATAGTTCAGCTTATCTAAAAAGAAAATAACTGATTTATACCGGATTATTTTTAAATTACTTGTGAATAGCTCTATCAAAAGCCTCATAACCGGCTTCCATAAATATCTCGGAAACAGTAGGATGTGCGTGAATAGTTTTAGCAACATCGTATACGGTTGCTTCTACATTCATTATAGCTCCGGCTTCTGCTATCAGATCGGTGGCGTTGGAAGCAACTATCTGAACACCGAGCACCTGACCGTACTTCTTGTCGGAAAGCAAACGTATAAAACCTTCGGTATTTCCTTCAATCATTGCTTTGCCATTGGCAGATAATGGAAATTCGCTGATTTTAAGGTCATAACCTTCATCGATAATCGCTTGCTCAGTCATACCAATCTGTGCAATTTCTGGAACTGTGTACATGTTGATAGGGTAGGTAGTGCTGTCGAAATAGGATTTAATACCTTTTATAGTATTGATTACATGTATTCCTTGAGCAGAAGCCACATGTGCTACAAAGCTTTTACCACTGACATCGCCAATGGCGTAAACTCCTTTGATGCTGGTTTCGAAGTTATCGGATGTTTTGATAAATCCACGTTCGGTAAGTTCCAGGGGGATTTCGCTATCGGGAATAATCGCTTTGCGGGAATTACAATTAACCAACAGGTCACATTTTATCTTGTTTTCACCCATAAAAAGTTCACCATTTTCGAATTTTTCGGGGTATGTTTTCAAAATAAGATCTATATTCTCCGATTTTAATTTTTTGGCAATAAATGAAATCAGATATTCATCCAAGCCTGCCATAAAATAATCACTGTTGGCAATGAGTGTGACTTTTTTACCGATGATTTTAAAAAATTGAGCTATTTCAATAGATGATACATGATTGCCCGTAACCACTATATTATCAGGAATCGTTTGTATGGAAAATAAATTTTCAATTTCTACTATGGGTGCATTCGCGATGATCTGGTCCATGATTTGAGGTTTCGATCCGGTTGCAATAATGATAGTAGTGGCGCTTATTTTTTTGTCATCAACGTATACAGTATGATCTGTACCAATCTTTGCCGTACCTTTTATAATCTCTACTCCATTTTTCTTCAGCAGAAAATTGACTCCTGCTGTTAATTTTTTGGTAATCCTACCCGACCTTAATTTAGTCTTTTCCCAATTAAAAGTAAGTTTATCGACATCTATCCCATCAATGCCGAATTCTTTGGCATGTTTTACCTTCTCAAATGTCTTTGCACTTTCCAGCAGCGCTTTTGTTGGAATACAACCCCAGTTGAGGCACATTCCACCCATATACATTTTCTCGATAATGGCTGTTTTTAAACCAACCTGTCCTGCCCGGATTGCAGCTACATATCCTGCCGGTCCCGCACCTATAATCAACATATCGTAGTCCATTTTTTTTCTCCTTCGAATTATTAAAATAATATTTTTGCAACTTATTCCATAAATAGCGACATGGGGTCTGAGAGATATTTCATTATTGTATTGATAAATCTGGATGCATCACCTCCGTCAATAATCCGGTGATCCACCGTCAACGAAAGTGGCAGTACATTTCCAACGGCTAACTGAGCGTCTTTTACAACCGGTTTTGTTACAATTCTACCAATGCCAAGTATCCCTGCCTGTGGGTAATTGATGACCGGAGTGGCAAAAATACCGCCTATAGAACCATAATTTGTAAGCGTAAATGTACCGTCTTTCAACTCTTCGAGAGTTAGCTTCCTGGCTTTGGCTTTATCCGAGAGCTCCATTATTTTCAGACTAATCTCAAAAATGGAAAGTTTGTCGGCATCTTTAATCACTGGAACCACCAGACCTTCGGGGGTGTCAATGGCAATACCTATATTATACTGTTTTTTATAAATCATCCGGTCGTTTTCCAAATCAATCTGAGAGTTGAGCTGCCGGTGTTTTTTTAAAGCGTAAACGGTTGCTTTCACAATAAAAGGCAGATAAGTCAGTTTAGCGTTTTTATCAGTATAGTTCTTTTTATATTTCTCTCTGATGCTAATTAAATCAGTGATTTCCACTTCTTCAAAAATGGTCATGTGAGCAGCGTTCAACTTCGAGTTTATCATGTTCCTGGCAATTGCCTTTCTAATCTGCGTAAGTGGCTCGTAACTCGTGTATTCTCCAGGTGAAGTGGGAATATTGGTTGTATGAGTGATAACCGTTTTATCGGTTATTTGAAAGTTTTGAATATCTGTTTTGGTCACTCTTCCGGCAGGTCCGGTTCCGGTAACTTTATTGATGTCAATATTTAAATCCCTGGCTATTGCCCGCGCAAGGGGAGTTGCCATAGCTTTTAAAACCGGTTTTACTTCTATTGCTGTTTTTGAAGAACCTTCATCACTGGATGGCAGATAGGCATCCCTTCCGGCTAATTCCATAGTACCAACTACACCGGCAGCACCTTCTTCAATGGGCTCCAACTGCACCGGTTCTTTTGCTTCGGCAACAGCCTGTGTACCAAAAACACCTTCAATTTCAATTTCAACCAAAGCACTGCCAACACGAATTATATCACCCACTTTGCCAAATAAAGCAATAATAGTCCCGGTTTTGGGAGATGGAATGTCAGCCACAACTTTGTCTGTTTCCATTCTGACCAGTGAATCGGCCGATTTTATTGCCTGACCCTTGGTGACATACCATTCGAGGATGGTTCCTTCTTCGAGCCCTTCGCCAATATCAGGAAAATTAAATATATATCTCATAGGTTTAAAATTTAACGGTACGTTCTATTTCGTAAAAAATCCGATCGGGAGTAATCATGTAAAATGGCTCCCCTTTTGCCAAAGGAACTATAGTATCAAAGCCCATTACTCTTTTTGGTGGTGCTTCCAGGTACAGAAATGCTTCTTCGTTGGCAATGGCCATAAGTTCTGCTCCTACGCTGAACGAAGTGGGCGCTTCGGCTACTATCACTATTCTGCCTGTTTTCTTTACTGACGCTGCTATGGTCTCTTTGTCGATGGGATAAATGGTTCGTAAATCTATCAGTTCTACTGAAATCCCGGCTTCTTTTGCCATAACCAACGCTTTCTGACATTCACGAATCATGGCTCCAAAAGCCACCACAGTTACATCTGTACCTTCATGTATCACTTTTGCTTTTCCAATAGGAATTGAATATTTCTCATCATTCACTTCCTGTTTGATGGCTCTGTAAATACGTTTTGGTTCCATAAAAATGACCGGATCATCGCTTTCAATGGCTGCAATCATAAGCCCTTTTGCGTCATACGGTGTGGATGGAATAACCACTTTTAGTCCCGGAATATGAGCATAAAGTGCTTCCGGACTTTCGGAATGATGTTCCAATGCATTTATTCCACCACCATACGGAAACCGTATAACCATAGGTACTTTGTAACGACCCCTTGAACGGTTGTTCATGCGCGAAACATTGGAAATAATCTGATTAAAAGCCGGATAGGTAAAACCATCGAATTGCAGCTCCACCACCGGTCTTAAGCCGGATAGTGCCATTCCAAGCCCTGCTCCAACGATAGCCGATTCGGCAAGTGGCGAGTCGAATACCCGTTCCACTCCGTATTTTTTTTGTAAGCCTTCTGTCACTCTGAATACACCGCCTTCGATACCTGCATCTTCTCCATACACCACCACCGATTTGTCTTCTGCGAGTTTAATATCTAACGCATTATTTATTGCCTGAACTATAGTCATTACACTCATTTTCTGATCTCCTTCCATTTTAGAAACTGTTCATAATCTGCTTTTTGTCTTTTCAAATCATCGGGCATATCAGTATACATATACCGAAAAACATCTTCAAGGGGATAGGGTCGAAAATTTTCAGCCTCAGTAAACTGCTTTTCAACTTCAAGTTTGTATTCTTCTATCAGTTTCTCTTCGTTTTCTTTCCAAATGCCTTTTCCTTCCATATACTTTTTCAGCCTTTTCAGAGGATCAGCTTTTTCCCATTCTAGTTCTTCTTCTTTTGCCCTGTATTTGGTGGGATCATCGGAAGTGGTATGAGCTCCTTTTCTATAGGTATACGCTTCGATCAAAACCGGGCCGTTTCCCGCCTTTGAATATTCGAAGGCTTCTTTGTAGGCTGCATACATGGCAAAAAAATCATTCCCGTCCACTTTAATACCTGGCAAACCAAAAGCCACGGATTTTACGGCCAGATTAACCGATTTGGTCTGGCTGCGAACGGGAACAGAAATGGCATACTGATTATTCTGAATGGTGAATATTACAGGAACTTTCCAGACTGAAGCAAAATTCAGCGCTTCACTAAAATCACCTTCCGAAGTGCCACCATCGCCAATAAAAGGAAATACAACTTCATCCTTTTTTTGTAGTTTTACAGAATAAGCTATGCCGGTAGCATGAAGCAATTGTGATCCGATGGGGACACAGATTGGTAGAACATGATTCGCATTTTTGAAATTGCTACCTTCTTCATAACCCATATAATACAGAAAGATCTCTTTCATACTTACTCCCTTAGCCAGCATGGCACCCAATTCGCGAAAAGCAGGAACCAGCCAGTCATTTTCTCTCATGATCATTCCGGCTGCAATCTGAAGGGCTTCCTGCCCATTGTTTGGAGGATAGGTGTACATTCGCCCCTGTCGTTGAAAAGAAATAGCCATCTCATCGGCAGTTCTCGCAAAAAGCATAGCTTTGTATGCTTTAATGACCGTTTCATCATCCAGGACCGGTAGTAATTCATTATTTATCACTTTGCCATCGTTGTCGATAATTCTGAAAGTTTTATCTTCTAATGGGTTAAAATCGTTGAAGATCATGTTTGGTTGTATTTGAATTTGATTCATACTTATTTCTATTAAGTAGAACGGTTATAAATAATTATATTTACTATTAGCTATAACAACAAAAAATGGATATGGTTCTTTGGAATTATTTCATGTATATTTATTAACAGTTTCTACTGCCAATCAAATCCCATCGAAACAAACATTTAATGATATTAAAATTCTAACTTAATGAACACAAAAAAACCGGTTACATTTCTGCAACCGGCTGTTTTTATTACGACCTCCTTAAGGAGAGTAATGTTAGTTGATCAATATTCGTCCCAACTCTTAATCTTAATATCGGCTGTGGTCATAGAGCAGAATGCAGTGATAAAGGCACTCGCCAGGCGTGAATTGGTCAGCAACGGAATGTTGAAGTCAATGGCTCCACGTCGAATCTCATAATCGTTGGCCAGCTCGCGACGCGAGGTGTCCTTCGGAATGTTGATTACCAGGTCGAATTGCTTGTTGGAAATCATATTCATCACATTGAATTCGCCTTCTTCGTCCGGCCATTGCACAGGAGTTGTTTTTACACCGTTTTCGAGCAGGAAGCGATACGTTCCGTGAGTAGAATATAATTCATACCCTTTGCGTTGAAGCAACAGGCAAGCATCCAATAAATCTACCTTCGATTTGGTTTCACCCGAGGAAATCATAATCCGTTTTTCCGGAATACGATAACCTACCGAAAGCAAGGATTTGAGAATTGCTTCCGAAAAATCGTCGCCAATACAACCCACTTCACCTGTCGATGCCATATCAACTCCCAACACAGGGTCGGCTTGTTGCAGGCGGGCAAAGGAGAATTGCGAGGCTTTGATACCTACGTAATCAAGGTCAAAGGCCGATTTCTCCGGCTTTTCAACAGCTAATCCGAGCATTACTTTGGTTGCCAGTTCAATAAAGTTTATCTTCAGCACTTTGGATACGAAAGGAAAACTACGCGAGGCACGAAGGTTACATTCAATGACCTTGATATAATTGTCCTTAGCCAGAAACTGTATATTAAACGGACCGGAAATATTCAACGAGTTGGCTATTTCGCGGGCAATGTTTTTAATGCGGCGAATAGTCTCCACATAAATTTTTTGCGGAGGAAATTGCGTAGTAGCATCTCCCGAGTGAACACCGGCAAATTCTACGTGTTCCGAAATGGCATACACCAGAATATCACCTTTACAAGCCACAGCATCGATTTCAATTTCTTTGCAGCGTTCCATAAATTCCGAGATAACTACCGGATGTTTCTTCGAAACGTCTGTTGCCAGTTTTAAGAAGTTCTCCAGCTGAGTAGAATCATGGCATACATTCATGGCAGCTCCCGAAAGAACGTAGGAAGGACGCACCAATACGGGAAATCCGATACCTTCTACAAACTCATTTACATCTTCGAAAGTAGTTAACTCCTTCCAACGTGGTTGGTCGACGCCCAGTTTGTCGAGCATGGACGAAAATTTATGACGATCTTCGGCCATATCTATATCAACGGCTTGTGTACCCAGAATGTTGACTTTGGATTCGGCCAGTTTAAGCGCCAGGTTATTTGGTATCTGTCCACCGGTAGAAACTATAGTTCCCATTGGGTTTTCCAAATCGATAATATCCATGACGCGTTCAAAACTCAATTCGTCGAAGTACAGGCGGTCGCACATATCGTAATCGGTGGAAACCGTTTCGGGGTTGTAATTGATCATTACCGAACGGAAACCTTCTTTGCGAATGGTTTGCAAGGCATTGACACCACACCAGTCGAATTCTACAGACGAACCGATACGGTAAGCTCCCGAACCCAGTACAACTACCGAACGGTGATCGCCAAGATACTTCACATCGTTGGCAGTTCCGCCATAGGTCAGGTACAGGTAATTGGTCTGAGCGGGGTATTCTGCAGCCAGTGTATCAATTTGTTTTACCACCGGCAATATACCGCGACTTTTGCGGTGCAGGCGGGTGAGCTTAATCATATCATCAATATCATCGCTCGAACATTTGGTTACCAGACGTGTGATCTGGAAATCGGAGAATCCCAACTCTTTTGAATGACGTAATATGTCATCCGGCAATTCAGTAAGTGAATTAAAGGTTTCTAATTCATGTTCCTGATCGACGATATTTTTTAGCTTATACAAAAACCAACGGTCTATTTTGGTTAATTCCTGCAGTCTGTCAATAGAATAACCATTGTGTAAAGCCTGTGCCAGATAGAATATACGTTTGTCGGTAGGGCGGGAGAGTGCTGTGTCCACGTCATCGGCAAACAAGTCTTTGTTTGCAACAAATCCGTGCATACCTACGCCAATCATCCGCAGTCCTTTTTGAATCACTTCTTCAAAGGTACGACCGATAGCCATAATTTCGCCTACCGATTTCATGCTGCTACCCAGTTGACGGGATACGCCCTGGAATTTACTTAAATCCCAACGCGGTATTTTGCAGACAATGTAGTCGAGAGCTGGCTCGAAGAATGCCGATGTATCTTTTGTTACCGAGTTTTTCAGTTCCGGTAATCCGTAACCTAAACCAAGTTTGGCTGCCACAAAGGCAAGCGGATAACCGGTTGCTTTGGAAGCCAGTGCCGACGAACGGCTCAGTCGGGCATTTACTTCAATCACGCGGTAATCTTCCGAAATAGGATCGAAAGCATATTGCACATTACATTCACCCACAATACCGATATGGCGGATTATGCGGATAGCCAGTTCACGAAGTTTGTGGTATTCGCGGTTGGTAAGCGTTTGTGAAGGTGCGACTACTATACTTTCGCCGGTGTGAATTCCCAGTGGGTCGAAGTTTTCCATGTTACACACGGTAATACAGTTGTCGTATTTATCGCGCACCACTTCGTATTCAATCTCTTTCCATCCTTTCAGCGATTTTTCGACCAAAACCTGATGTGAATAGGCGAAGGCTTTGCCAACCAATTCCCTCATTTCTTCGTCGTTGTCGCAGAAACCGCTTCCGAGACCGCCAAGTGCATATGCTGCACGTACTATCACCGGATAACCAAGTTCGTTGGCTGCCCGTATGGCGTTTTCCAGGTCGTTTACTGCTTCACTCTGAATATATTTTACATCAATTTCAGAGAGTTTCTGATTAAAAATTTCGCGGTCTTCGGTGTCGATAATCGATTGCACAGGTGTACCGAGTACACGTACGTTGTATTTTTCGAATATCTTATCTCTGTATAAGGAAACTCCGCAATTCAGGGCTGTTTGTCCTCCGAACGAGAGGAAAACACCATCAGGGCGTTCTTTTTCGATCACCCGTTCTACGAATTCAGGTGTAATGGGCAGGAAATAGACTTTATCAGCTATACCTTCCGAAGTTTGTACGGTGGCAATATTGGGATTAATAAGTATGGTTTCGATTCCTTCTTCTTTCAAAGCTTTCAAAGCCTGAGATCCTGAGTAGTCGAATTCACCGGCTTCACCAATTTTTAAGGCACCGGAACCAAGTACCAATACTTTCTTAATTTCTCCTTTTTGTATTTGTTTGTCTTCGTGATTTATCTTCAAACGTGATTTCAGTTCTGCCTCTATCAACTGTGGTACTGTCTTTTTTGAACCTGATAATGTTGAAATAAATACATCGAATAAAAATTCAGTGTCGGTTGGACCCGAAGCAGCTTCGGGGTGAAATTGTGCCGAAAACCAGGGTTTGGTTTTATGACGTATGCCTTCGTTAGTACCGTCGTTCATATTCACAAACAACTCTTCCCAGTCAGTACTCAATGTTTTGTTATCAACAGCAAATCCGTGGTTCTGTGAAGTGATAAAGGCACGGTTTGTTCCAACCAGTTGCACCGGTTGATTGTGACTGCGGTGACCATATTTCAGTTTGAACGTTTTGGCACCGCCGGCAACCGATAGTAACTGGTTTCCCATACAGATTCCGAAAATTGGTTTGTCGGTTTCCATAGCCTTGCGGATATTTTCAACCGTCACTTCGCAGTATGCTGGGTCGCCGGGTCCGTTGGATATAAACAGCCCATCGTATTCTATGTTGGAATAGTCATAATCCCATGGTACACGTATCACTGTGGTGTCGCGTTTCAGCAGGCAGCGAATGATATTGTGTTTCACGCCGCAATCAACCAAAAGTACGCGGTGTTTACCGTTACCGTAAGTGATTACTTCGTTGCAACTCACTTTAGCAACCTGGTTTTCATCATCTGGATTGATAAATGGTATGTCTTCGCCATCGGGGAAAATGAATTTACCCTTCATGGTTCCTTTTTCGCGTACCAGTTTCGTAATCTCGCGTGTATCCACTCCGAAAATACCGGGTACTTTGTTTTCAATCAGCCATTCACTCAGACTTTTATCACTGTTCCAGTGACTATATTCAAAAGAAAAATCGGAAATAATCAGGCCGGTAGCTTGAATTTTTTCCGATTCGTAATGAGTAGATAGTCCGTCTTGGATGGTGTCAACCGGAACGCCGTAGTTCCCAACCAAAGGGAATGTAATAGTCAATAACTGACCCGCATATGAGGGATCGGTCAAACTTTCGGGGTAGCCAACCATAGCAGTATTGAAGACGACTTCGCCGGCTACAGGTTTTTCGTAACCAAAGGATTTCCCTTTAAAAACAGTTCCATCTTCTAAAACTAAGTGGAGGGGTTTGTATTGATGCATATATCGTAGATTGATTGAATGTCTTGTCCGGCTCAAATGTCCAAATTTCTACAAAAGTACTCCTTTTTCTTCTCATCTGCAACCCCCAAACCTTGTTATCTGACTTTATTTAACCGAATTTATCGAAACAGGTATCCATTTATCCCTAACCGGATTAGAACTGATTAAAAAGAGAATAATTATGCGTTGTAATTTTGAAAACAAAAGTCTCATTCGTATAATTACGGATGATAAAGGTCAAATAATTGTCGAAACGTGATAAACAGAAAGGCACTCTTTAATAGATTCATAATAAAAGGAAAATTCAGGGATAAATTAGGATATGAATTTTATTTGAAATAAATTCACTTTTTAATACAAAAAATATATTTCTTTGTTGATTTATTTTTACCTTGCACCGCAAATAAATAGAACTACGAACCTTAAAATAAGAAACAACATGGCATTTCAATTTAAAATTCAGATCAAGGGGATAACCAAACCACCCGTTTGGAGACGCGTTATAGTTCCCGAGAATTATACCTTTTTGATTTTTCATTCGGTCATTCAAGAAGTGTTTGGATGGAATAATGCTCATTTATATCACTTTACACCTAATGGCTATGGTTCAAATCCCATTATTGCGGTGCCTTCGGAGGACGATTGGGAAAAACCGGAACTGGATGCCCGAAAAACAAAATTAAATGAGGTATTTCATTCTGAAAATGACAAATTTACTTATACTTATGACTTTGGTGATGACTGGATTCATTCCATTATTCTGGAAAAAATATTGCCGGAGAAAGTTCTGAAAGCAAGCTGTGTAGCCGGAAAAGGAACTTGCCCTCCCGAAGACTGTGGTGGTCCCTGGAGATATGAACATATGAAGGATGTGCTGTCGAATCCCAAAAACACAGAATATATTGAAATGAAAGACTGGCTATGCCTGGAGGATTTCAATGTATGGAATGCGAATGAATTCGATATAGTATTTACAAATCAATTACTCAATGAACTTTAAGAAAGTATTGTATTCAGATTAACTTATAAATTCGAATTAAGGGTTGAACCCTATTAAAAATAATGCTGATTATCAGCAAAATAAGTATTAAATTATTTTCATATATCAGTAGAAATCAGTATCTTAGAAGAAAATTTACCACAATTAAATTCTAA